>Ga0306910_1000850_pt1 | contig 12184 bp, 10 predicted proteins | sample AntRauMFilla2698_FD_190438 | JGI IMG/M metagenome (GOLD analysis project Ga0306910, IMG submission 190438) | Saline lake microbial communities from Rauer Islands, Antarctica - Metagenome Filla 2 #698 (v2) (version 2) | ecosystem: Environmental > Aquatic > Non-marine Saline and Alkaline > Saline ... | reverse complement strand
CGCCCGGTTCAGGGGCATCGGATGGTCAATAATCTCAGAATCCACATCGCTGGCAAGCGGATCGCCCTTCCCGCGTATACCCTGAAAAATCGACCACCCCATTACCACAAAAAATACCGCCAGCAGCACCCAGCCATCCAACCGGCTCAGTTCCCCGTCAATGAGCTGATAACCGGCGATGAAGGTCAATGCCAGTAGCAGCGGCAACTCTTTGCGAAGCACCTGAGAGTGCACTGCAATCGGCGCAATCATCGCTGTGATGCCCACGATAACCGCGATATTCGTAATGTTTGAGCCGTAGGCGTTGCCCAGCGCAAGTCCGGGATTGCCATCCACTGCCGCCATAACAGACACGGCCAGTTCCGGCGCTGATGTGCCAAAGCCGATGATCACCATACCAATCAGCAGTGAGGGCATGCCCAGATGTTTTGCGGTGGCGGCGGCACCCTCAATGAAGCGGTCAGCGCTCCAAACCAGAAGGATGAGGCCGAATAAAATGGCCAACCCGGCAAGAACCATAGATATGCCTCAAAAGTTGTTTTCGGGAAATTGCGATACGAACGTCAAAAGTTTCTGCATTCTAAACAGTTGACCCACTTCCGGCCAGCGTTCGCAGCGCGGTGCGCTGGCAAGAGCTGTCCGAAATCGCAATGTATTTCCCCTTGAAAAATCGTGGCAATCACGTCATCAATTAGGATGGGTTGCTTGCCGATCGTGGGCGGGCCAATGACTTCGAAGAGCGAGGGTGAACAAAATGGCCGTTAGACAGGCAGATGTAGTACTGGTTGGCGGGGGCGTCATGAGCGCCACCCTTGGTATGATGCTCAGGCAGCTTGATCCGTCCCTCGACATCGTCATGGTGGAGCGTCTTGATCATGTGGCCCACGAAAGCACAGATGGATGGAACAACGCAGGCACCGGGCACGCCGGATACTGCGAACTGAACTATACGCCGGAAACCGATGACGGTGATGTGGCCATTGAGCGGGCGCTTCAGATTAATTCATCCTTTGAGGTGTCTTTGCAGCTCTGGTCCTACCTCGTTGAGCAGGGCATGCTGCCGGAGCCCAAATCGTTTATTAACCGGACCCCTCATCAAAGCTTTGTCTGGGGCGAAAAAAACGTTGAATACCTGCGGCGCCGCCACGAAAGGCTCAGCGCCCACCACCTGTTCCGGGAAATGACGTTTACCGATTCGCCCAGGGAGCTGGAAGAGTGGATGCCGCTGGTGGTCAATAACCGCGATCCGATGGAGCCGGTGGCTGCCACTCGGGTAGAACACGGGTCCGATGTGGATTTCGGCTCGCTGACCCGCAGCATGGTGGAATATCTGGAAACGACGCCAAATTTCGAGCTAATGTTGAACAGCCCGGTTCACTATCTTGCAAAGCGTGACAACGACCGCTGGAAAGTTCGGGTGAAAAATCAGAAAACCGGTGAGACGCAGAAACTGGAAGCGGGTTTCGTGTTTCTCGGGGCCGGCGGCGGTGCGCTGCCTATGCTGCAGAAATCCAACATTTCCGAGTCCAAGGGGTACGGCGGCTTTCCGGTCAGCGGCCAGTGGCTGGTATGCCAGAAGCCGGAAATCGTTAAGCAGCATCACTCCAAAGTTTACGGCAAGGCACCGATCGGGGCGCCGCCCATGTCGGTGCCGCACCTGGACACCCGGATCATTAACGGTCAGCCCGCGCTGTTGTTTGGCCCCTTCGCCGGGTTCACGACCCGTTTTCTCAAGCAAGGCTCGGTATTTGACCTGTTTGGCTCGGTAAGCCCGACGAACCTGCGGCCGATGCTGTCGGTCAGCCGGACCAACATGGACCTGACCCGGTATCTGATTGGTGAGGTGTTCCAGTCTCACAGCGAGCGTATCGACTCGTTGCGCAATTATTTCCCGGATGCCCAAGAAGAGGACTGGAAGTTACAGAATGCCGGCCAGCGGGTTCAGATTATCAAGAAAGCGAAAGAAGGTGGCGGCAAGCTGGAGTTCGGCACCGAAATCGTGGCGGCCAAAGACGGTTCGCTGGCAGCTCTCCTGGGGGCATCGCCCGGAGCGTCGACAGCAGTTCACGCAATGATTGATGTGATCGAGCGGTGCTTCGGTGACCGTATGAAGACACCCGAGTGGCAGGAGCGCATGAAATTGATGGTGAATTCCTACGGCCAGTCGCTGGTAGAAGATGAGCCGTTGCTCAAAAAAGTGCGCCAGAGGACGCTGTCAACGCTGAAGCTGGGCACATATTCTTAATCGTTCTAATACATTGGAAAGCGCTGGCACCAGTGGCTTAACAGCTTGAGGTGCTGGCGCTTTTTGTTTTCAGAAAACGCTCGTGAGTTGCCATTTATACTCAAAGCGTTAATTTGTACCCATACCCGATAAAGAAAGCGCCTGTGAGCGAGCAGAACTGGATTTCTATGTATAATTCCTCAAGGAATTTACAACAACGGGTCTGGTTCAGACCCTGAGGAAGCCGATTGAGCAGTTCCGACGCTGGAAATCCGGCACCTGTCGTTGAATTCGATAAGCTGGTTCAGCAGCTGGATGATGCCATTACGGCTCTCGACGAGAGCCGTTCATTTGCCAAGGCTGGCGAGTTGCCCCGCGTGTTCGATACCGTGCGCCGGGTGCTGTTTCAGCCCGGCGGCTGCCAAGCCGTTCAGGACCGCGCCGAGCGGATTGAAAATGCTGGCGTCTTTCTGGGGACAGACTGGGCGGAGCCGTCCATTCTGTTGCCCCAACTAACAACCTTCGCCCTTCAGAGCCCTGAAGCTGACACGGTTATCGTCGAGGCGATGAGCGAGTTGCGACTGCTGTCGGTGGCTCGGGGGGAGTATCTGCACGAGTCTGTGTCCGCCGAACAGGCGCATCATTACCTGACCCAGGTTCTTGCGATCAATCTCAGCATGCTGTTCGGTGAGGGTGGCGAGACCGAGCGGGAGCAGGGCAAGCTGGCGCTTATCAGCCGGTCCCTGGTTCAGCATGTGGCCCTGCAGATCGGTTACGAGCATGTCATTGACCGTCTCATCGACGAGATCTGGCGCATACTGCAGCAGCGGCCTATCCAGGTGAACAATGTTCGCCAGATGATTACCCAGATTGCCCTGTGTCGCAGCGACCCGAATGTGGATCTGGGTGGCGCAGGGCAAGGTGCGGACCGTCTTATATCAAGTCTGTACGGGCCCACCCAGGCCTGTCGTGAAGATCCGGGTATCTTGGTATACGAAGAGCGTCTGGGCTCCATGGACGCTGCTGCGTTGCAGGGGGAGGCCACCGGTTTTGCCCGCTCTATGCACGATACCGGGCTGGTTTCGCCCTACCATGCCGCCTTCCTGCGCTTTATTTTGGAAAATCAGGATTCGCTGATTGCCGAATCACTGGGTCTTTCCATGACCGGGCGGGACTGCCTGCTGCGTTATCGGGACCTGGTGTTGGCTCTGATTCGGGAGGGCATTTTCCCGGAAACCGCTCAGGGCATTTATGGACTGTCTCTGTTGCTGGAACGGGGCATTATGTACCAGCCGCCGGTAGAGCCGGCACTCTGGCGGCAAGCCAGCCTGGCGATCTGTCCGGAAGCCCGTTATCGCCTTGAAATTGCCTATGGCTACCAGCCCCAGCCCAAAGCCTGGCTGATACAGGGCGTTCTCAATATGCTGGGCCAGCCGTTGGGCGTCGGGCAGGGTAACAATCCTACTTGCCAGTCAGCCCGTGCGCTGTCCATGTGGGCCTACAATGACCCGGACTATATGCTGCAAATGGTGACCTGGGCCGCCCGTGACAATGAAATCATCATGCATTTCGAAGGCACGCCGGTGTCATCCGCCAGTAGTCGTGGGGGAGTTGCTTCCGAGGTCTCGTTTGATCTCGATCCGGTGTCGCTTGTGGTGGTGCCCCATCTGGACCGGATCTATGCCGAGATGGGCCGGATGTGTATCGGCCGTGAGGGCGATCCCCATCGCTGGGTGAACCCGGAATTCCACGGCTGGTCGGCCGGTCGGGGCTTTCGTATCAACGTCGACGTGGCCACCGGCAAGCTGAGCGAACTGGACGATTTTCTGCGGCATTTTTACGCTTGCTATCATCTGGAGTACAACGGCAACCAGCCGCTGGTTCATCCGCAGCCAGCGGGCGTGGCGGTAACCGATAGCGCGGCGCGGTTTATTGGCTGGCACGCCATCACTATTTTGCGTATCGCGCGGGATCCGGACAACGTCATGCGGGTGTATTTCTATAACCCCAACAACGACAGCGGGCAGCATTGGGGTGGCGACGTGCAGGTCAGCACAGCCAGCAAAGGAGAACGCTTCGGCGAGGCTTCGTTGCCATTCGAGCAGTTTGCCTCCCGGGTCTACATTTTCCACTTTGACCCGCTCGAGCGCGGCGAACCGGTTGAGGTGGGTGATGAAGAGCTGGCACGGGTCGTTGACCGTGTCCATCAGAGCTGGGGGCGCGACAGGCTGCCGGCCGAGTCATTTCAGGCTGAACCGCCCCAGGCTTGAGCCGCGTGATCGTGGTAAATCATCGTAGAATCACAGAACAGGAGAAAAGATGTCATCGGATTCGAGCAGTCACCCATCAAGCGGCGAAAGCGGCGCTGAACTGTTTATTCGCGCCCTTGAGAACGAGGGCGTTCGCTATATCTTCGGCGTGCCGGGGGAAGAAAACCTCGACCTGCTGGAAGCATTGCGAAAATCCGATATTCAATTGGTCCTTAACCGTCACGAACAGGCGGCGGGATTCATGGCAGCGACTTATGGCCGCCTGACCGGTCGCGTGGGCGTTTGCCTGTCCACGCTCGGGCCGGGGGCGACCAATCTGGTGACAGCGGCGGCTTATGCGCAACTTGGCGGCATGCCGATGATGATGATCACGGGCCAGAAGCCGATCAAATCTTCCAAGCAGGGCCTGTTCCAGATTCTGGATGTGGTGGATCTGATGCGGCCGCTGACCAAATACACCCGTCAGATCAGCAACGCCAACACCGTCCCGGCCAAAGTTCGTGAAGCCTTCCGGCTGGCCCTGGAGGAGCGTCCGGGGGCCGTGCATCTGGAACTTCCCGAGGACATTGCCTCGGAAGTGGCAATGGCAGACACTCATATTTTTCAGCCCAGCGATGCGCGCAGGCCCACGGCCAGCACGAAAAGTCTGGATACCGCCTGTGACATGATAAACAACGTCAAACACCCGCTGATCATGATAGGCGCGGGTGCCAACCGTAAGCGGGTATCCCAGGCATTGATACACCTGGTAGAAGCCACCGGCATTCCGTTCTTCACCACCCAGATGGGTAAAGGCGTAGTGGATGAGCGCCATCCCCGTTATCTTGGAAATGCGGCGCTGTCCTCCGGCGACTTTGTTCATTGCGCGATTGATCATGCGGATCTGGTGATCAACGTCGGGCACGACGTGGTGGAAAAGCCGCCGTTTTTCATGAGTCCCGGCGGTAAAAAGGTTATTCACATCAATTTCTCCGCTGCCGATGTGGACCCGGTGTATTTCCCGCAGCACGAAGTGGTTGGTGACATTGCCAACAGCGTCGATTATTTGGCCGACCGCTGCGGTCAATGCCCGACCCATGACCTGAGCCGGTTTATGGACGTGAAAGCGGCAGTGGATGAACATCTGGCGCAGAAAGCGGACGATGGCCGTTACCCGGTGATTCCCCAGCGTATCGTCAGTGACGTGCGCAAAGTGATGCCGGACGACGGCATCATTGCCCTGGATAACGGCATGTACAAACTCTGGTTTGCCCGCAACTACCCGGCGTACGACAACAACACCGTATTGCTGGACAATGCGCTGGCGTCCATGGGCGCAGGTCTGCCCAGTGCGATGATGGCCGCGATGCTGTACCCCAACCTGAAGGTGATGGCCGTGTGCGGGGATGGCGGTTTCATGATGAACAGTCAGGAACTGGAAACGGCCGTGCGGCTCAAACTGAATCTGGTGGTTCTGATCATCAATGACAACGCCTACGGCATGATTAAATGGAAGCAGGGTCAGGAAGGATTCGCCGACTTTGGGCTGGATTATGGAAACCCGGATTTTGTGAAATACGCCAGTGCCCACGGCGCGACGGGCCATCATGTTGCCCGCACCGAAGATCTGAGGCCGACCCTTGACTCGGCGCTGGCGGCCGGGGGTGTTCACCTGGTGGAAGTGCCGGTGGATTACAGCGAAAACCGCCGGGTGTTTGATGAAGAATTGGTAAAGCTCACCTGTAACCTCTGACCTGCGGCGTATAATCGCGCCGACACGGAAGAGTAAAAGGCATTCAGATGAAAAACAGATGGTCACACTTCGTTTTTATGGTTGCACTGGTTTTAGTGATTGCTGGCTGCTCCCGTCCCGAAACTCCGCAACAGGTTGCGACTGAGTTCTGGCAGGCACTGGCCGAAGGTAAATCCGACGCCGCCGTGGGTTTGTCGACGCTGGTGAATGTTGGTGCGATAGAAGACCTGGGAAGCGGGCAGATCAGCTCTCTTCCTGAATTTGGAAAGGTCGTGATCGACGCTGACAAAGCCACCATTGAAACCATTCTGGCGACGAATAAATCCGCAGGTGATGCCGTTGCCGGTGCGCGGCGTGAAATAACCACCTACCTTGTCCGGATGGATGATCAGTGGTTGGTCGATTACCAGCGCACCCGCGAGGCAATGGCCAGCCGTCCGTCATTTATTGGTTTGAAAGAAGATCTTAGCCATTTGCGGGAGCAATTTGACGATGCTGTCGGCCGCTCTTCCGACCAGATTGCGGAGCAGGTAGATCGATTGACCAAAGATTTCCAGACTTACTCGGAAGAAACTGGCAAGAAAGCGGAGAAAGCGCTGGAAAATCTTAAAAAACAAATTGAAGAATCGATTGATGGGGCCGCGGAAAAGCCGGGTGAAGGAAATGATTCGAATCGGGAATCCCTGGAGCAGACGTCTATTTAAAAAGTGGACTGTGCTTACATAAAAAAGCCGGCAAATCTTGCGAATTGCCGGCTTTTCAGGATCCTATCAGCAGTTATTGACTAACTTTGCTGAAATATCCGGTCAAACGGTCTTTGTTGGTTGCAGCGGAAGCGGTCAGTTTGTCGACAGCCGCCTTGGCTTCGTCGTAGTTGACCGCTTCGCCCACCTGAATTACTCCGGCCATGTTCAGCGGTGCGTGGGGCGTACAGTTGTAAACATATACGCCTTCTGCATTCAGCGTGATCGTGATCTCTTCATTGATACCGCCAGACCAGCTTTCCGCGCCTGCTGGCACCAATTGCGATACGGAGTTGTGGGCTTGGTCAACCAGGACAAATTTGACCGTGTCACCCTTTTCGGCCTGGATAAAGCCTGGCTCGAAAACCATGATGCCATCGGCGCCAGAATTCTTCATTTCAACAACGTGTTCCGCCGCCAGCAAACTGGTGGACGCCATCATTGTGAACAAACCGGCTGCTACCATGCTTTGAAGTTTCATCGTGATACCTCGTGTCGATGAGTAAATGCACACTGGTATACGCGGAAGAAAAGCGGATGGACTCTACCGGGAAATGAGGGCATCTACGGATGCCAGAAAGGTTCGCCTTCATCGGGCATTCGGCGGGCAGCCGTTGCGACTTCAGTCGTCGTCTTCGCTGTCTCGCAGACGCTCCTGGCGTTCAGACTCTTCCTCTTTAGCGGCGTCTATCACGGCCATCAATTCATCGACATCGGCGCTTTCTGTGTCGTGCTCGAAACAGCCGGTGAGCTCACTGCCGGGATGCAGCTCGCCGCTTTCGTAAAGCGCCCAGATTTCCTTGCCGTAATCAGTCTTCAACAGGTCCGGAGCAAACCTGCCAAAAAAGCGGCGCATGTTGTCTACGTCACGCTCAAGCATCCGTTCGGCGTTGTTGTTGCCGGAGGCATTGACTGCCTGCGGCAGATCAATGATGACCGGGCCCTCCGGTTCCACCAGCACGTTGAATTCGGACAGGTCACCGTGAATCAGACCGGCGCTGAGCATCCGCACCACCTCTTCGATGATCATACCGTGATAGTCCCGGGCCTGCTCTGGTGTGAAGGCGACATCATCAAGCCGCGGCGCGGCCTTGCCGTCATCATCGGTGACCAGTTCCATCAGCAGCACGCCGTCAACAAATCCGAACGGCTCCGGCACGCGAACGCCAGCAGCGGCCAGACGGTAAAGGGCATCAACCTCGGCATTCAGCCAGGCGTCCTCCTGTTCCTTCTGGCCATAGCGGGTTTTCTTGCTCATAGCGCGGGCACGGCGGCTGTTGCGTACTTTCCGGCCTTCCTGGTACTCCACCGCCTGTTTGAAGCTGCGTTTCTGGGACTCCTTGAACACTTTGGCACAACGGGCCTGATCCCCGCAGCGAACGACATACACCTGAGCTTCCTTGCCACTCATCAGCTGGTAAAGCACTTCGTCCACCATGCCGTCATCGACAAGCGGTTGTAATCTTTTCGGTACTTTCATAAAGCCTTATAGGAAAAATGTTTGCTATGGGGGATAGCTTACATCAAAACCCTTTGCCCCAACATTCTGATGGCCACGCGCCCTGGTTTTCTGTATTAATCAAGGTACATAGCATGCGAAGACGTGGGGTCCATGCCTTGAAGCGTTACACAAACGGACCTGGAGTGTTTTATGAAGCCTGACCAATCCCCTTCTGCCCCTGTTTTAACAAGCCTGTTTTCTACGAACCTATTTTCTACGAACCTACAGGGTGTCTGGCGTTCGCAAGGCTACGGCAACATACTGCTGATCGAGAACGACTGGTACACCCTTTTTGAGGAAACCAGCATCAGTTGCCGGAAGGTCCATGTAGGCAGCATTGAAGAACTCAGTCATTTTTACGAAGATCTGGTGGTATCCCCCGGTGGACAGGCCTTCAGTGCCCATCGTGTTACCGGCGTGGCGCGCATCAGCTTTCGTCGCCTGAGGGCATTGCCGGCCAGTGTCGCTGAAAGTCAGAGGCATGCGGCAAAAGATCCGGAATACAGCTTTGAGGTGTTCTGGCGAACCTTCCACGAACACTATGCCCTGTTCGAACTCAAAGGCGTGGCCTGGGATCAGGCCTATCACACCTATCGCCCACAGATTAATGCGGCCACGTCACGAGAAACGCTTTTTGCCACCATGGCGGCGATGCTGCGGCCGCTGAAGGACGGACATATCCGTCTGCATACACCCTGGGGCCACTATAATGCGGGTGCTCAGCCTGCGCTTCATCAGCGGCTGACACAGGAACTTGAGGGCGCCAATGATGATCGCGAACTCACCAGCTATCTGGGTGACCTGAAGGAATCGCTGCGCGAGGTCATCCACGAGGATTATCTTGCGAACGGTATCAGGCATGGCGGAAACCGGCTGGTGGAGTGGGGACGACTCAACAAGACCATCGGTTATCTGAATATCCGGGCCATGGCCGGGCAAAGCGGTAAGTCCGGCAGGCCAGCAAATGACCTGAGTGCCGTTGACAGCGTCATGGAAAAGGTACTGGCGGATATTGGCCGGCTCCCCAACCTGGTCGTTGATCTTCGCAATAACGGTGGGGGGTATGATGGGGTTGCACTGCGGTTGGCAGCCTACTTGATGGATCGCAAACGGCTTGCCTTCACCAAGTCAGCCCGCCATGGCAATGGATTCACCGGCAAGCAGGCTGTCCATGTCACGCCTTTCAGCAAACCCTACCGTGGCAACCTGTTTGTGCTGACCAGTGAGCTAACGGCCAGTGCTGCAGAAATTTTTGTGCTCGCCTTACTGCAGCACCCGAGTCTCACCCTGATTGGCGAGCCCACTCAGGGCATCCTGTCCGACACCCTTGAGCGCCACCTGCCAAATGGCTGGCATCTGACCTTGTCCAACGAAATCTACCGGGCTTACGACGGCGAGGTGTACGAAGATGTCGGCGTACCGCCACATATCCGCCTGAACTATCTCGGTCGAAAGGGGCGGGAGGAAGGAAAAGATCCGATGCTGGAGCGGGTGCTTAAACTGGTTGGCGGTTGGTCGGTGGAGACGGCGTCAATCAAATAAAGCCACTAAGCAATTGATTTATATGTAAATAAATTTATAAGAATTATAGTGTTACCCTCAATATTACCCACAATAAAGGCGCGCGCGAATGTCGGTCAGTTGCCTCGTGGTCCCATTTTGTAACTCCCTAAGCTGTGCAAAGATTTTCCATCCGAACTACATTGTAGGGTGTTATGCCATTCTCAACTCGGCACTCTTTCACACACTCTTCCAGCAGATCATTCTAAAGGGATTTTATGAAACAAGTACTCATCTTTATCGTCGCATTCGTCCTAATCTTTGCTTTGGTTACCCAAGGCGGCTTGATTGATATCGGTGCTGCAGGTTTTGTTGCTGTGCTAATAGTTAGCTTCCTGGTCTCCAAGTATTCCCCCAAGCTTATTGAGAAAGCTCGGGGAAATCGAACAGAGTAAAGGATTAACGAAAGCTTCAGGGAGTGAAAAATGTTTAAAAGTATTTTGGTTCTAATGAGTGCTTTGATTTTTGGCCCACCAACCGTTGAGGCACAGCCCGTCAGTAAAGAGGAGGCAATGTACAATGCGCTTGCCAATCCTGAGGCTCGAAAAATTATAAAGAGAGAAATACAAAGTTGGTCGCAAGAACAGGAAACGGTATTTAAGCGAGAGCTGGAGAACAGAATCGAGGCTGAGCTTACACCAACCTTACCAATGATGTTGAATGAGTACACCGCTTGGAATGATCTGAGGATTTCGAATAATCGCTTGTATTTGACGGTCCAGTTTTCTGAAGCCGCTGCTGATACCCCCGGCCTTTTAAGAGACTATTTTGCCAGCTTTGACAATTACATCTGCTCCACGCCAGTAAATATTCTTTTTATGCTTCTGGGGTACTCATTAAGCGCCTCGTTTTATGATTCGAATGGCGGATTTATGCGGACTAAAATCTTGTCACAAGAAAAATGTGATCTTTGAATACACGCATGCATTCAGAAGCCCCGTTTTCGTCAGGGCAACATGAGTGTAGGTCTAAACTAAAAAATTTCGAACCTATATCACCTCTGTGAACCAGGGCACTCACAGTGCCTTCCTTTTTTGTTCACAGAGGTAAGTCTAATGTCTGAACAATGCCCCAACTGCCGGTCCCGTCGGATTGGCAAGAAAAACTACGGCAAGAAAACCGCTGGGGTGGTCGGTGCGTCGGCAGGCGCCTATGGCGGATTTGCTGCTGCGACAGCCGGTGCTCGGGCCGGTGCCATGCTGGGTACTGTTGCTGGACCCGTAGGCGCAACGGTGGGCGGTATCGGTGGTGCCGTCATCGGTGCGCTGCTGGGTGGCGCTACCGGCGCTTCTGCTGGCGTGATTCTGGGCGATGTCCTCGATGATCGTGTGCTAGACAACTACCGCTGCCTTGATTGCGGTTATTCCTTCAGTGTCGACCCTGACTCCCCAGACGACATCCGTTAATTCCCTTCGCGCATTTCAAATTTAAGGAGAACAACCATGGCTCATCTCATCGAGCAAATGGCCTACGTTGGCCAAACCCCTTGGCATGGTCTGGGGAACGAATTGACCACAAATCAGCCCCTGGAAGTATGGGCAAAGCAAGCCGGACTGGACTGGCACATCCAGGAAAGCCCGGTGCGCTACGTCACTAATTCTGGTGGCACCCTGGGCGAGATTCTGTCTTACCCGGATTCCAAGGTGCTTTACCGGTCAGATACAAGGGCGCCGTTATCCGTAGTTGGTAACCGGTTCAAGGTAGTTCAGCCAGAAGAAATTCTGGAGTTCTACCGGGACCTGACCGAGGTATCCGGTTTCGAGCTGGAAACTGCCGGTGTTCTGAAAGGTGGTCGCAAGATGTGGGCGCTGGCCCGTACTGGCCAGTCCGGCGTGCTCAAGGGCAACGATCAAACCAACGCTTACGTTCTGCTGGCAACCGCGTGCGACGGCACCATGGCAACCACCGCACAGTTCACCAGTATTCGCGTGGTCTGCAACAACACGCTGGCTGTTGCCCTGAAGGGTTCTACTGCCAACGCCGTCAAGGTAAAGCACAACACGGCGTTCGATGCGGACCTGGTGAAGAAGCAACTGGGTATCTCCGTATCTGCCTGGGACGACTTCATGTACCGCTTGAAGACCCTGAGCGAACGGAAGGTGAAGACCACAGAGGCCAGAAACTACTTCCTCAAAGTGTTCACTGACGATTCCG
>Ga0306910_1000849_pt1 | contig 12211 bp, 9 predicted proteins | sample AntRauMFilla2698_FD_190438 | JGI IMG/M metagenome (GOLD analysis project Ga0306910, IMG submission 190438) | Saline lake microbial communities from Rauer Islands, Antarctica - Metagenome Filla 2 #698 (v2) (version 2) | ecosystem: Environmental > Aquatic > Non-marine Saline and Alkaline > Saline ... | reverse complement strand
AAGCCAAATAATGACTCAACTTTCGCACTTAATATTTCCGGCAGGAAAACAGGGTAGTAACTACCTGTAAATTATGAATTTAAAGTAGAATAAGCCCCTCAAATTTTGTATCTTTAATGAGCATATAACTTATTAAGAAACAATCAGAAAGAGGCCTATTCATGAACAAAAATATAACCTTTTTTTCCATAAAAAACAGTCGCTGGATTCGTGAGTGGATGCGTCATTTTTGTAACTCCGGGATGAGAGAAGCGGCTAACATGCGAAAAACCAAAGGCGCTTCGGTTGGATTGTTACTTTTGGTCCTATTAGCCCTTCCGTTTTGTGATCTTAGGGTGTGGCACTTTGCCGGATCAACCCTTCAACAGGCTCCCGGGCGGGATAGTTTTTATCGGTTTTTATCCAATACCAGCTATAATTGGCGTCGTTTGTTGCTTGCGGCAAGCGCCGCACTGATCAGTCAGTTTGATCGGCTCACCGGCCCGCGTAAAGATCGTGTGGTGATCATTGATGATAGCCCGTACAAACGTACCAGAAGCAAAGCGGTGGAATATTTGGGGTATCAGTATGATCATAGCGATGATAAGCACTATCGTGGGTTTCGCATGTTGACATGTGGGTGGAGTGACGGCCATAGTTTCGTGCCCATCGAGTTGGAGCTACTTACCAACAACAATCAGGCCCAACGCATTGGTCCTGATCCGAGGCTTGACGGGCGCACCACTGCGGGCAAACGCTGCCGACAAGCCCGCCGCAAAGCCACTGACCTGGCTGTAGAAATGGTTGAACGTGTTACTGAGACTTCGGTTACTCCTGACTATGTGGTCTTTGACAGTTGGTTTTCCCATCCCAGGGTGATTAAAAAGTGCAGCAGGCATGTTCCAGTGGTCTGCAGACTCAAAAACCTGCCAAATATTGCCTATCTCCATGCGAACCGGATCTATACACTAAAGAGCCTCTACCAGAAAGTATGCCGCAGGAAACGTTCCAAACCCGATGGACCTGTTATCGGTTCTATCACCGCACAGATGCTTGGAGGCGTAAAAGTACGTGTCGTCTTTATTCGCGACCAAGACGATCCTGAAAAGTGGATCGCTCTGGGGAGTACTGATCTGGATATTACTCCCCAACGTATGTGCCGAATTTATGCTAAAAGATGGGCTATCGAAGTGTTTTTCCGCCAGATAAAACAACAGCTTGGATTACCCGGAGAGGTGCAAGTGCGCAGTTATACAGCCTGTGTGGCCTTTGCCAGTGTTGTGTTTCTGCGTTATATGATGCTGAGCTATTACAGGCGTCAGTGCGAGGATGAACGAACTATACCAGGGCTGTTTTATGCCGGCTGCCAAGAATTACAATCCACTACCATAGAACAATGCATGAAAGTTATTGTCCTGGAAATGATGATCACACTGTCTAAAAAGATATCTCCCGAAATCATAGAAGCTGCCTGTGCCATTTGTGGCATTATCGACCAATTTATTCATGATCTGAACTATAACTCCATCGTATTCAAACCATTAGGGTTCAAGTGCGAAAGTTGAGTAAGTTAAAAGGCTGATAAGCTCTCGTTGGTTATTATTCAAAAGTAATATTTGTTGGACTTAGTGTTTATTGAATGGGTAGATATATGCACAATGTTTGTGCACTGATCAATCATGATTGCACAAATAGGGCTATTTTTTGTGCACACCATTAATAAATAAAATCAAAACATCCGACAATACCGCTGCTCATCACCGAAACAGGGTTGAGTGTTTCTCCAAACGCGCATCAAGCGGGACCACCAAACTATGGATATGGCGGGAACACAGAGCACGAACAAGCAACGGGAATACTGCAAAACCTCGAAGACAGTAACACCTCGAAGCTCCCAACCGCCGGAGTGTGTATTCACGAGTACCTCGACGCCTGGTGGAAATTCGGGCTGCAGGACTCCTACACACAGGATCCCGATGACATAGAAGAGTGGTTTGGAATAGCCACCCTGAAAGATTCAAATAATTGGTATACCACAGAATTTCGTGAATCTTACAGCGTGATTAAGAATAAGTGGGAATAGAAGAGGAATTTGTAACGTAGTTTTTTATTCTCTTTGATTAAAAATGGTTTTGGGTTTCTTAATTAGCTAAAGGTTTGGTAGATTGATGGTGGGGATGGAGTAACTACTATCTAAATTTTTACTTATCAGGCTTGTCCTTAATATTTTAAGAGTAATATGAACTGCATTGGTGATATGCTGGTTTGTGCACAATTTGACAAAAATTAAACAACCATTGACTTTTGATTGATACTATTCAAAGCAAATCGATCGACGTATATTATTCGATTTTGAATGCTATAGAAAATCCGATCATCAAGATATTGATAGTTCCGATTATACTGTTGGTTCTTAGTTTGCTCTTAAAAGGACTTTACCACAACTTTTTTCACGTTAAAACTATATCGTTCCTAAAACTTGGATAACCACAGTATGGCCATAGATTTAAAGGGTTCGACATAGGACATGATTTGACTTGGCGATTCGAATGTGAATTAAAGAACAACTCTAAATTCGATGCCTACAATATTGGATTATTTGAAACTGAAAGCGATGACGCCATAATTTCAAATAAGGCAGAACTTAGATTTGCATTACAAGAAAAAAACCATATAGTAAGTAATGAATCAAATAAATTTGAAATTAAAAAAACAATTAGCGTTGGGCCTGATGTCCTGACAAAGAGCACAATTGAAGAAGGCAAAAAGATAATTCTTACAGGATCAAAAGTTCATCAACCAGAACTAAAACTAAAACCATAATGTCTAAATAAAATCAGACTCATAGTCAAATATGAAAATGAAAAGGGAAAAACCTTTTACGCAAAATTCACAAGAATTAAAGATAAAGAAAAAAGCAAGATTAAAGGGATAAGACCATTTTGGTGGAGAAGAATAAAAAATTAGCTGAATAGCGTATATAACTAATGCGAGGAAAGTGGTAAACTCAAGCTTTGTACTTTTAAGTAAATTTGGCGCAAGCCGACAAGAAGGTGCTTAGAAAACCGCCACAAGTCACATAAGCTAGACGTTAGGCGGCATACAAGAAAAATCCAACCGCACAAACAGCACATTTGGTTTTTTGCAATGCTCGACCGAAAATTGAAAAGAATACGGAAAACCGTAATAAAAGAAATAAAATGAATTGTATTTTTAAGCACTTAAAGCCAACCGAAGAAATATGGAGTTAATACAAAATAACCCTTATCGAATTGCGGGTATTCTCTCAAGTGCAACGGAAAGAGAACTACATAAACAAAAGACCAAAATCAAAGCCTACACCAAGGTTGGTAAAGGCATCAAATCAGACTTTGACTTTCAAATTCTCGGGAATATTGACAGAACAGAAGATTCCGTAAGCAAAGCATTTTCAAATATTGAGCAAACCCAAGACAAAGTACATTATGCCTTGTTTTGGTTTTTAAATGTTAGTCCATTTGATAATGCAGCAATTGAATATCTGAAAAACGGTGACGCAGAAAAGGCCGTTGAAATTTGGGAGAAAGTAACAAACGACAAAGATGTTAATTCCAAAAACTTCTCTTCTTTCAACAATTTAGGAACTTACAAACTACTAAGCGGGAACAAGTACGATATTAAAACAGGTATTGAAGCCAAAATCAAACTTATTGAATCTGACTATTTTGAAAATTTTGTTCATTCTGTTGCAGATGAGACTTATACAATTGACAATCAAAAACAATCTGAAAAACTGATAAATGAATTGCTAATGCAATTCAAAAATAAATATTCAAATTCTGAAACTTTGCAGTTATTCAGTGGATGCAACGGAATAACACAACAGTACCTATCTAAAAAATTTACAGAAGAACCGCTACACAAAATTGAGAGCCAAATTGAAAGGTGTAAAAAGAAACGTAAAGCAGACAAAGGCGGTGCTCATGAATGTGGTTTAAAGCTATTCAAAAACACCAAAGAAGATTTATCACTTCTCAAATCCTTACTTGGCACAAGCGACCTAAAGTACAAAGCAATTGCCGACCAGTTGGCAAATGAAATAATGCAATGTGGCATTGATTATTTCAATGAATGTCAAAAAAACGATTCAAGCGAAAATTATCTTGAATCGGCTCAAAAGTTAACAAAATTAGCTGACTCAATTGCAGTTGGAAAATTAGCAAAAGACAGAGCAAAGGACAGTCTTGCAACTCTTGAAGGAATGAAAGACCGAGAGCTAAATCAAGCTATCGCAATATTGAATTCTATTAAGTTTGCTTACGAAAAAGCTATCAGTGAAATTGATGCCCAAGTCTCTGTAATGAGAATGTCAATGTCATATAATCAAACCATCAATTATTCTAAAGTGAATAAGATGAAGGCAACCTGTTTAGATTGGGATAAAGTTGTTAAAGCTGTTAATAGTGAAATAAGTATGAATGACGTTGAAGCCATCCAACGTTGCTCAAATCAAAGTAAAGTTTCGGAATATAAAAACCTTGTAAATTTCTTATTTAGCAAGCTTGGCCCAATTCAAATAAATCAAGTAAATCATATATGCTATTGGAAAGACGTAAGAGCGGCTCAAGCAAAATCAACAGCGAAAAAAGTTGGTTCCACAATGGGTACTGCAGTGAATAAAGTAGGTTGCTATATTGCAACAATGGCTTATGGTAATTATGACCACCCACAAGTAATAGAGTTGCGTAGATTTAGAGATAACTTTTTAAGCAAAACAATAGTTGGTAGAAGTTTTATAATACTCTATTACAAGTATTCACCAAGATTGGTTAAAAAGCTACATAATCAACAAGCTATCAATTTAATAATCCGTAAAGGATTAGACCAGTTTATAAAAGCAATCAAAAAATAATGAAGAAACTTTTACTCATCTTGCTCTTTCTTGGCGCAACAAATCTTTTTGCTCAACAGCAACAAGATTCAATCTTGGTTAAGGAAATACAAACTATTGAAAGCACAGTATTTCATCAAAGTCAAGAAATTGATTCACTGTTTGAAGTACTGAATAATCAAAGTTATTCACTGACTGAGCTATCTAAAACTGTACACGAGCTAAAGAATGAGAATAGCAGCTTAAATGTATCTATTGATAGTTTAACCCAACTCATTCAAACGAATAGTCAAATTGTTAATGACAATTCTAAAAATCTTAGAAGAGATAACAGGGATATTAAAGCATTACAAATAGAGAATAGCAGGTTAAATACATCAATTGATAGTTTAAATCAATTGATTCAAACCAACAGTCAAAATATTCTTGCCAGTTCCAAAGAATTCGGAACTGAAATTCAAAAAACTGAACAAAAGGCAGATACTCAAATTGCCCAATTGGATAACAGCGTAGAAAAAAATCGACTTTATTGGATTATCGCCACTTTGGCAATACTTTTACTTGGTGGTTTAATTTATTGGTTGTTGGGCAAACGTATTGCTTCCAGCAAGACAGATGTCGAAACCCAAATCAGAAATACCAAAGCTTCACTTGAAGAAGAAAGTGTGAAATTGGATAACAAATTGGTGGAAGTTTTGGAAACGCAGCTAAAACTTCAACAAGAAACAGCCAAGTCACAGCCAGTTGCTTCCAACGAAAAAGCCGACCACTCTTTGGCTTTAAAGGTGGCTGATGAAATCGTAAGAATGCAAAAGAACATATCTAAAATGGGTAGTGATACCAAAGGTTTAAAGCCTCTTTTAAAAGGTATTGAACGTATCCAAAATAATTTTGCCGCTAACGGCTATGAAATGATAAATCATCTCAATAAAGCTTATGATGAGCGATTTAATATTGATGTAATCAACTTTATCACAGATGAAAATTTAGATGAAGGCACAAGAATCATAACAGCAGTAATAAAACCTCAAGTAAATTATAAAGGTGTACTCATTCAACGAGCACAAGTTGATGTTTCACAGAATTAAAATATTAATATGGCACGTACAAAAATTGACTACGGAATTGATTTAGGAACAACAAATTCCGCTATTTCACGAATGGAAAAGGGAGAGGCAACCATTAAAAAATTACCTCACAAAGATACAATGGCATCTTGTGTTGCATTTAATAAGAAAGGCATTCTTGTTGGAGATAAAGCACACGCTGCATACAGGAGCGAAAAAGAAGCTGCATTATCAAAAGACATTAATCAAAATGCTTTTATTGAATTTAAGCGTACAATGGGTACTGATAAAAAGTACTCGTCCGAATACGGTGGAGATTTAAGTTCAGAAGAATTATCAGCCGAAATCCTAAAGTCATTGAAGTCATTCATAACTGATGAAAATTTTTCGTCAATAGTGATTACAGTACCAGCTGCTTTTAAAAACAACCAAAAAGAAGCAACAAGAGAAGCAGCTAAATTAGCAGGCTTTACCCATATTGAATTATTACAAGAACCCGTTGCCGCAGCAATGGCTTACGGCTTGGATACGGATAAAAAAGATGGTTTTTGGTTAGTATTTGACTTTGGTGGCGGAACTTTTGATGCAGCTCTTTTAAAAGTTGAAGAAGGCATAATGAAAGTCATCGACACTGAAGGTGATAATTACTTGGGAGGTAAAAATTTAGATTATGCTATAGTTGACGAAATTCTCATTCCACACATCAAGGAAAATTTCTCAATAGACAGTTATTTAAATGATGATGATAAGAAGAGTGGTTACAGAGATGCTCTCAAATCATTTGCTGAGGAATTAAAGAACGAGCTTTCTTTTAAAGACTCTTACAATCTGTATAAGGAAGATAGATGTGGTGTAGATGACGATGGTGAAGAAATTGAGATTGATGTAACAGTTAATCAATCACAAATAGAAGAAGTACTGAGACCAGTATTTCAAAAAGCAGTTAATTCTAGTCTCAGATTATTGGATAGAAACAATCTAAAAGGTACTTCTTTAGATTGTTTAATTCTTGTGGGTGGTCCAACGTTTTCACCTGTTTTGAGAAAAATGTTGGAAGAGCAAATTTGCAAACCCGACACAAGTGCCGACCCAATGACTGTAGTTTCAAAAGGTGCTGCATTGTATGCATCAACGGTAGATGTTTCAGAAGAAGTAAGAGAGCAAACCAGAGACAAAACAAAGATTCAATTGGAAATAGCCAATGAATCATCAACAGTTGAAACAGAAGAATTTGTGCCAATCAAAATATTAGCAGATAAAACCGAAGGTGAAATTCCTGAAAAAGTATTTGCAGAACTGACCAGGGGCGACAAAGCGTGGTCGAGCGGAAAGGTTGAAATTAATACTATTGGAGATGTTATAGAAATCCAACTCAATGAGGGAAAAACTAATGTCTTTGATGTTCTTCTTTATGATGACAAGGGCAACATACTAGAAAGTGAACCATCATCTTTTAGCGTGATTCAAGGTTCCAAAATTGGCAGTGCGACTCTAATACATAATATCGGAATAGAATTAAAGAATAGAGTAACGGGTAAATTAGAATTCAGAACAGTTAAAGGGTTAGAAAAGAATCAATCTATTCCCGCAGTTGGAACAAGTAATGGATTGAAAACGCAAAAACAAATTCGCCCAGGGATGGATTCTGATTTCATCAAAATTCCCGTTTACGAAGGTGGACACAATGCAGAAGGTAGCGCAGCTGCTCACAATGATCACGTTAGCACAATTAAAATTGATGGTTCCATGCTACCTGCCTTATTACCTGAAAGTAGTGATGTGGATTTAACTGTCAATATGGATAGGTCAGAAAAGATCACTGTAACAGCTTATTTCCCCTATTTAGACCATAATGAAGAAGTTATCATAGAAAGTAAAAAATCTTCAATTGATACTGAGTGGTTAGAAAATGAGATAAGAAAGGCAAAAGGAAGTATTGCTGAATTGAAGGCTGACGGTAATTCGAATAAAGGAGAGCTTCAAAAAGTTGAAACAGAATTAGAGCAAATTGAAAAGGCTTTCGAGAACAACAAAAATGATATAGATGGCAAACAGGAAGCTTTAACAAACTTGAGAAAATCTTTAAAGACTATTGGTGATCTAAACGAAACTACCGAGTGGCCAAAATTGGAAGAAACTTTAAAAGAAGAGTTTTACCGCTTGGAAAAAACTAATAACGATTTAGGGAATGAAAAAACTACGCAAGTGGTCAATCAGTTCCGTTCGCAATTGGATGAAGTTATTCGTGCTAAAGATGTTAAACTTGGAAATGTTCTGTTAAAAGAAATTGAAGGTTTCTTTATTAAACTGACATTCATTTACCAGTTGATTGGGTTTATTAGAAACCACAACGACAATTTCGGCTCATTCCATTGGAAAGATAGCGGTAGAGCAAGAACACTTTTAAACAAAGGATTACAAATTATTGGAGAGAACCCAACTGTAGATGAACTACATCCAGTGGTCATTTCACTAATTGACTTATTGCCAAATGATGAACAACCAAGTGGTGATGATTCTGTATTGGTTGGATAAAAAAATAAGGTTATGAGATTAAGAACTAAATTACTTCTACCGCTCTTTTCTATTGTAATAATTATTTCTTCCTGTGAAAGTGATATAGAAAGAAAACAGCGTTTAGCAAAAGAAGAAGAGCAAAGAATCGAATTAGTAGAAAAGCGAAAAGCAGAAGAAGCTGAACGTGCCTTTCAATTGGAGCAAGAACGCATTGAGCAAGAAAAACGTGAGGAAGAAGAGCGTATAGCCAGAGAAGTTCGTCTTGAAAAAGAAAGACGAGAAAAAGCCATCTATGATAAGTATATCAACAATTCTTTAAGTACAGGTGCTACGCCCTATTCCCGTTATTATGGAGGTAATTCAACTTGTAATAATTACGGCTGTTCAGAAATAAAAGTTAGAACGAGTAATTCTGATGTGATTGTAACCATAAAAAAGAATGATAAAGTAGTTAGACACGCCTACATTAAATCAGGAAGTAGATTTACTTTATCATTACCAAATGGTACTTACCAAACATTTTTTTACTATGGTAAAGGTTGGAATCCTGAAAAGGAAATGAAAGGCGGTGAGATGAAAGGTGGATTTATTACAAACGAAAGTTTTGGAAAAGATGACCCTCAGTATCTGAGAAATAATATTTTAGAGTATGATCTGATTTTACAAGTAAATGGAAATTTCAGTACTCGACCAAGTAATCCAGATGAAGCGTTTTGAATGGGTAATCGTATACAAATATTAGCCAAAGGTCATTCTATTAAAGAGAAGTTCAGGGTTACTTTCTTTCTCAAGAAAGGGAGCTATGCTGAAACCTATCGTGTAAAAGACCAGGAAAGAAATACCAAACTATTGAAGCTATTTTCCTACTCAAAATTGGACAGAACCCAATTTGATGAAAATGGTGATGTTTTAGAGGTTCAGTTACTAAAGAAAATCAAGCATCCTAATTTGGTTAAATATTGTGATGACGGTGAACTACTTATTGAAGGTCAAAAGTATGCTTTTGCAATACTTGATTTTATTAGTGGTGAAACCTTAGCTGATAAAATGACACGTAAAAATACGTTAAACCCTTATGACGCCAAAGACATTATTTCAGGCGTTTTAAACGGTTTGAACTATTTACACTCTATGGATAACCCAATTATCCACAACGATATTACAAACTTGAATGTAATGTTAGATTTATCAGGCAAAGTTGCGGTTCCTAAAATCATTGACTTTGGTTATGCACGTTTTTTAAGTCAGTCCAATAAAGACTTTTTAAAAGAAGGGTTAAATCAATTTTATCAAGCCAATGAAGCATTTAATAAAGTTTTTTCAGTTCAAAGTGATGTGTTTTCGGTTGGTGCACTATATTATCATTTGTTAGAAGGATTGCCGCCCTGGTTCTTTGAAATTTCAAAATACAAAGCAGATTCCATAAAGTTGGAAGATGCCGTTATTGAAGAACGAAAAAAGCCTTTAAAATTTTCATCAGTTACAGACCAACAAACTCAAAATATAATCAGCAAAGCATTACAGTCAAACTCTGAAAATCGTTTTAAAAGTGTCAAAGACTTCATAAAGGCAATTAATGGCGAATTGGAAGTACAACAGCTTTCATCACCTCAAGAAGTGTCCAAACCGAAACTAAAGAAAGTAAAAAAAGGAAAAGGATTTTCAGCAATAGCAGGAATGCAGGAACTGAAAGACACTATCCAACTTGATGTAATAGATGCATTAAATGAAAAAGAACGGTATGCAGAATATGGCTTGACCATTCCTAATGGAATGCTTTTATATGGCCCTCCCGGTTGTGGCAAAACATTCTTTGCAGAAAAAATGGCAGAAGAAATTGGTTTTAATTTTTATCAATTAAAGCCATCTGATATTCAGAGTAAGTACGTAAACGAATCACAGGAAAAAATCAAAAACCTATTTGATGAGGCTCGTGAAAATGCACCAAGTATCATCTTCATTGACGAGTTGGATGCAGTTGTTCCTAATCGTGATAACTCGAATGTAAATCATATGAATACAAGTGCTGTAAATGAATTTTTAGCACAAATGAATAATTGTGGTGATGATGGCATTTTTATAATTGGAGCAACGAACCGACCTAATGCAATTGACCCAGCAATTCTGCGAGCAGGGCGTTTAGATAAGGAAATTTATTTGCCGCCACCAGATCTTGAAGCCCGTGAGTTAATGTTTAAACTTTACTTGGAAAAAAGACCAAGAGAAGTTGGTTTAGATTACGCTGAACTTGCAACAGCAACAGAAAATTTTGTTTCAAGCGATATAAAATTCCTATGTGATGAAGCTTCAAGAAAAGCATTAAAAATGAAATCAAGAATTTCCAGGGAAATTTTACTTGATACTATAAACAATAATAAACCTTCAATTTCACTAAAAGTATTGCAAAGCTATATCGCTATAAGAGATAAGATAGAAGGATTATCAGAAAATACTAACGACCGTTCAAATATCGGTTTTAAAAACATTTAGATATGGAAACATTACATTTCAATAAACTATTGCTCAAGACAGCTTTTTCTTGTATGGCTTGTGATGGCGATATCGACAAGAGAGAAATAAAATTGATAAAGCGATTACACAGAGAAAAGAAAACTTTTGGCGAAATAGATATTAACGCTGAAATGGATAATCTTTTAATTTCTATCAATAATGACGGCCATAAATTTATGAGAGATTATTTTGATGAATTGACTACTTTTAATTTAACTGAAGCCAATGAATTAAATTTGATTGAGGTAGCTATTGACACTATTAAGGCAGATGAAAAAGTTGAATATAGCGAAATCAAATTTTTTAAGGTTATTCGTTCAAAGTTGAAAATAGATAACGAGCCCATTCTTGAAAAACACCCTGATTTCGAAGATTATTTGGAACAGGACATAATTACAGATTCTTATTTGTCAAGACTTCAAGATGACTTTTTTGATACTCATATTTCAAATGAATTTGAGTTGATAAGCGAAATTGATGTGGATAGTCTTAAAGACAATAATGAAAACTAATGAAGCTTTGATCAAGATTGCATTGGTAATTTTGATGTTTTTATGCCTGTTGGATATGCCATACGGATTTTATCAATTTGTGCGATTTGTAGCCTTAATTGGATTTGGAATTTTGGCCTATAAAGCAAATGAACAAAATGAGAATACTGAAATGATTATTTACGGTGGGCTTGCCCTACTCTTCCAACCATTTTTTAAAATAGCACTTGGAAGAGAAATATGGAACATTGTGGACGTAATTGTCGGAATTGGACTGATTGCAAGCCTGTTTATGAATAGACCAAAAACCAAAGCTAACAGCTGAACAAAAAAGAAGTTCGACCGCACAACATTGTACAAGATCAATATCGTGTGTAGTGGTAAATTAATGGTTCCTACAAATGATAAACTTTGGTAGTAGCCGAAGATGTAATCGACTTGAAATCCGTTATTGCTCTTTACTTGATCGGTCAAACTTCATTTTACAACGACAAAGTGCTAAATTCAATCTGTTACATTTAATTTAAAAGCTGAAACAATGGATATTCAAGCTGAAAAAAGACAACTTGCTAAACTGCTTTTGGAAACAGAAAATCCAAATATTATTGAATCTGTTAAAAGAATTCTTAAAAATGATAAATCAACGGATTTTTGGGATGAGCTTTCACCAGAACAAAAATCCGAAATCGAAAAAGCATCTCTTGAAATTGAAAATGGTGAGGTAACCGATTTCGAAACCTTTATGCAAAAGCATCGGATGGATACGGCGGGAATAC
>Ga0306910_1000845_pt1 | contig 12252 bp, 12 predicted proteins | sample AntRauMFilla2698_FD_190438 | JGI IMG/M metagenome (GOLD analysis project Ga0306910, IMG submission 190438) | Saline lake microbial communities from Rauer Islands, Antarctica - Metagenome Filla 2 #698 (v2) (version 2) | ecosystem: Environmental > Aquatic > Non-marine Saline and Alkaline > Saline ... | reverse complement strand
CCATAATCTGAGCAATAGTGAACAGTTGGTGGATGATTATAATCCGGATGGCGGAATGGATGACATGATTTCAGCGAGTATAGCCATAGAAAATTATGCCGAGCAGCGCTCCGCAAGACTACAGGCACTGAAAGAAGATGGCTACAGACACTCTGTGTTTGATGTGGTAGGCAGCGAGGTTTATGACCGCAAAGGCGTTAAAGCCGGCGCCATTTTTGATGTGCTCGTTAACAAGTCTACTGGCAAAGCCAGAGCTGTGGTTGTGAAAGAAGATGAGTCCCGATATGAACGGGATCTGACAACCATACGGTTTAAAAAGATTGTAAAGCAGCAAGAAAGCGGCGAGGTACTGCTGACTGTTACCGAGGAAAAAGTAGAAGAAAAACCCGACTATAACTATTCCAGCCTTGAAGACAAAAACTACATAAGTTTACGTCTTTTGCGGGGCGGGCAACTTCTTGATTTTGAAAATAAGGTTGCGGGGCAGATTGATGCTATCATCTATGAAAATGCCGAGGCGCAAAACACCTATTTCACCTTGCGTCCTGTTCTGGCCCAGCAAGGTATCTCAAAGTTTTATTTGCCTTTCGAAGACACAAACATTGTCGAAAACCCGGATGGCCTCGACATACGCCTCACCAAAGAACAAACAAAGGCTCTTTCCAAAGCACTCTTTGAGGATCAGTAGTTTCAAATAGCAGAATAAATAAGCTACAAAAAAGAGCCGCTTCGTGCGGCTCTTTTTATATTAGGATTTAATCTTTATTTTGGCTTCGTTTATAAGTTCAAGCAGCTTCGATCCTTTTCCGGCTTTGGTATCAGGCCCCATATTCTCGGCTTCGGCTCGCATCAGCGCAGTCGCATCCACCGTCCATGATTCCAGTAGCGCCAGCTTTTCATCCGCTGAAAATCGTTCATCTTCGGCCAATTTTTGAGGGCTCGCGAAAATCTTGGCCGGATATGTCATTGCTTGTTTAAATAAAGTCTTGTCTTGCATGTTCATTTTTTCCTCCTTTTTACCACAAACGATTTAAAGGGCACTAACTGTCCAACATGTGCTGACGGGGTACACTAGTTTTCGCAATTATAGGTTGTCGCGCATCAGAAATGCTGAAATGCCCTCGCCACGTAAAACTTGGCTATGTTTTTGCCGAAGCAATGTGGTTTATATATGCTGCTGATAGTGGCCTTATGGGTATGTACGCGGTTCACTGCGCCATGATCTGTGTTGGCTTATTTGCTCTATATTTAAAACCAAGAATTGGTGATTTACGCCTTCAAATAATGCTTCGAAAATCCGTATAAAATATAGAACTAAATGACCATGTTACCGTTATTGTTTACTATAGTTTGATAAGTTTTTTATTGACTCAATCCTATTGCGTTCATATATCTGGACATATGGACATTCAAGACGCACTTATTATGTTTGACGCTTTATCTCAGGAAACCCGCCTAAAGGCGTTTCGTTTACTCGTTAAGGCCGGACCCGAAGGCCTTGCGGCAGGCGCATTAAGTGATACGCTTGGAACGCCGCACAACACCATGTCCTTCCACCTCAACCATTTATCAAATGCAGGAACCATCACATCACGGCGCGAAGGACGCTCTGTGATTTACACGGCTAATTTTGAGTGCGTGCGTGATTTAATCGGCTTCATGGTCAAAGATTGCTGCACCATAGATTTTGCCCGTATTCATAAAAACAAAAACGAAGACTGCTCAATAATCGAGATCACCGATTGCTGCTAGAAAAGGACACATCATGAAAATATCAGACGTAAAAGAAGCCCTCTCCGGTCTTGAAACTGTCAATTTCAAATTGCCGGACGGTTCGATTTTGCCGTCGCATTTTCATGTTACCGAAATCGGTCTTGTAACAAAGCATTTCATTGATTGCGGCGGAACGGAACGTAAGGAAACGCTGGCCAATTTCCAGCTCTGGGAGGCAGGTGATTACGACCACCGCCTCGCGCCGGAAAAATTTCTGAAAATTCTGGACGTTTGCAAAAAAGTGCTGGGGGAAGAAGATTACGAAATCGAAGTGGAATATCAACAATCCACCATCGGTAAATTCGGCCTGCGCTTTGATGGGAATGATTTCATTCTGGTCAACAAACAAACAGCCTGTCTCGCGCAAGAGGCTTGCGGCATTCCCGATAAAGCCAAAGACGAAGAAAGCACCTGCTGCTCCCCCGCAGGCGGCTGCTGTTAATTTTAAAAAGAGAAAGAGATTAACGATGAATATTGAACAATCGCACAATGCCCCCCTAGGCATTTTCGAACGTTATCTTTCTCTTTGGGTCGGCCTATGTATTGCCGCCGGAATCATTCTGGGCTTGCTTACGCCGGGTCTGTTTCAAACCATTGCTTCTTTCGAATATGCTAGCGTTAATCTCGCGGTGGCCGTTTTAATCTGGGTCATGATTTATCCGATGATGGTTAATATCGATTTTGCCAGCTTAAAAGATGTCGGTAAAAAACCAAAAGGGCTGTGCATTACGCTTGTTGTTAACTGGCTGGTTAAGCCCTTTACCATGGCCGCACTGGGAATCCTGTTTTTTGAATATATTTTTTCCGGCTTCGTAAACCCCGAGGACGCCAAAGAATATATAGCCGGTATGATCCTGCTCGGCGTGGCACCTTGTACGGCGATGGAGCCAGCTGGTTAAGGGCGATGCAAACTATACTTTGGTGCAGGTGTCGGTCAACGACATCATAATGATTTTCGCCTTCGCGCCGCTGGCCGCACTTTTGCTCGGCGTTACTGATATTATAGTGCCGTGGGAAACGCTGCTGCTATCCGTGCTGCTATATGTTCTTATTCCTCTGGCTGCAGGCTATATCACCCGCAAGAAACTTGACGGCTCCGGCAACCCCGAGCGCATTACCCATTTCACAGGAAAGATTAAACCTTTTTCCATTATAGGATTGCTAGGCACCGTAATTTTACTATTTGGCTTTCAGGCCGAAACGATCATTGAAAAGCCAATGATTATTATGCTGATTGCAATTCCATTGCTTATCCAGACCTATGGTATTTTCGCGATTGCCTACGGATGGGCCTATCTTTGGCGCGTTCCCTTTACAACCGCAGCGCCAGCCGCTCTGATCGGCACATCGAATTTCTTTGAACTCGCTGTGGCAGTCGCAATAAGCCTCTTCGGATTAAATTCCGGCGCGGCACTAGCCACAGTCGTAGGCGTGCTGGTCGAGGTGCCTGTTATGCTATCGCTTGTCGCAATAGCAAACAAAACCCGGCCTTTTTTTACAAATGAATAAAACACAGTCCTTAGCCACGGCAGTCAGCTTGCTCATAACTTTTCTCTTAAGCGATAGCCCTCTGAGTTTAAACCTGCCACGCCAAACCATTTAATTAAAGACTGGTAAAATAAACCAAGACAGCCGAACAAATCACGACACCTATACCCGGCCAAATATTCACGTTTTCTTTGCGTCCGATAAGACTGTAAATCAACATCACCAGAAAAGGAGCGGTCAGACCAATAACCGAAACATAAGCGGGGTTCTCGACACCGTCAATAGCAAGCCAGCGCCCTCCAGAGGCCAATATCCAGACCAATCCAAAAACGATACCTGCCAGTATGCTCTGTTTCTCGAAGAGTTTAGATTCAAGCTGCATGTGCGGAACCCAGCGTTCAAATATATGAAAACGCATCATAACCACATAACAAAACCAGACGACGACACATTGAATAATCAAGTAATATAATATGTTATCCGGCCCTTGAACACGGGCAACCCCCATCTTACCGAGTGCGGTCGCCAGTGACCAAAGAATTAAAGCAGGCATGAGTTTTTTAAGCGTATCAAAACTTATAGGACAATGTCGCATTTGTATCGCAAAGAATATACTCCCTCCAATAGCGGTAATGATACCCAAGGCGCGAAAGGGTTTATCTAAATACTCAACAACCAGCTGCGGAGAAAAAGGAAGCCAGATTATAAATATCATTGCGACAATTAATGGCATTATACGTGTGACAACACCGGCTCCGCTCTTTGCTGTTAAACCCACATATAAGATATCCGCATATGGAACTAAAAAGGATGCCGGTATTAAAAAGCATAGAACACCCAATCAGTTGGTGGCGGATAAATCAGCATCATAGGCAGTAAAACAATCAATACAACTGTGCGCATCCAGAATAACAAATGTATTGCCTTAACCTGAAAAAATTCATTCACCATTGCGCCGATGGCTTTACCCAAAGTCATCAATAATGCAAATAAAATCCACGGTTCGAAAAAAGACAATGTGTTATCCAAGGCGCTTGAAATGTAAAAAGGCTGTATGGCTTTAATTAAACATACCGCCCAACCTTCAGTTTTGCACGTATAAAATTCAATATCTTAGCCCTAACTCTAGCTGCAAAAAACAACGAAACATTCACGAAATTCATAATCTTAAATTTTGAGAAATAGCGCAGCCTGCAGTTAGATGGCAATAATAAATATTCCATTATCCCTTTTTTAACATAATTTTGATAGAATAGAGGTGCAGTAATTACAATAAGAAAGAGCAATGCGTTTAACAGCTGATATAAGACGAGAAAGCTTGAAAGAGCATTTTGACGACGTAGCCCATGAGGGGGTTCCGTTCAAAATTGATGTTAAGCCACCCAGCCCTGTTTACGCCAATGCCATGGAAGACCCCTCTTTTCGCGCGTCATTTGCACATCCAAAATCAGGCGCCATACTGACAGACACGAGTATTGCTCATTTAAGTGACATTTTAGAAGAAGCCTTCCCAGAAGAAACCTTCGATTTAAAAACAGCAGAGGATATATCTGAATTTAGCAAACAAGTTGAAGCGATTGTTAAACATGAAAATCCCGAATTACATGCGAGCATCTCAAAATCAATTAAAGTTTATCTAGCAAAAGTTGACCAAAAAGATCTTGCCGAATTAAAGACTGAACTTTCCAATTCGTTTGGCATATTGCCCGAAGAAATGTCGGACAATCTACTTCATGACTTAACCGCTACATATCTATTATCAGAAGCCTTGACGGCTGATGGTGGGTATCATGCTATGCCTGTTCACATGAGCGCAAAGATAGATTCAGTGTTTTCTGATCGCTTAAGTTCCGGACGTTATATGAACAACGGTGAACGTATTTATGTGCCGGATGAGACTTTAGATATATCAGAATTAATGGCGCAGGGGCGTTACGCTGATCACATTGATTTAGAAAATATTCCTGGAACCCCTCAGGAATGGGCCGAGCTAATAGCGTATCATGAACTTGAGCATGTTGCGCAAGACGGGCAGAAAGCCCTAGACATGTATGCTCAAGAGCATGGATTAAGCGCACAAACAAAGACTTTACTTAGTGAGATTGAAGCAGATTGCGGAGCCTTTCATGCTTTGGAAGACCGAATATCACCAGAAGTTTTGGACCATTTGGTCGCGACGCGCATAGTGAGTGGCATTTACAGCGCTTTCGACTCAAGCACAGATGTAAATGCTAGTGCTAATTTTACACATGAAACGGGCTTTCACTTAGCAGAATATCATTTAACAGGTGAAATTCCTGACTTTGAACATACGCAGCAAAGCGCAAACGGTTTTTACAGTACTATTTATGAAAAATTTGACGATCACAAAGACCTACTTGAAGAACAGGGAGCAGATACTCTTGCTAGTTATGAGTTTTCAAAAGATTTACCGAGCCTTTTGGGAATGGTTATAGAAATGCGCGATGCCGGTGAGTTTACAGATCCCGCGCAAGAGCAAATAGCGCAGCATTTTATCGATAATATACAAGGAACGCTTGGCGTGGAACCAAACCCAAATTGGAAATTAGAAATTGTTGAGGAACATAAGGCAACACCAGGCGCAGAACCTAAGGTAGAACAATCTGTGGCACCACAAGTGCAAGAGGATAATTTAAATAGCGCGCCGGCTACTGCAACGATGTAACGCTATACATCAATAATTGAATTCAAAAATTATATATGGCTGCTAAAATCATTAAACTCGCTAGCCACCTCACTTACAACAGCTTTACGTTTAAAATCATTTTTGAAATAAAAACTAGATTCAATGACACGGAATGTAATTTAACATCAACTCTTCTTTAAATTCATAAGCCCAAAATCTTTTGAATAAAACATCTTTAGTTGTTGCAAATGATTATCAAACTCAATAGTGTTTTTTCTCAGAACTCAATAAAACATCTACCAACTAATGAGAAAAAATCATGTTCAAAAAATCTTTATTACTACTGAGCGCGGCATATATTGCACTTTACACACCAACAGCTTCGGCGGCTGATCAAATGTCAATGGATCAAATTCAGGCACAGCTTCAGCAACTCTCGACACAGGTTCAAAACTTGAGCAAGGTTGTCGAGCAACAAAACCAGACCATTAAACAGCAAGAATTAGAACTTAACGCCCAAAAACAGGAGTCTGCCAAAGCAATCGCGCAGGCTGTTGCAACCATCAAACCGGCTGCCGGCCGTGTTGATACAAGCGATATAAAAATATCAATGCAACCTTCACCCAAAATTGAATCTGCAGACGGGAACTATTCTTTCCAGCCCTTTGGGCGCGTTCATTTTGATGTCTCACATTTTGATGATGACGCATCGGACCGTTCAAGTAATGCAAATTTGCGCCGTGCGCGTATGGGATTTAAGGGTAATCTGGGTGAAGATTTGAAATATAAAACGCAAATTGATTTTGCCGAAGAGGGCGTTGCTCTCAAGGATGTGAGCCTCACTTACACAGGCTTTGATGGGGCTGATATTAAAGTGGGTCATCACAAGCCATCATTTGGCTTTGAAAATAACACCAGCTCCAATTATATCATGACAATGGAGCGCTCTACTGCAACCAATGCCTTTACGCGCAGTGAAATGATTGGCGCCAATCTTCTGGGGGGCGGTGAAAACTGGTCATGGGGTGTTGGTGTGTTTAACGAAGACGGAGGAAACTCTGATACCGGAGATGACGAAGATGTCAGCTTTGATGGACGTATGACCACGAATGTTCTAGCGCTCGGGAATGCATACACCGAGAATGTTCTTCATCTCGGCGCAGGGATCAGCCATCGGCGCCCTACAGGCAATGTCCGTTTCCGCGCAAAACCCGTTGGGGATGGCGCAAATATTATTGATACCGGTAATTTTGCAGCTGTCGATACAGTCAATGTTTACAACGCAGAGCTTGGCGCTGTTTTTGGCCCGATTACCTTCCAAGGCGAATATTTTGATACTGAAATCAATCGCAGCGGCGGAAACAGCGATGCTGAATTTGACGGTTATTTCGCTCAGCTGGGCTGGTTTCTGACCGGAGAAACACGTCCATACAAAGCCAGTACGGGTAAATTCGGCCGCATCAAACCCCATAACCCATTTAGCTTAAGCAATGGCGGCGTGGGCGCATGGGAGGTCGTGGGCGCGTTTTCGAACACTGATCTTAATGATAGTGGTGCTGGCATTACCGGCGGGGAAGCAGACACCGCAACCCTTGGTGTAAACTGGCACCTCACGGACCGTGTCCGCCTTATGGCGAATGTCGTTGATGTTGATACGGATCAAAACGCCTCAGTCGCCGACGATGACCCAACATTGTATAATTTCCGCGCTCAATGGGATTTTTAAAAATAAATAAACTTTGAACCGTTAAAACAAAATCAAAACCTCGTCCTGAAAACAGACGAGGTTTTTTTATACTGCTTCGTCTTTAAAGACAAAAATTTGGGATTGATCGAGAAATATATCTTGTACGTCACTGCCTTGATTCAAAAATACACCCGGAACACGCGCATGCAGGTGAACAGGCTTTTGATCAGGATTATCAAGATCGTGTGTATCCATATGCACAAGCGTAGAACGGCCTAAATATTTTCTTTCTGAAACATGAGCATGAGCATGCGCATGGTTTGGATCGCGGTGATCAACGGCTGGATCGTGAGCCGATAGCATCACTGCCTCTGGCCTGATAATAACCTGAACATCTGTTTTATCTTGAAACTCTGTGGTTTCAACTGCCCCCAAAGGTGTGGCAATAGCCCCGTGATCCACACGCCCCTTGAACATGTTCACTTGCCCAAAGAATGAGGCTACAAAGGCGTTTTTAGGCTGATTATAGACTTCAGAGGGCTCGCCAATTTGTTGAATGCCATCCTCATTCATAATGGCAATGCGGTCAGCAAATTCCATCGCCTCCTCCGGATCATGTGTCACCAGCAAGGCCGCAACGCCAGCTTCTCGAAGAATATGCATCACATCGTCGCGCATCTGCGCGCGTAGCGTTACATCCTGAGAAACAAAAGGTTCATCGAGAAGGATCAAATCAGGCTGGCGCGCCAGAGCTCTGGCCAGCGCCAATCTTTGCTTTTGGCCGCCAGATAGCTCATGCGGGTACGCGCCGCGCTTATCTGATAGACCAACCAACGCCAGCATTTCATCTGTTCGAATACGTCTTTGTGCGCGCGATAGATGCCTTAAAGCATAACCGACATTGCGCGCCGCGCTCATATGTGGAAATAGCGCCAGATCCTGAAACACCATGCCGATTTCAGGGCCGATTTCAGGCCTATTATCGCCAAATTGAATTGAACCCTTGTCGGGCGTTTCAAGCCCCGCCAGAAGACGTAGCAGAGTTGTCTTGCCGCAGCCCGAAGGGCCCAGCAAACACAAAAACTCACCTTTGTGAACATCAAAGGAAACATTGCACACAACGCTGGTGGACCGTGACAAATGCGCACGGTACGAAAAGCAAAGCTTATCAGCTTTGATCAGTATGTCCGTTGCTCCGAGCGCTGTCATAAAAAAACACTTCCTAGTTGATATTCATTCTCAATACGCTTATAAGCTTACTTGATAATGACTATCAATTTCAAGATAAAAGGCTTACAAACAATGTTCAAAAAATTCCTTTTTACTCTTACAGCGATAATCGCTTGTATAACAATTAAGCCGGCAGTCGCAGAAGACAATACCCTCAATATTTATTCCTCCCGTCATTACAACACAGATGAAAAGCTGTATTCGGATTTTACCGCGCAAACAGGCATTAAAATTAAGCGCGTTGACGGTAAAGGTGACGCGTTAATCGCACGTTTAGAACAAGAAGGTGCGTTAGCCCCGGTAGATTTATTCATCACCGTAGATGCAGGGCGTTTATGGCGCGCGGAACAGGCAGGCTTGTTTGAAGCTGTTCAATCTGAAGTCTTGACAGAAAAAATTCCCGCAAATCTTCGCCACCCCGACGGGCGATGGTTCGGATTTTCAAGCCGCGCTCGTGTTCTCGTCTATAACAAAAATAAAATTAAAGAAGGCGCACTCAAATCCTATCAAGACCTCACCGATCCAAAATGGAAAGGGCGCATTTGTGTGCGTTCATCCGGCAACATATACAACCAATCCCTGTTGGCCAGTATGATTGCGCAAGAGGGTGAAAATGCTGCTAAAACATGGGCCAAAGGCGTTTTGGTTAATTTGGCGCGCAAACCGCAAGGGGGCGATACAGACCAGATTAAAGCTGTTGCAGCCGGTATTTGTGATATTGCACTCGCCAATAGCTATTATTTCTTCCGCCTTCAGCGTTCAGAAAAGCCCGGCGATAGTGCTATCGTTGAAAATCTAGCGATTGTATTTCCCAATCAAGACGACGCAAAAGAAGGTAGAGGCACACACGTGAATATTTCAGGTGCAGGCGTGCTTAAAAATGCAAAAAATAAAAAAGCAGCGATCCAATTTTTGGAATATTTAACGACAGATTCTGCCCAAGCTTATTTTGCCAACGGCAATAATGAATATCCTGTTGTTGAAAACGTCCAGGTAAATGAAATCGTTGAATCCAATAAGACATTCAAAATACAAGACATCAATGTTGGCGAATTTGGAAATTATCAAAAACGAGCCAAAATGATTTTTGATGAAATTAGCTTCCCCTAAGCGAGCCTCACATACTGCGCGATAATTTTTGTAAGAGCAAAACCGGAATGCAGCCTGCAACCACAATACAAAGTGCGGGGAACGCCGCTTCTGCCAATCTCTCATCAGAGGCCAGATTATAGGTATGAACTGCCAGCGTATCAAAATCAAAGGGGCGCAAAACAAGTGTCAATGGTAGCTCTTTGATCACCTCAATTGCCAGAATAAGACCGGCGCTTAGCATATAGGGCCACAATAACGGCAACTTAACGTGCCATAAATCGTTGAAAACGCCACGTTGCATCAATTTGCTCGCTTCACTTATCGATGGGCTCATTTTATCATAGCCCGCATCTATTCCTTGCAACGCGACATTCAAAAACCGAATGAGATAGCCAATAATCAGAAATACAAATGTCCCCGTAATCAAAACACCGAACCCGCTAAAGAATGACGACATCAACAAAAGCCCCAGACCCAGAACAATCCCTGGCAAAGCATACCCAAAACCACAGAACGTAAACAGAATATGCTTCGTCGTATCAACGGCCTTTCTTTTTTGTGCAACCAAAATGAACGCGACCACAACACCGCACATTGCGACTAACATGGATGAAAACAATGTGTTCGATACATACGGCATTGTTTTTATTATGACTTCCATGTCAACTGTTTCAAATACCATATGCAGTATAATCATCATTGGAAAAATAAAGCCGATGAAAACGGGCAAAGCACAAAATAAGCTCATAAAAAGATTGCCTTTCTTGTGTGATTGCGAATTCACTTCTACGCTATGACCACCGTAAAATTTCATTTGACCGCGCTGATTTTTCTCAACGAAAATTAATAACAAAACAAAACCAAGAAGCAGAAGGGATAATTGCGCTGCTGCTGTAATATCACCATATCCAATCCATGAATCGTAAATAACTGTAGAGAAAACTTTAATACCAAAATAATCCATAGTGCCGTAATCTGCCAAAATCTCCATGATCACAAGCATCAGTCCTACAATAATAACGGGTCTTGCAGACGGTAAAGCGATATTAAAAAACTGCGACCACTTGCCTGCGCCCAGAAGCGCCGCATTCTCTATCTGGTGTTTTGATCCAGCCAAGAATCCATTGCGGGCAAAAAGATACACATAAGGATATAAGCAAAACGTCAAAACAAAAGAAGCGCCCCAAACGGTCCTGAAATCTGGTAACAATACATCCATATCTGACATTTTAAGACCTTGTGCAAGCTGTCCTGCCTCATCAAAAAAATCAGTATAAACATAGGCCAAAATATATGACGGAAATGCTAATGGCATAAAAAGCGCCCATTGCAGCGTACGCTTGCCGAAAAAAGAATATTGCACACTGAACCATGCCGTGCCGACACCGATGGCCAGAACGCCAACACTTGTCAAAAGAGTAATGATAAGAGAATTAATCATCACGTCATCAATAACTGTGCGCATTAAAAACGAAAATGTATTACTTTTGCTGCCAATCCCTTCAAATCCAAGGGCTATCAGAGGCGACAAGATAATAAGTGCCGTGATATAAAAAAAGAAGTTCTGGAGTTTGAGTCTGTGCATGTCTTTCTCTTTAAAGCGATCGCTATGATTAAGCAAATATTTTCGCATTAGAGCTTGTCACGCCCTTTCCAACATTTGAAAAAGAAATTGGTTTTAAAAAAAGATGGAACAAAAAGATTTCTGGCGCGTAGGTAGAGGCGAGACGCAAGCAACGCGTAAACAAAATGAAAGGGATTTATATATTATGAGTGCTTTAGAACAAGAAAAGTCAGTCGTAACTAATTTAATTGATGTCTGTAAAGACGGCAGGGACTTCTACCGTAATGCTTCCGAAAATATAGAAGGAAAAGAGCTTGAAACCATCTTTGTTGATAGCGCAAATACGAGAGAGGCCATTATTGTAGGTCTTGAAGAATACATGAAAGACCAAGGTGAATCCGTAGAAGCGGACGGAACTGTAAAGGGAAAAGCGGCTTCTATATATGGTCAGCTCGCGGCAAAGATTACGCCGGACACGGAAAAGACTTTGGTAACACAGCTAGAAGAAGCCGAGGATCGTTCTTTGGAAACCTTTAAAGAGGCCACTACTAGAAATATTACACCGGAGCTAAAAGCAAAAATTGAGGATTACGCAAATGACATGCAGCAGACGCATGATCGTATGAAAGCAATTAAGGATACTTTAAAAGCCGCTTAATTATCAAAATGTAACTAAAGCTAAGCAATTAAGACGAGAGCCGCTAATTTGTCAGCGGCTCTTTTTACGTTTGCGTTTTCGTATCGCTAACCAGCATATATCCGGCCCCCCGC
>Ga0306910_1000839_pt1 | contig 12327 bp, 9 predicted proteins | sample AntRauMFilla2698_FD_190438 | JGI IMG/M metagenome (GOLD analysis project Ga0306910, IMG submission 190438) | Saline lake microbial communities from Rauer Islands, Antarctica - Metagenome Filla 2 #698 (v2) (version 2) | ecosystem: Environmental > Aquatic > Non-marine Saline and Alkaline > Saline ... | reverse complement strand
GGCGGGGGTTCTTCCAGCGTCTTCAGAAGCGCGTTGAACGCCGAGTTCGACAGCATGTGCACTTCGTCGATGATATAGACTTTGTAGCGCGCGCTCACCGGGGCGTAGCGCACCCCTTCCAGGATCTCGCGGATATCACCGACGCCGGTGCGGCTGGCGGCGTCCATCTCCATCACGTCCACATGGGCGGAGCGGGCGATGGCGGCGCACTGTGTGCCCGGCGGATCAAGGCTCACTGACGGGGCGTCTTGTGTATCGGTTTCATAGTTCAGGGCGCGCGCGATCAGGCGCGCCGTGGTGGTCTTGCCGATGCCGCGCACGCCGGTGAGCATGTAGGCATGGGCGATGCGCCCGGCTGCGAACGCGTTTTTCAGCGTGCGCACCATGGGCTCCTGGCCAATCAGATCTTCAAAGGTCTGGGGCCGGTATTTGCGCGCCAGCACCTGATAGCCAGGATCAGGCGGCCCCTTGGGCGCCCCCAGGCCGGGAAGGGCGGGGCCTGGATCCTCGGCGGGCGCTTTGATTTCGCCCTGGCCTTCGGGATCGTCCGTCATCGCAAGATCATTCCTCTGAGCCGGCGCGCCGGGTGCGCCGCGAGTCTCAAAACCCAAAGACAGGGTAAAGGCTGGAGGAAGGCGGCGGAAGACCGAACGGCGACCCGAAGCGAAACTCGTTACGGCTGCTTCCTTCCGGACCTGACCGGGTTGGCGAGAGCCTCGTCCGCCGCCGGCCTTCCTTCGCGCAATATCAAGTCTTGGCGTGCGTGAATCAAGGGTCGCGCTCAGGCGCTCGGCCGCGCTTGGCGCAGCCGCACCGGACCGGGCACACAAAAACCCCCGCGCTCCAGGGGAGGCGGGGGTTCCTGCGTCGCCGGGCGGGCCTCGCAAGGGGGGATTGGAGAGCCGCCCGGCGCGTGTCGCCTACGGCCTAGAAATGGCGCACATAGGTGAGTGACCAGCCGTCGGCCTGTCCGTTATTGCCGTAGTCGTAAAGCGTATAGTCGGCGCGCAAGGCGTTCGGACCGCTGAACGCGTATTCGCCGCCAAACCCGACAGCCACGCCATTGTCCTCGCGGGAGTTGGCGACGCCGCCGGCCGTGCCTTCGAATTTAGTCCAGGCATAGCCGACGCGGGCATGGGCGGAGATCGCGTCGGTAATCGGGTACTGACCCTTGGCGTAGAGACCCCCGCCATAGTTCAGCGAGGTCGCAGCGGTGGCACCAAAGATAGTGGTCAGCTCGTCGCCGATCCCGAACAATGCTTCGGCTTCAACACCAAAATTAGACGTCACGTCATAACCGCCGCGCAGGGTGAGCACGTCGTAATTGCCGCCTTCGGCATTCAGATTGGTGTAGCCGGCGCCCAGAGTGTAGGGGCCGTCCGTTGCGTAGGCGCTGTCGGTGGTTTGAGCCGATGCGCCCGATGCCATGATCAGGGCCGCGGCGGTGGAGAGGAGGAGCGTTTTCATAATCGGGTATCCTGTTTGACTGCGCCCGGGTCTGTTGCCGGGTTCAAGACAGGAGCTGGCCCCGGGACCGGCCGTCCGCAAGCGGTCCAACCTGCGTTTGCGTGCACGATTGTGTGACCTGTGGCGAACAAACCCCGCACAGGGGCGTAAATGCGGCGGCACGGTGGTGCGACCGCGGCAAGTCTTTCTGAACATTAATGAAACGGCCACAAAACGTCACGGTTTTAGCCGCTCATGGGACGGTTGCGGGCGGGCCACGCGGGCCGGTTACGGTGCGCGAACGCTGGCCAGACCGGTTTGGCCGCGCTAGGCGTTGGGCCATGACGTTGACCTTCACCGATACCCCGCTGGACTTTGCCAGCCTCACCCGGTCTGACCCCGACTGGATCGCCGATCAGCGCGCCTCCAAGGCCGCCAGAGCAGTGCTGTTCACCGACGGCGATCTGGCGCTGGACGAGCATGGCGCGCCGCTGGTGGTTCCCGCGCGGCGCACCTCGATGCTGCCCATGACGCGGCCTGGCCTGGTGTTCATCGGCCTGCAGGATGGCGCGGCCTGGTTTGCCGGCACGCTGCAAGACGGTGTTGCGCCCAAGGGGCCTGATTTTCGCATGAGCGCGATCGCCGCCGACCCGGATTTTGCCTGCATTATCGGGCGCGCGCGCTCGGTGCTGCAATGGCACGCCAGGCGGCGCTACTGCTCCAATTGCGCCGGGGAAAACGAGGCGCGCGACGGTGGGTTGCGGCTGCAATGCACGGCTTGCGGCATGCAGCATTTTCCGCGCTCTGATCCCAGCGTGATCATGCTGCCCTGGTCGGGGGATCGCTGTGTGCTGGGCCGTCAGGCGAACTGGCCGGCGGGCCTTTACGCCACACTTGCCGGGTTCATGGAGCCGGGCGAGACCATCGAGCAGGCCTGTGTGCGCGAGACGATGGAGGAAATTCACCGGCCGGTGATCAGCGCCACTTATGTGGCCAGCCAGCCCTGGCCGTTCCCGTCCTCGCTGATGATCGGGCTGATGGCCGAGATCGAGCCGGGCGAGGTGGTGCCCGATGACGATCTGGAGGATGCGCGCTGGTTCACCCGCGACGAGGTGCGCGCGCTCTATGACAGCGAAATCGCGCAATGGGCACCCAAGCGCTTTTCCATCTCGCGGCTTCTCATCGACCGGTTTCTTGACGGCGAGCAGTAAGGCCTGAGCATCAGAGTGTGCGCTTGAGCGTTCTGCGCTGCGGATCAGACATCAGGCGCGACCGTGTGACACGTGGTACCGCGCGGCGTGATCTATACATCCAGACGCATGCGAATTGGTTGCCTCGCCCTGCTGGGCATGGCAAACCGCGCGCAATCACTCATCTCTTGACCTTGAGAGGACGCCGATGGGCAACTTGTTCTTCAATAAAGTAGCCGGGGCGCTTCTGGCGATCTTCCTTGTGGTGCTGGGCCTGTCGACCCTGGCTGAAACGCTGTTCCACAAAGAGAGCCCCGAGACCCCGGCCTATCCGGTGGACCTTTCCGCTCTGCAGCCGGAAGCCCCGGTGGAGGAAGAAATTGGCCCGCCCGATTTCGGCGTGCTTCTGGCCGGCGCGGACATTTCCGCGGGCGAGCGCGTGGCGCGCCGCTGCGCCAGCTGCCACAGCTTTGAAGAAGGCGGCGCAGACGGCACCGGCCCGCACATGTGGGGTGTGATCGGGCGGGATGTGGCGCAGGTTGACGGCTTCAATTACTCGCAGGCGATGCGCGAATATGCTCAAGGCGGCACTGAGTGGATGTACCAGAACATGTACGATTATCTGGCAAGCCCGCGCAATTACGTGCCCGGCACGGCCATGAGCTTTGCGGGCCTGCGTGATCAGACCGACCGCGTTAACATCATCGCCTATATGCGCTCGCTCTCGAACAATCCGGCCCCGCTTCCCGCGCCGCGTGAAAGCGACGCGCCGGCCGAGGTCCCGGCAGAGGCTACTGAAGCGATGGACCCGCCCATGGGCGAAGCCGCGCCGGACGGTGAGGCTGACACTGCGCCGGACGGTGAGGCTGATGCCGAGCCGCAGGACGGCTAGACGTCCAGCCTCGGTTTGAAAAGGATCAAGGGCGCGCCACCCGGTGCGCCCTTTTTCGTTCGGGCGGCTGCTTTGCGGTGTCCGCAGCGCGCGGCCCGAGCCTTTGCAAGCGCACCGTTCCGCCGGTCCTGAAAATGGGTTAAGCCGCGCGCCATGACGCTCCTGAGCCTTGCCGCCTTTGCCGGCGCTATCTTTGTGCTGTTTTTGACCCCCGGCCCGGGCAATATCGCCATGGTCGCGCGGACGCTGGACGCCGGCCCGACCCATGGCGTCACCTACGGGCTGGGCATTCTGACCGGCGATATTGTCTGGCTCAGCCTTGCGGTGTTCGGGCTGGCTGCGGCCTCGCAGATGGCCAGCGATTACGCCTCGCTGTTCTGGATCGCCAAGATTGCCGGGGCCGGGATCCTTCTCTGGTCCGCCTTTGGCGCATTTCAGAGCTATCGCTCACCCCGGCAGGGTGCCGGGGTGAGCGCCGAGCGGGCGCGCTTGTCCAAGCGGGGCCTGGCTGCGACCTATGCGGCGGGCGTCGCCATGCCGATGACCAACCCCAAACCCATCGTCTTCTATCTCACCTTCCTGCCGGCGTTTTTTGATCTGTCGCGGGTTACTGCGCTGAGTTATGCGGCGATGATTGCCATCATGGGCACGATGTTTGTGGTGTTCGCATTCGTCTATGTGGGGCTGGCCCACCGGGCCCGTCACTGGCTGGCGGAAAAGGGCGTGAAGCGCTGGGCGGATCTTCTCACTGCGGTGATCCTGGCGGGCGTCGCGGTCTTGCTGCTTGTGCGCTAGCTTGACGGCCTTCCACAGCAAGATGATCGAGGCCATGGCCCCGGGGTTTGCAGTGGGGTAGAAAAGGCTCATGTCAGAGAACACGAATCAGGAATACGACGCGGAGTCGATCAAAGTCCTCAAAGGGCTCGACGCCGTGCGCAAGCGCCCCGGCATGTATATCGGCGACACCGATGACGGGTCCGGTCTTCACCACATGGTCTATGAGGTGGTCGACAACGCCATCGACGAGGCGCTGGCGGGCCATTGCACCCAGGTGACCGTGGCGCTCCACGCCGACGGATCGGCCAGTGTCACCGATGACGGGCGCGGCATTCCCACCCAGATCCACGAGGGCGAGGGCATGTCAGCGGCTCAGGTCATCATGACCCAGCTGCACGCGGGCGGGAAATTTGATCAGAACTCCTACAAGGTCTCCGGCGGCCTTCACGGTGTGGGTGTCTCGGTGGTCAACGCGCTGTCCGACTGGCTGGATCTGACGATCTGGCGCAAGGACCGCGAACACTTCATGCGCTTTCGCCGAGGCGACGCGGAAAACGGCGTTGATCTGGTCGAGCGCGGCCCCGCGAACGGCAAGAAGGGCACCATGGTGCGCTTCATGCCCAGCGAGGAGACCTTCTCCGACATCAATTTTGACCGTGGACGCCTGCTCCATCGTCTGCGCGAGCTGGCCTTCCTGAACTCCGGCGTGAAAATCGTGCTGCGCGACGAACGCGAAGCCGAGCCGGTGGAGGAAGTGCTGGAATATGAGGGCGGGGTCGCCGCCTTCGTCAAACACCTGGACCGCACCCGCACCGCCATCTTCCCCGAGCCCGTGCTGATCTTTGGTGAGCGCGAAGGCGTCACCGTCGAGGCCGCGCTGCAGTGGAATGACGGCTATCACGAGAGCGTTCTGTGCTTCACCAACAACATCCCCCAGCGCGATGGTGGCACGCACCTGGCGGGGTTCCGTGGCGCGCTGACCCGGGTGATCAACACCTATGCGGCCAGCTCCGGCGCGGCGCAGAAAGCCAAGGTCGCCATCACCGGCGATGATGCGCGCGAGGGCCTGACCTGCGTGTTGTCGGTGAAAGTGCCTGACCCCAAATTCTCGTCCCAGACCAAGGACAAGCTGGTCAGTTCCGAGGTTCGCCCGGCGGTGGAGAGCGCGGTCTATGACACGCTCAATGAATGGCTGGAAGAACACCCGGCTGAAGCCCGCCAGATCGTCGCCAAGATCGTCGAGGCGGCCGCCGCGCGCGAAGCCGCCCGCAAGGCGCGCGAGCTGACCCGGCGCAAGAGCGCGCTGGACATCACCTCGCTGCCGGGAAAGCTGGCCGATTGTCAGGAGAAGGACCCGGCGAAATCCGAGCTCTTCATCGTGGAGGGCGATTCCGCCGGCGGCTCTGCCAAGCAGGGCCGTAACCGCGAAAACCAGGCCGTGCTGCCGCTTCGCGGCAAGATCCTGAATGTGGAGCGCGCCCGCTTTGACAAAATGCTGGGCTCAGACCAGGTCGGCACGCTGATTACCGCGCTGGGTGCCGGCATTGGCCGCGACCAGATCAATTACGACAAGCTGCGCTACCACAAGGTCGTCATCATGACCGACGCCGACGTGGATGGCGCCCATATCCGCACGCTTTTGCTCACCTTCTTCTATCGCCAGATGCCCGAGCTGATCGAGCGCGGCCATCTCTATATCGCCCAGCCGCCGCTCTATAAGGTGATGCGCGGCAAGTCCGAACGCTATCTCACCGACCAGGCCGAGATGGACCATTTCCTCATCGAGGAAGGCAGCTCGGACGCCACGGTGACGCTGGACAGCGGCGAAACGATCTTTGGCGCCGATCTGGCCGAGCGGGTGAAATCCGCGCGCGGCGTGGTCCTGTCGCTGCAGCGCCTGGCCGCCCGTGCGCCGGTGTTTGCGCTGGAGGCCGCCGCGCTCTCCGGTGCCCTGCACGCCGACGCGACGCAGGAGCAGGTCGAGGCTGCCGCCCAGCGCCTGGCGCGCGCCGCCGATGAGGGCGAGGATGGCTGGACCGGCGTGCTCACGCCCGAAGGCGATATCGTGTTCAAGCGCGAAGTTCGCGGCGTCACCGAAACGGTGGTGCTGGACGATACGGCGCTGGCCAGCCCCGACGCCAAACGCCTGTCGGAACGTGCGCTGGCCATCGCCGCCGACTATACCGGCCCGGCGATTTTCAAGGGCCGCAATGGCGAGATCAGGGTGTTCACGCCCGCCGATCTTGTGACCGCGGTGCAGAAAGCCGGCGCCAAGGGCATGAAGATCCAGCGCTATAAGGGTCTGGGCGAAATGAATCCGGGCCAGCTCTGGGAAACCACGCTGGACCCCGACGCCCGCTCCTTCCTCCAGGTCTCCATCTCCGAGGCCGACACCGCCGACGAGCTGTTCTCCAAACTCATGGGCGACGTCGTCGAACCCCGCCGCGACTTCATCCAGGAGTTTGCGCTTGAGGCGGAGGTGGATGTTTAGGGGTGAGCGGCGGTCTGCGTAGCAGAACAATCGATCCGGGGGATCGATTGAAGCCGGCGAACGGGCCGGCGGGCCCAAGGCCGCAAAGCGGCCGTCTCCGTTTTCCCGCCCTTGCTCTCCTCATCGTCATCCCCGCGAAAGCGGGGACCCAGAGAGGCCTCAAGTGCCTGGCGCGAAACCCTGGTGTCGCGTCACGTCTGCACGCGGTCGAAAGCCGGTAGCGGCTAACCCGCCGCCGCCCGCGTCAGCGGACAGGTTTCCTGGGTCCCCGCTTTCGCGGGGATGACGATTGCGCGGGGCACGTGAAATATTGGCCCTTCCCCTCCAATCACGTCCCCTTATAATTCCCTCCATGGGCGAAAACTGGATCCCCTGCGTTTATATCATGGCGAGTCGGCGCAATGGCACGCTGTATGTGGGCGTCACCAGCAATCTGCCGCGCCGGGTGTTCGAGCATCGCGAAGGTGTCGGCTCGGCCTTCGTGCGCAAATATTCCGTCACTCAGCTGGTCTGGTATGAGAACCACGATGAGATGAGCCTGGCGATCTCGCGGGAGAAGGCGATCAAGAAATGGAATCGGGCCTGGAAGCTGCAGCTTATCGAGGCGGCTAATCCCCACTGGCGCGATCTATACGAGACCCTGGCGTAGGGCCTCTCCACTCCCCTCCACCCCATGGCGCGCAATCCGGCCCCGGCGCGCACCCGGTTCGCCGGGGAGGCCGGAGCGTGTTACGTCCCGCCGTGCGCTCCGTCCCAAACTCACTTCGTCGTTTAACCCACCCACAGGACACTCGCCCATGACCCGCTTCCCCGCCATGCGTGCCCATGAAGGGGTTTGGACGGGCATTTACACTCATCTGGACGCTGGCGGCGCCGAGGTGGACAGGCACCGCGCGCGCGTGGTGTGCGAGTTTCCGCCCGGTGCACAGACTGGCGCAGAGACGGGCGCCGAGCCCTTCTATATCCAGCACATCAGTTTTACCTGGCCGGACGGGCGGGTGCGGGAGGATCGCTTTGACGGGTGGATCGAGGGGGCGCGAATCGTGTTCGACACGCCCAGTTTCACCGGCGCGGCGTGGGAGAGCGGCGATCTGGTGCTGCTGCATCTGGACCGCAAGGACGAGCCGGGCGCTTATTTTGTCGAGATCATTGTGCTGGCGCCGGGCGGTAAAAGCCGCGCGCGCACCTGGCACTGGTTTAAGGATGGCGCGTTGATCCGGCGCACGCTGTGCGACGAGGTGCGCGAGGGATAGCGGTGCTGTTCGCCCTGCCCGCCGTGGCGTGTTACATGCATTCGCAACCGCAACATGACAGGACTTCATGACCGAAACCCGCCGCACCGCCAAGCTTCTGGTTCGCAACGCCGAGCTCAAGGATGTGGACGCCATTCTGGCGCTCCAGAACCGGGCTTATCCCAACATGACACCCGATTTGCCCGCCATGATCCGCGGTCAGATCGCCGCCTTCTCCGACGGCCAGTTCGTCGTCGAGTATGAAGGTGAAATGGTCGGCTGGTGCGCCAGCTTCATCATCGATGAAGCCAGCGCCTTTGCGCCCCATGACTGGGCCGGCATCACGGGCGGCGGGTTCGCCGCGCGCCACGATCCCGACGGCGACTGGCTGTACGGCATGGAAGTGGCGGTGGACCCCGGCCGCCGGCGGCTGCGCATCGGCCAGCGGCTTTATGATGCGCGTGTGTCGGTGTGCGAAGACTGGGACCTGAAAGGCGTTGTGTTCGGCGGGCGTCTGTCCGGCTTCAAGCGCAAGCGGCGCACCTACAAGACGCCAGAGGCCTATCTCGCCGCGGTGGAAGCGCGCGAGATCAAGGATCCGGTGCTCAATTTCCAGATCCGCATGGGCTATGAGCCCGCCGGCGTTCTGCGCGGCTATTACCCCGATGATGTGGACAGCGCCGGCCACGCCGCGCGCATGGTCTGGCGCAATCCCAGCTGGGAAGAGGGCGCCTCCGGCCCGTCGCGGCCCTGGGCCAGCACGGTGCGCGTCGCCGCAGTGCAATACCAGATGCGCGCGGTGGAGACGGTGGCCGAGTTCGAAAAGAACGTGGAATATTTCGTCGATGTCTGCGCCGATTACCGCGCCGATTTCTGCCTGTTTCCGGAGATGTTCACCGTGGCCCTGCTGGCGCTGGAAAAGCGCCGCCTGAGCCCCGAAGAGAGCATCGCCGCTTTGTCCAAATACACCCCGCGCTTCATCGAGTTCATGAGCCAGCTGGCGGTGCGCTATAACATCAATATCGTCGGCGGGTCCCACCCCACCAAGACCGATGACGGCGATATCCAGAACGTGGCCTATGTCTTCCTGCGCGATGGCTCGGTCCACGCCCAGGAGAAGATCCACCCTACCCCGAACGAGAAATACTGGTGGAACATCAAGGGCGGCGACACGGTGGCGGCAATCCCCACCGATTGCGGCCAGATCGGGGTGCTGATCTGCTACGATTCTGAATTCCCCGAGCTCGCCCGCCGCCTGACGGACGAAGGTGCCAAGATCATCTTCGTGCCCTACGCCACCGACGACCGGCCCGGCCATTTGCGGGTGCGCTACTGCTCCCACGCCCGCGCCATCGAGAACCAGATCTATCTGGTGACCGCCGGCAATGTGGGCAATCTGCCCGGCGTGGAAAACATGGACGTGAACTACGCCCAGGCCGCCGTCATCACCCCGTGCGACTACCCTTTTGCCCGCGACGGCCTCGCCGCCGAAGCCAGCGAAAACGTGGAAACCATCGCGGTGGCTGACCTCCATCTCGACGCCCTCAACGAGGCGAGGCGCTCCGGCACCGTGCGAAACCTGCGCGATCGCCGGTTTGATCTCTACCGGATTGTGTGGACGGACCGGGGGTAGGCCAGCCTCAACCGCACGCGCTGTGTCTTGTCCCTCCCGGCTACGGGGCAGGGGGCGGACGCGGTACAGCGCGGGGCTTAGCGCTCCAGGCCCGCAAGTGCGCGCGCGAAGGCCCGCGCATCGAAGGCGGTGAGGTCGGCTTCGCCTTCGCCGACGCCGATGAAGTGGATGGGAAGCTTGAACTTTTCGGCCACCTGAACCAGCGCGCCACCTTTGGCGGTGCCGTCCAGCTTGGTCATGATGACGCCGGTGACATGGGAGGCCTCCATGAAGGCCTCGGCCTGGGAGATGGCGTTGGAGCCCACCGTGCCATCCAGCACCAGGATCACGTGGTGGGGTGCGGTGTCGTCCTGTTTCTTGAGAACCCGAACGATCTTCCTGAGCTCGTCCATGAGCTCGGTCTTGTTCTGCAGCCGGCCGGCGGTGTCGATGAGCACCGCGTCGGCCTTGCTGCGCTTGCCCGCTTCCAGCGCGTCGAAGGCGAGCCCCGCAGCATCCGCGCCCAGCGGGCGTGACATGAAGGTGGCGTTGGCGCGCTGCGACCAGACTTCCAGCTGCTCGACAGCGGCGGCGCGGAAGGTATCGCCGGCGACGGCGATCACATCGGCGCCCTCGCGCGTCATCTTCACCGCAATCTTGCCCAGCGTGGTGGTCTTGCCCGAACCGTTCACCCCCACGAACAGAACAACGCGCGGGCTATCGCCGGACATGTCCAGCGGCTGGGCGTAGGGCTCAAGGATTTCCGTGACCACTTCGGCCAGGGCTTCCTTGATCTCCTGAGGGCTCACATCCTTGTCGAACTTGTCGCGTGCCAGACGCGCGGTGACGCGCCCGGCCGTTTTTGCGCCCAGATCGGCGGCGATGAGCAGGTCTTCCAGCTCCTCCAGTGCCGCGTCGTCAAGCTTGCGCCGCGTGAACACCGCCGAGACGGAGTCAGAAAACCGCGACGACGATTTCTTCAGGCCCGAAGACAGGCGCGCGAACAGCCCCTTGCTGTCGCTCGCCTCTGAGACGCCGTCACTGGGCGTGTTGCTAGGCGCGTCACTGGGAGCGTCGTCAGGTGTGTCAGCGGGTGTGTCAGCGGGTGTGTCAGCGGGTGTCTCAGCAGGGGCGTCTTCAGGCGTGTTGGCGGCCTGATCAGAGGGCGTGGCTGGCACCGGCTCGACATTCGCCGCAACCGGAGTCTCGGGCTCGGCCGGCGCGGCCTCAACCGGCGCTGATGCCGGCTCATCGGGCTCTACGGGCGCTGATGCCAGGTCTGGCACCGGGGCGCTGGCTGCCTCGGCCTGCGGTTCCACCGGCGCATCGGCTTTGGGGTCGACAGCCGGCTCGATCTCTTCGGGCGCCTTGTCAGGGACGTCCAGCGGCGCTTCTGGCGTCTCAGGTGCTTCGAGTGTTTCGCGCTCGCCGGGCGCGTCGTCTTTCTTTTTCTTGCCGAAGCCGAACTTGAACCAGCTCACGACACCGCCTCCACCGCCTGGCCGATCAGGCGCTCGCCGTCATGGCCGGTAATGCGCGCCTGAAACAGCGCGCCGGGGCGGGCCGGGGCGTCCAGGAGCACCGGCGAGAAATCATCGCCGCGCGCAAAGCCTGGCTTTTCCATGATCACCGTCATGGTGGCGCCGACGCGGCGCTGAAGATGGCGGCGCAGCGCCTCTTCGCCCTTTTCGCGCAGGCGCGCGGCGCGTTCCTTGATGACCGTCCCGTTCACCTGGGGCATGCGCGCAGCCGGCGTTCCGGGGCGCGGCGAGTAGGGGAAGACGTGCAGGAAAGCCAGATCGCACTCGTCCACCAGCGCCAGCGAGTTTTCAAACATCGCCTCGGTCTCGGTGGGAAAGCCCGCGATCAGATCCGCGCCGAACGCAATTTCCGGGCGCACGCTGCGCAGCCGCCGGGTCAGCGCAATGGCGTCATCGCGCGAATGGCGGCGCTTCATGCGCTTGAGGATCATGTTATCGCCGGCCTGCAGCGAGAGGTGCATATAGGGGCACAGGCGCTCTTCCTCGGCGATGGCGCGGAAGAGATCTTCGTCGATTTCGATGGCGTCGATGGACGACAGGCGCAGGCGCGGCAGGTCTGGCACTTGCCTGAGGATCGCGCGCACCAGCCGGCCCAGCTGCGGCGTGCCGGGCAGGTCCTGGCCCCAGCTGGTGAGATCGACACCGGTGAGCACAACTTCGCTATGGCCGGTGTCCACCAGGCGGCGCACCTGATCGACCACCTCGCCGGCGGGCGCCGAGCGGGCGTTTCCGCGGCCATAGGGGATGATGCAGAACGTGCAGCGGTGATCGCACCCGGTCTGCACCTGAACAAAGGCGCGCGCCTTGCCGTCCAGCCCGTCCACCATGTGAGAGGCGAGATCGCGCACCGCCATGATGTCGCCGACCTCGACCCGGCCAGAGCCGGTGACGGTTTTCGCGCTGAAGGTCTCTGCGCGCATCTTCTCGGCATTGCCGATGACACGCGACACCTCGGGCATTTTCGCAAACATGTCCGGGTCGATCTGGGCGGCGCAGCCGGTGACGATAACCTCCGCGTCGGGGCGCTCGCGCTTGAGGCGGCGAATGGTCTGGCGGGCCTGGCGCACGGCCTCGTTGGTGACCGCGCACGTGTTCACAAGAATGGTGTTTGTCACCCCGCCCGCGCGCGCATGGTCACGCATGACC
>Ga0306910_1000838_pt1 | contig 12334 bp, 11 predicted proteins | sample AntRauMFilla2698_FD_190438 | JGI IMG/M metagenome (GOLD analysis project Ga0306910, IMG submission 190438) | Saline lake microbial communities from Rauer Islands, Antarctica - Metagenome Filla 2 #698 (v2) (version 2) | ecosystem: Environmental > Aquatic > Non-marine Saline and Alkaline > Saline ... | reverse complement strand
GAATTAGGATGACCCTTTACCCCTGATGCCCAAATGTTCGATCAAAAGTTGAACATTATTGAACTGTTAGTATACTATCTTTGTCAACTAATATATTTGCGGATTTTAGGAAGTAAGTAAAAACGTACGTCCAACAGTAAAACCTTACGTTAATCTGGCCGTTGCAACATTATATAAGCATCAGGACAAACATAACACCGCGGTTGAAGAATTGGCAAGCGTCATTGATCAATATCCCGATTCAGACCACGCGTTTCACGCCCACATTTTATCCGCGTTTACTCAGTTACAGCTCGGGGATATCAAAAAAGCAGAGTCGCATCTGAAAAACGCTGTCGTACACAATCAAAATCAGATGACTGGAGAACGCTCGAAACTTCCGCAGGAAAGTCGCTACGCTTCCACCATAGGCGATGCGCAATTTGCCATACACCGGGCACGGGAAAAACGTGCTGTAAAAAACGGCAGCGGCTCATTCAGCGAACCTGATGGAAGCGATTCATCTGCTGAAAAGAACGATGTAACAGCGCAGAATCATCCCAATCCGTTTAATCCTACCACAACCATTTCTTTCAGCATTCCCGAACGGAGTCATGTTGAGCTTGTGGTGTACGATGTACTCGGTCGAAAAGTGGCCATTTTAGCGTCGCGAAACTTTACATCAGGTGATCACAGCGTACGTTTTAACGCATCTGCCCTGGCAAGCGGCATTTATTTCTACCACCTGAAAACAGAACATCACAGCCTTGTTCAACAAATGACGTTGATTAAGTAGAATTCAGTTTCAATAGCTTTGATATATTAGGTCGGCAGAGACAATCGGAGTTTTATTTCCATAAAGGTCCGGCTCTGCCGTCTTCTAACTCGATAACCATCTTTCTTATAATCTCATCCCGAAAACAGCTGCGGAGCAGCCCGACACACGGTAGCCGAAAGTTGTAACAAAACTCTACTTCAAGGAGGCGACGAATCATTTAAACGCTGAATCAGAATCTACGAGTCTTGGTGGAATAAATTTCAAGAAACACTACAAGAGTCCCGAAAAAAATTGTTATTGAATTTTCCATTCATTATCAATCACTTAGACATCTTTTCATTATAATTAATCACATCGAAAAATTATTTTTTTGTTTATAAGAATACATCACTTACCTTAAAATTATACTTATTGATGATTGGATAGAATTTATTTTAATGGGAATTAATGTATTTACCACTTCCAGTTCTAAGCCAATCTTTTTATTTAATTTATACTTTCGGACTTCCGTCCTTCTTACTTACACCTATGGGTATTGAAATACTTTGTTTCTTTACTAAAAATTAATTTTACCGTACATATTTAACTAATAAATAACATTATGAACAAGTTACAAGTTACAAGTTACAAGTTACAAGTTACATTGTAATCCTTATACTGTTCAGTTCTCTCACTTTTATCTCTTGCGATGATTCTGTTTTGAACTCCACAGAAGAACTTCAAAACCAGAAGAGCGCGATTTCAAAGAAAGTCCCTCTAAGTGAACAAGCCTTACCTGAATTCTCTGATTTTAAAGACCGCGAATATTATGCGCACCTTGAGGATTTAGCTTATGTGTTAGCCACTCAGCAGCATGAATACAATCAGGATATGCGGCATTCTATGAAAAAATCCAGGGTTAAAGAGGGGATTTTAAACCTGACCAAAGGTGACAAAATAGACAGGAATAATAACCTGATTTTAAATGTGAAAGATAAAATTGATGTTATTTATGAGAAAAATGCTAAGATTAAATTCAAAAAACTAAAGTTAAAACAACTATTAAAACGATTGGCTCATGATATTAACATTTATTTCCCGATAGATGAGCATCGTAACAATGTGCTCAACAATGGAGAAAACTATTGGGTAGCTTTCAATCCACCCGACCATGATACAACAGAATATTTTGTTCGGGCATTTAACCCGCATGGAAAGGACACATTAATTTCTTCTAAAAAGGGCATAGATGAAAACCTGTTAATTATAGCCTATTCTGAAAATCAGGAATATTATTCTCCTGATTTAATGATGACAACTCAATCAATTGTTGATTGCCCGGATAATGACCCCTGCTTACCAGACAGACCTAATCCAGACCCGCTACCAGACCCTGATCCAAATCCGGGTTCATATGAAAAAGGACTGAACCTTACATCGATAAGAACTAAAAACATTGATGACGGTTATTTTGATGGAGACCTTGAATTAAATTATAAAATTACACAGCCTGCTTTTAGCGGTGTCATAGATATACCGTATATAGGTGAAACTAATTTTACACTTAGTGCTTCTAATTTTATTGGTGGAAGTGTAAACCACGATGTGGGACACTGGTATATGGATTGGTTTGTTCCAAAATTTCGTAATTCTAATAAAAAAACATTTGTTAATGCACGAAGAAGGGCAAGTGAAAGGTACTTTCTCTACGATGTCCCATTTTATGGATTGGTATATTATGATGAGTTTCAAATCAGAATAGTGGAAGAAGATGTTGTTACTTCAAATGATGTATTAGTTGATAATAGAAGCTTTAATTTGAAGACTCAAACATTTGGGGTAGAGTGGAATATTTGGGAGAATAAAGTATGGATTCAACTCGACTATAAAGATTTTCCATCTAACAGTTATTAGGGGTCAAGCCAATATGAAATACTCTTGGATTAATTTAATACTAATCACAATATGTATATGTGTACAATTGCAGCCTGTTCAAGCTCAGTCTATTTCTTTCCAAAGAAATTTTGTTGCAGATTATAGTTATCAGAATGTAACTGAACCCATTGATTTTGATAAATTTCATCTGAGATACACATTTAATTCACCTGCTTATGTATCTGTGAATTCAGAATCTGCAGAATATTCAGATGCTTTCGAGAATTATATTGATTACATGTACGTCGGTATTGCTTTAGGAACTTACATAAACATATACAAGGGGCTTGTAATAGATGTCGGTTATCGCATTGAAAAAGCCTTCAGGCGTGATTTTGACCCAAATGAAAGATTAGTCCCCCCGCTAAACAGGGGGTCAAAAAGTGATATCGAGGACATACGTCACTCCATTGTATCCAACATAAGCTATAACATAGATATCTATAAACAGCTTGGTATTACTTTTGGGCTTGGAATAGAAACTATATTAAATCCATATTCAAATGAAGGATATTATGGATATAATAATCAAACAAACATAGTAAAGTTCAATTTCGAAGACTATGAAGCTGGTATATCAACATTTTACATTGTCAATTTTGGAGTTGTTTATAGACTAAAAGGTTCTGATTAATTTTACGAGCTTTGACATGTACTACATGCCAAAGCTCGTTTCAATTAACGGATAAAAATTTTGCAAGATATTTCAACGCTAATGATGACAAATTTTATATGGTTATTGAAAAGGGACAGTATCCTTTAACTTCGTATTAATTATTGTCATGAAAAATATTTTAATATTGGTTTTAATTTTTGCATGTACCTCTGAGCACATAAAAGCTCAGAGGTTTGAAATTGGCATCTCTTTCAGTCATTTGTTAGATAACAGCCAAAATGTAGGTAACATTAACATTGTTGATTATTCGGATAATAACCTTTTTGAAATGAGCATGTTAAGTAAGAACTGGTATTCACATATCGGTTATGAATCACTCTCATTTTCCGAGAATGCTGTTCTTTCTAATAGTTCTACTGATAATATTTCATATTGGAACAATCCGGGAAATAAGTACGATTTAAAATTTCTAAATCTTGGACTGGGGTGGAGGTTAAAACCATTCGAATGGCTAAATTTAATCTCCGGCCTGACTTCTGGTATCCTCATTGACCACACTATTTCATTTAACGAAAAATCGCGGGAAAACGGATATGTAGTTTACCCACTAAATGATCTGTTCGACAAATCCGAAGCCATAGAGAAGTTTAGAATAAATGTATTTCAAGTGGTTGAGTTTGAGTATAGCCTGAAATGTGATATTGCTATTACGGTCGGGTATAAATTTGAAGTTCCATTAGTCCCTCTCATATCTAACAGCAGTAACGCAACACCGTACTTTACGTTATCAAATGAAGCATCTGAAAACTATGTACAATTCCTAAACATAGGATTGCGCTATCGCTTTGATTATTAGTAAACAGCATATCATTAAGAAAATTCCTGAACACAAGTGATTCCATATGAGCCTATCCTAAATATAATTATGGCTTTGAAGAGTAGGTACAGAAAAGTTACTCACACTATTTCATGTTGCTTTTTTCCAGGAGCTTGTTCTCCAATTCCAGATATCTTCTCTTAACATTCGTTTAGTACATTTTGAGTTCATACTGGATTCGAGATATTAGCATCAGTAATTGTTAAGCATAGTTCAGACTTTTAAACATCTCGCAAGTGGCTTTTTATTCGGCAAAAATCGGTTGTTTCATCAGCTGTTTTACGTCAAGCCGGTTTTATACCTGAATCCCGCATCTCGACGATGTTGTGGTGTCTTGGCAACTGAGTAGTGAATTGACTTTCAAACCAAGCAAGCCATAAAATTCAATGCATGCCAAATATCAAGGCCTAAATGAAACTTATGAGCAGGTCAGATTCCGGCACTTAGGGCCGGAATGACAACTTTACAACTGTAAAGCCGGTGAATACGACCAGAAAACATATTAAAACACAGAAGATCATCATAAAACAGAATTTCAAGGGAAAAATCGGAAAAGAAATGTTTAGTTGATTAGATTAACCTAATTGACCTCTTTCTTCTGTAGAAAAGGCGATTGAGGTCGTTTTAAGAAAAGCACGTTTGATTTGAATTTGGATTATCCACGTCACCCGTTTATTTACTTGTATCTTAAACTGATTCTCATTCACTTTTGTGATATAGAGGATGCACGTAAGGAAAGCTGATGAAACAGACTATTTGGATTACCGGAGCAACAGCCGGCATTGGCAGGGCACTTGCCCTGCAATATGCCGCTTACGGAGCTAAAATTATTATATCCGCCCGCCGTGAGGATGTTTTAAAAACAGTGGTCGATGATTGTGAACAGCTCGGGGCAGATTCAGCTCATTATTATGTAATGGATATGGAAAATCCATCTCAAATTGAAGAAGTTGCCCGGCGTGTTTTAGCTGAACATCCCGATATCAATATGCTGGTGAATAACGCCGGAATTTCTCAGCGCTCACTGGTGCGCGATACCCAAATGGATGTCTATCGCCGCATTATGGAGATCGACTTTATGGCGCAGATTCACCTTACAAAACTCTTACGCCCACATTTCAGATCGCTGCCTTATTCTAAGATTATAGTTATTTCCAGTCTGACAGGAAAATTCTCTACTCCGCTGCGTTCAGGCTATGCTGCCGCAAAACATGCTCTTCACGGCTTTTTTGATGCTCTCAGGATTGAAGAACGTGATCAGAAAGTATGTATCACGATGGTTTGTCCCGGCTACATCCGAACCGATGTTTCAATAAACGCGGTACAGGGTGATGGTTCTCGTCATAATAAAATGGATGAAAATCAGGCTGAAGGAATGGATCCCGCAACACTGGCCCGAAAAATTCATGAAGCGGTTGAAGACAACGAAAAAGAGGTGTATTTCGGAGGAAAAGAGACCAGCGGGGTTTGGCTCAAACGTTTTTTTCCCAATTTTCTAACTAATTATCTCTACAAATCATTTTCAGATGATATGAAGGCTTAAGCCCGAAATCATACTTAATAGGAAACGATACGAACTAATGTCAGCATGAGTGTAATCGGTTTTAACAATGTTACAGAATTAGTAGGCAACACACCGCTGATCTCTGTGGCAAATCTCTTTTCACAAAACAACGCACAGGTATTCGCAAAAACAGAATATTTCAACCCGGGACTTTCAATTAAAGACAGAATTGCGATTAATATTATAACCAAGGCGGAGGAAAACGGGGATATTGGTCACGGGACCACTATCATCGAAAGCTCTTCAGGCAATACAGGTGTCGGACTCGCAATTATTTCAGCGGTTCGTGGCTATCGGTTTATTTGTGTGATGAACACCAAGCACTCTCCCACAAAAATCAACCTGATGAAATCGTACGGAGCGGAAATTATTCTCTGTGAAGGCTCCTATCCATACGAACATCCCGATTCTCATTACACCTACGCCAAAAATTTGGCCGAAGAGATTCCAAACAGTTATCACGTTAATCAGTATCAAAATCAGCTTAACCCTGATACGCATTATGAGAAAACAGGTCATGAGATTTGGGAGCAAACTCATGGAAAAATCACTCACCTCGTGGCCAGCGCCAGTACAGGCGGAACGATTACGGGAATTGCCCGGTACTTAAAAGAACAGAATCCCGATATCAAAGTCTGGGCACCTGATGCGTACGGATCGGCTTTTCAGCACTTTCATCAGACAGGAGAATATGATCCCACTCAAACGCATTCTTATCTGATTGAAAATGTGGGAAAAAAGTTTATTCCCGACGTTATTGACATCGGATTAATCAATCAGTTTATTAAAGTAAAAGATAAAGATGCAGCCCTGATGGCCAGAAAAGCCGCGCGCAAAACAGGATTATTGTTAGGATATTCAAGCGGTGCGGCGCTCAGGGCATTTGAGCAGATGCAGAATGAATGCTCAGAGGATGACGTTGTCGTCATTGTTTGTTCCGATCACGGCAGCCGATACATGAGCACCATCTACAATGACGATTGGATGGCGGAGCATCATTTTACATTAGAAAACAAACAACCAGTAACGTTAGAACATAAGAATGGATCTATTTAAAAAGATTGAACGCAATTTTGGCCCGCTCGGAATGTATCAGCAGCAGGCTGAAGGCTATTTTATTTTTCCCCATCTGAAGGGTGAGCTGGGTAACCGTATGGAATTCAACGGTGAAGAGATGGTTATCTGGAGCATAAATAATTATTTAGGATTGGGAAATCTTCCCGAAGTCAGAGAAGCCGATACCAAAGCTTCGGCAAACTGGGGACAGGCTTATCCGATGGGCTCGCGCATGATGAGCGGTGAAACCGAACTTCATAACAAACTGGAAGCTGAACTGTCCGAATTTGTCGGAAAAGAATCCACTTTTGTACTCAATTATGGCTATCAGGGCATTATGTCCACCATCGACTCGCTTCTCGGACGACACGATGTGGTAGTTTACGACAGCGAATGCCACGCCTGCATTATGGATGCTCTGCGCATGCACAATGGAAAATCTCTGGCATACAAACACAACGATATGGAAGATTTTGAGCGTCAATTAGGTCGCGCGCAGAAATTTTTATCGAAAAGTGATGACGCAGGATTGCTTGTGATTTCCGAAGGCGTATTTGGAATGAAAGGTGATCAGGGAAAGCTCAAAGAGATCGCCGCTCTGAAAGAAGAGTACGGATTTCGCTTTTTGGTGGATGACGCCCATGGATTCGGCACGCTCGGAGAAACAGGAGCCGGAGCGGGAGAAGAGCAGGACGTAATGGATGAAATTGACGTCTATTTCGCCACCTTCGCAAAATCTATGGCTTCCATCGGTGCTTTTATTGCCGGCGATAAAATGATTATCGACTATCTGAAATACAATATGCGCTCGCAGATGTTCGCTAAAAGTCTGCCCATGGCTTTTGTGGAGGGAAATCTCAAACGGCTTGAATTACTCAAGAAACGAGATGATCTGCGCGAAAAACTCTGGAAAAACGTCAAGAATCTACAGAATGGATTACGAGAAGCCGGATTTGAGATCGGCGTTACCAATTCGTGTGTGACACCCGTGTTTTTAAGCGGATCGGTGGAAGAAGCGATGGCGCTGGTGAAAGATATGCGCGATAATCACAAGGTATTTTGCTCTATTGTGATCTACCCGGTGATTCCAAAAGGTGAAATTATTCTGCGACTGATTCCTACCGCCGATCACACTCTCGAAGACATCGAACTCACTATAAAAGCATTTTCTGATGTGGCCGAAAAGCTCAATCGCGGCGTGTATAAAGAGCTGGCTGAAGAGCATAAAAGTTAAGGTTCAGAGCTCCTGACGCCAGTTCAACAATACTGATAGCTATAAAAGATAGATTATAAAACAGATACCGAAGGTACTACGCAGTGAAATTTCGAAAATGGAACCAAATTGAATCGAGACCATAGCCCTTAATGCGGGACGGCAGAGCCTCCGACCGGCTGGCGGACTAGATTGGTTTTATTGCAATTTTACGAAAGAAGTCTTTACGTTAAATTAGGAGTTTTGAGGTTAAGATTTAGGATTGAGAGGAAGGAATATGAGCGAGTGGTATGTTAGCGGAATTCAGCAGGTTGGAATTGGAAATACTTCGGTGGAAAAAACCTGGGCGTTTTACAGAAAACACTTTGGGTTCGACGTCCCTGTTTTTCAGGAGGAAGCCGTAGCCAATCTGATGCTTCCTTACACAGGAGGCGAACCGCAAAAACGTAACGCCACGCTTACTCTGAATATGAACGGAGGCGGCGGACTTGAGATCTGGCAATACACTGAACGTACGCCACAGTCTGCAAAATTTGACATCCTTCCGGGAGATCTGGGAATTCACACGCTAAAGCTCAAAACCACCGATATCCACAAGGCGTTTGAGTATTGCAAAAAACAGAAGCTGGAGCTCATCAGTGAGATTGAAGAGCGGGGAAAAGCCGGATGTTCTTTTCTGTTAAAAGACCTCTGGGGAAATGTGGTGGAGATCACCGAATCTGATGCCTGGTTTCAGCGAAAAGGATTATTCGGTGGAGTGGAAGGCGTTTCCATTGGCGTTTCAGACATGGAACAATCTCTCATTTTTTATGGAGATCTACTCGGATTTGACACTAAAATCTGGGAATCTGAAGGCACTTTTGAAACATTTGAAAGCTGGACAGGCGAAAACCACTCATACCATCGCGTAATCTTAAAACGATCGGAAGCCTACGCCGGAGCATTCAGTCCGCTGTTAGGGGCTGCTCAAATTGAACTCGTTCAGGTTAAAAACCGTGCATCAAACGTCATTTTCAAAGACCGCTTTTGGGGCGATCCCGGCTATATTCATCTCTGCTTTGATATTCAGGGCATGGACACGTTAAAAAAGCGCTGCGAGGAATTCAATCATCCCTTCACCGTCGATTCCGCCAACAGTTTTGATATGGGAGAGGCGGCCGGACGCTTTGCCTACATCGAAGATCCCGACGGAACTCTCATCGAGTTTGTGGAAACGCATAAAGTCCCCATTCTCAAAAAGATCAATTTCTATTTAGATCTGCGCAAGCGTGACCCCAAAAAGCCGCTGTCGAACTTCATGCTCAAGGCACTTGGATTTAATCGCGTGAAGGATTGAAAATCTCAATCCGTGCATTCCCTATTTCTCTGTAGTTGAGGGATACATATCGTACCACGCGAAAAAATAGCTGATCATGGACGGATGCGTGTCAATTTTTAGGTCACTTCCCTCCTCTGTGCTGTATCCAAAAATATCGTAGTGATTTCCGACTGAATCGCTCACAACAGACGGAAATGGTTGATCGGAAGCCTGTAAATTTATCTCATCACTCATCTTAAACGAGGAATAGGTATTGAAATCGCTGTTCATCCATATATAGATTGAATCATCCCTTAAAACCCGTTGTACCGTTTCACCTTCCAGGGGCGTATAAAATGGCTCACCATCATTCAGATATCCTAAAACCCGGTCTTTTGCCTGTAGATCACCCGATTTTATCGGCTCATTTTTAACCGGAAAGATGAAATAGGAATTATCTGTTCTATAATTTCCGTACGGATAACTCCTGTAATTTCTTGCATATCCCGTCCGCTCGGTTAATACTCTGGTCTGTGGATAATGCTCGCGTAAAACACCGATTGTAGTTCGTACCGTTGGAATTATGGAAAGCGATTCATCTTTTTTCTCGCCGTGAATTCCCTGCATCAACATTTGAGAATAGTAAGATCTGGTAGATCTATCGTATGGAATTAAATTATTGCGATAGAGTAATCCTGAAACTCCAAATGTCGTGATCTCACCATTCACGGTTCTGTCCCAGCCCACTTCAGTACCCGTAAGCGGACAGTAACTGATGCACACCGGTTCGCCTCCCACAACGTCGTTCACCATTTCGTGCCAATCGAGAATATAAACAGGGTAGGCAGCAACATCTTCGCCAAAACGCACGGCAACAACTTCGGTTTCATCATCTAAATCTGATTCTGAAATCGGTTCGGTGTGGGGATCATCGAGAGATGGAATTCCATCAATTCCCGGTCCGCCGCCAACGACTTCATTGGGATTTATACTCCAGTCTTCAGAGCCTGAATTAGTACCGCCATTATCAACCGAGGTACTGTCATCGGAACAGGAGAACAGAAAAAGTCCGGCCGCGATCGTGATATATGGAAGAATTTTCATGGTCTTGCGGATTGGTTAAATAAGTCAAAAAGAAAAACGATCACTTAGTTGAAATTGGTACGAAATCCCGGCAGTGACTCCCCAGGAAGTAGCCGGCTGAGTACCATTTACGTGCTGCCAGACAGGAATTCGCCCGGAAACACGAAGAACGAGCATGGACAACACGGGAACAGAAACGCCCGCCTCTCCGAGCAGATAACTTCCGCCACTTGCGAATATCTCATTCCCGTCCACTTTATGGCGGGTGGCGTGACGAAAGCGGGACATGAAGAACAGTTGTAACTCAGAATCGTGTTTCCAGGCCGTTCCCAACCGGGCAAATAATTGATTTCCCGGATGATAATCAGTATCTGCTCCCGGAAAGCGCTGATAATCATCATTAAACTGATATAAAACCGTGGCAAGCAGATTCCAGTTGGTTGCCGGCAGAAAAGTCTGATGAAAATATCCCCACAAAATTCCGCTCCAAACGCCAGAACCCGGTTGAAGATCAGGCTGAAGCAAAATACTGTTTTGACGTTTGTACGCATCGCCGGTTGGAATTCCCACACCCGCTCCGATACTCAGATCATACTGCGCCCCAAAATTCGGAGCGTGCAGCTGATATTTTCCCAACACCGACAGATCACCAAATCCCGATGCTTCTTTTGTCTGACTTGTGATGAGCTTTTGCTCCACATAATTCCACGAAACAGTAGTGCTGATGCGATCTGTAAGTCCGTAATTTAAGCTGAACTGCAAATTTTGGGCAGATCTTTCCAGATCATCATCACTCAGAAAATCAGAACCATCGTACAGATTTCCGATATGATGAAGATCCCAGGAAAGAGAGAAGGTTCCTGTCCCGGCCAACTCTGTTCCCGCATCAGAAGCCTGAACGCTCGGCGGAGACGCACAACTGCATAACTGCGCAGATGCTGATATTGGCAGTATTAGTGCTCCGAATAAAGCCACAAAACCCATGCTAACCCATTGATTTATAGGTAGATTGAAAATTCTTGTAATTTTGTAAAACAAAAACGCCATGGGGAAACGGGAAAAACAGATTAGACATGCTTTGGGTGATTACTCCTTTACAAATACACCAATTTCATTGGCAAAAACTGTCCGCCACCAAACATAACGGCGGAAAATGTTTCGTTGACGGGCTTACCCTACCTCCTTTCAAACTCAAACCCCATCCAATAATTCAATCACTAAAACAGCTGCGGAGCAGCCCAACACACGGTAGCCAAAAGGTAAAGTGAAACTAATAAGCGAGGAGACTGGAGATCGAGCAATGCAAAAAAATAACCGACGAGCCTCCGTATTTCTTTGATCAAGCTTGAACTCCCAGCCTTAATGAGGACGGCAGAGCCGATCCTCTGAGAGTTCTGTCATGTTTTCGAAAAGCATGTGTATTGCCCAGATCTCAATCAAACCGCATATCATCCTCAATCTCAACCACCATCAGCCAGTTCATTTTTTGACTGTCGTACACAATGTCGAAATAGCGCCCGCAGGTAGTTTTGAGTACAAAGTGAACATGCACAGCCTGTCCAACGCGATCGGTGTAAGTACGCTGGATATTGGCCACTTCCATCGTATTTCCGTTCTCAAGCATAATTTTAAGCGGAGTTATCCTCCGTGTAATACGCGAAGTGCGAAATCCGGCAAATACAGCGATAACGTTAATTTTTTTGAGCGTGGCTTCTTGCATAAATTCAGGTGATTCTCTTCGTTCAGGTGCTCTCACAATGTACACATATATCACACATATTATCAAGAGAAGTTTGACGTTCGGAGTAGTTAGTTTTTAGCAGAGAGTCCAAAGTGATGAGCAAGAAAATTATAAAACTTCCTACTCACCATTCCGACCAGCTACTCCCAACTCCAACTAAAAAAATCCCTGCCTTTTCCATCAAGGGACTGGCTCCGTCGTCCCGCATTACTGCTT
>Ga0306910_1000836_pt1 | contig 12340 bp, 9 predicted proteins | sample AntRauMFilla2698_FD_190438 | JGI IMG/M metagenome (GOLD analysis project Ga0306910, IMG submission 190438) | Saline lake microbial communities from Rauer Islands, Antarctica - Metagenome Filla 2 #698 (v2) (version 2) | ecosystem: Environmental > Aquatic > Non-marine Saline and Alkaline > Saline ... | reverse complement strand
TAAACGCTGTTCACGACGACTTCTGAAGTCTTTTGCTGTCAAGTCAAAGCTATATCATTACAAACTTTTCAGGTTTAGAAGCTAAAAATGACACCGCACAGCAAATCCTATAACCCGGAATTTCGGCATAAAATATGAGTCTGGCCGATGTCTCTTAGTAATATTTTACATGCTGAAACTTCCAAAAACGCAATCCCTTAACTACTTAAGGGATTCCAAAACTTACTTCAGAATCCCTCAAGAATTTCATCATATATTTCTGATGTTACTCGAACTCGACAATATCAGCGGTGATAGTTACCAGGGCTTTGGTGTAGAGTAAAAAGTTGACCGTATTGGCATCGTACTGAATATTTACCAGCGCGAGTTTACGTCCTTCCGCTTCTCCATGCTCCGCCTCAAACTGATTCCACAAATCTTCGCGAGCTGTTTTGTACAATGTCTCTGTATCACCAATTGAGAACAGGCCGAATGAATTGGTGGTCATGCCAACCGAAACGCTGGCGCCAAATATGTATTCCGTGGTAGCTTCTCCGCTTACATTAGTAGCCACAATTGAATAGTTAGGTTCTGCCAACAGTACTTCCGTAGAATTGCTGGCAACAAACAGACCGGAATTTCCACAGGCGGTTAAGGTGAAAAGTGCGGCCACGAGCAGAATTGGTTTAATGTTTTTCATAATGATTTTTTATTAATTAATAGTGATTGTGCAATTAATCAAGGTACGCAAACAATGAAATTTGGTTGCTTTTTAAACCAAAAAAGTCAAGAAAAATTGTGCTTATAAAACAATATCTGATACTTGAAATTAGAAATCTTAAGCTTTATTGAACTCCGACTTCCGAAGTCATTTTAACAAACGCCAAACTATAAAAACAAGCTCACAGGCTCCGAAACGACGACTTTTGAAGTCTACTCCCCAAAATTCTGCCTTCTGAATTCTAACTTCTGCCCCCTAACTTTCCTCTTTCTCCGCCAGCTCCATCCAACGCAACTCTTTCTCCTCAATCTCTGACTCCAATTCGCCATATTTCAGCGACGTTTTATGAACCTCATCTGTATCTAAATCACCAGACGCCATTTTTTTCTCAAGCGCTTTCTTGTCTTCTTCCAATTTCTGGATCACTTTTTCCAACTTTTGATACTCTTTGCGCTCCTTATGTGTGAGTCCACTTTTAGACTTAGGCTTTGCGGGAACACTTTTCGGAACACCTGACTTTGCTTCTCTTTTTTTTGCTTTTTGCTCCCTGAGCTCCGCTTCTTCTCTAAGTTTCTTATCCCGATACTCAGAATAGGTTCCGATATGATCATTTATAACACCGTTACCCTCAAACACAAAATAGTGATCCACTAATTTATCCATGAAGAATCTATCATGAGAAACAATGATGAGGCAACCTTTAAAGTTCATCAGAAACTCTTCCAGCTTGTTGAGCGTCACCAAATCGAGATCGTTTGTCGGCTCATCTAAAATCAGGAAATTAGGATTTTGAATCAGCGTCATCATCAGTCCCAGACGCCGGCGTTCTCCCCCGCTCAGTTTTCCAACGGGCGTGTACTGCATATCGCGGGTGAACATGAAATGCTCAAGAAATCCCGAGGCGGAAAGTTTATTTCCATCGCTCATCTCAATATATTCTGCCACTTCTTTAACCACTTCAATCGCCCGCATATCATCGTCGGCGTCAATTCCCTGCTGTTTGTAATGACCGTACACAATGGTTTCGCCGGTGTCAATTTCACCGCTTTCGAAAGATTCCGCTCCCGTTATCACGTTCAGAAACGTGCTTTTCCCCGCTCCGTTTTTTCCAATTATTCCGATGCGTTCTCCCGCCTGAAAGGTGTAGTCAAAATCATCCAGAATCACTAAATCACCATAACTTTTAGAGACGTTCTGCACTTCCAGAATCTTATTTCCCATCCGCGACATATTAATGGCAAAGTCAATTTCCTGTTCTTCCTCCTGACCCATTACATCATCCTGAACCTGATAAAAATCCTGAATCCTGGCTTTTGATTTTGTGGTCCGCGCGCGGGGTGATTTGCGCATCCAGTTGAGCTCTTTTTTGAATAATTGCTCTTTTTTGTTCATAGTACTGGCTTCCACCTGCTTGCGCTCGGCTCTTTTCATCAAAAAATAGCCGTAATTGCCCTTGTGGTGATAGAGTGTGTCGTCGTCCAGCTCTATTATATGATCACAAATTCTGTCGAGGAAATAGCGATCGTGCGTCACCATCAGGAGCGACATGGTGCTTTTTTGGAGATATTTTTCGAGCCACTCAATCATATCGAGATCGAGGTGGTTGGTAGGCTCATCCAGAATAAGCAGATCGGGATCATCGAGCAGCGCAAATGCCAATGCCACCCGCTTTCGCTCACCACCCGAGAGAGATTCAATCTGTTGATCGAGCCGGTGAATATCGAGTTTACTGAGAATCTCCTTCATGCGGTTCTCATAATCCCACGCCTCCAAACGGTGCATCGCCTGCGTGGCTTTGTCGAAGGCTTCATGAGTTTCCTCATTGTAGTCTTCGGCCTGCGCATGAACCGCGGCTTCATAACGTTTAATCACGTTGATGATCTCGGTATTGGCGTCTGAGATATATTCTTCAATCGATTGTTCAGGATTGAGTGTAGGATCCTGTGGCAGATAGCCGATTTTAAGGCCGTTTTTGAGCATTACCTCACCACCATCAGCCGTTTCTATTCCCGCTACAATCTTCAATAATGTTGATTTTCCCGTGCCATTTTCAGCAACCAGCGCGGTTTTGTCTCCTCTTGAGACGCCGAACGTGAGTCCCTCAAATAAGGTTTCCTCCCCATAACGCTTCGCGAGATTTTGAACAGATAGATAGGTAATTCCGGATGCCATACGCGTATGTGATCTTCAGATTTGTGAATTTAGAAAGGGCAAAGATAACGGTTCTGCAGCCAGCGTGAAATCTGATTTATTTTTATTGATGTGATTTTCGGTCAGACCGGTAAACAACGCTCACACTCTCATTCACGCAAACAATATTCAAAAGCCCACTCATAAATTGCACTCCACGACAAACCGGTCCGACCGATGTGGAATGAATGTTACCTGCGCAAACCTGCTTTTGATTTCGTATTCCCCTGACGGCAATGCGACAGAACATTTGGTTTGGGTGGTGTTGGAAATGGGCGTTGGTTGGGTTTTGACTTCTGAAGTCTCTTCGGAAATGGTAAATATGGATATTTACAAGCTGGGCTTTGGTAACCATGACTTCCGAAGTCTTTGGATAGGATCCCCGTCTGACGGCTGAAACCACCCAAATATTAAGCGCCATGAAGGTGCCGTCTGACGGGTTTGATGGAGCTTGCTGGCATTGATTGGCAAACGACTTCTGAAGTCACTTCGGAAATTTCAGAAATCGTTTAGTAAACCAAATGGGCGTTGTTTTCGGTGACTTCCGAAGTCTTTGGGCGGTGATTTGCGTATGCATCTTTCCATTTCACAATATATGTGCAAAATATGTACATTTGGGTATGAAGCGGACTGATCTGACATCTCCTGATTACCATCGTAATGGGTACGACCTCGAACGTAATGTCCATCGTATCACGCTGTATAACACTGTTTCAGCCGATCAGCAACATCATGATATGCGTGAGCGGCTGTATTTGCATCTGGACATGAACTGCTTTTACGCACAGGTTGAGCAGATCAGCTACAATCTGTTTGGAATTCCTATTATTGTGGGCGGATGGAGAAAAGAGGATGGAACTCCGCGCGGCATTGTGGCTACCAGCAGTTATGAAGCCCGCGCGTTTGGCATCAAAACGGGGATGAGCGCGTTTGAGGCACAACAGATTTGTCCCTATGTGGTTTTTATGCAGGTTCATTACGAAAAATATCAGGCGATCTCCCGTCAGCTCAAAACTATTCTTGATAACTACGCCATGGATGTGGAGAAATATTCGATGGATGAATACTTCCTCGACGTCACCTTTTTGCTGAAACAAAGGAGAAAAGAGGTTGAACAATTTGGAATCCGACTCAAAAACGAAGTTTATCGTAAAACCGGATTGATCTGCTCTGTCGGGATCGCCTATTCTAAAACTTACGCCAAGCTCGCCTCCGACATCAACAAACCCAACGGACTCACTCTGGTTCTCGATAAGGAGGAAGCCAAAGAGATCATTTTCCCGCTTGAATTAAATGAAGTGTGGGGAATTGGCCGGCGCAGATTTGCCAAGCTACAAGATCACGGAATGACCACCATCGCCGATGCCCACAAGCGCGGACACGTGGCGTTTCAGAGGATATTCGGTGCTTATTTTGGCAAGATGCTTTATGAAACAGCAACGGGACAGGATCACGCCAAAGTCCTTTCACACGAACAGCACGTCCCAAAAGACATCACATATATGCACACCTTTTCCGACTGGACCAATGACATCGACCGGGTGAAAGGCGAATTGACCAAAGCGGTGCGTCAGGTGGGCTACAGAATGCGCGGATATAATAAGCGGGCACGTGATTTTGGCGGGTACATCCGATTTCAGGATGCGGCGTGGAAAGGCGTTTCATTCAAGTTTTGCACGAAAGGCTATACCAATCTGGATGATTATATATTACGTGCCGCCTGGCAAGGCGCCGAGCCGTTGCTCAAGCGCTTTATGGCCGAAGGACACACCATTCGGGGCGTTGGCATCCACACCATAGAACTCGACCAAACTAATCAGATGGAGCTTTTCTTTAGGGAAGATGAGCAAGTCAGATCAAAATATTACGCGGTGGACAACATCAACAACCGCCACGGCCTCGACACCATTATGACGGCCTCCGACCGTTACGGCGTGGTTGGGAAAACGCACTTTCTGGATCGCAATTTTTAGGATGGAAAGATTGGTAGTATAAGCTGGAGGGAGAGTGATCCATCCTGAGTAGCGCAGCGTCCGTCGAAGGATCACGCGACCAACCCAAATTAAGCCCAAAATCTATTGCCAAACACCTCAGCAATTAATCCACTAAAATTTAGAGACATTCTATCCCTGAATGAGGACGGCAGAGACCGTCCTCGGAGAGAAGGCGTCCGACTGAGAGCTACAGGAAAAAATTACTATTGACTCCCAAAATCGACATTTCGACGAGCTCAATGTAGATTTTTTAGCTCAGCCCAAGCTTCATATTTTCCAATCTTTCCCGCAAAGCGATCACGTTGTGATTGAGCTGCGTAATTTTTTGAACTTTGAGCGTATGCATAAAAATATGGTTTATTTTCTTTTTAAAATCTAACGTAGTATTCAGATAGGAGCGTTCCGAAAAGCCCACTCCATCAATAGGCTTGAATGCTACTTCGTAGATAATTTTTCCACTTTTCTCTGTAAGGAATCCCCCATTCCTGCGTCTATATATTCAAACGCAACAAAACAGATTTTTTATGAAAACGTATAAGAATTTAGACGCATGGAATGTAGCCGTTGATCTTAATTATGCTGTGCTGAGTAAGGTGCAGCGTCTCCACGATGCCGATCGTGTTAACTATGGAAAGCAGATCAGTAAAACGGTTTTTGGAATTCCTTCTGCTATCGCGGAGGGATTTACGTATAGCAATTACGACCGGAGTCTGGAAGCCTATCACAACTGCCTGAGTCACCTGGCGGAACTCGAGACCGAACTTACCATTATGCACCGGCTGTCAGTGCTGCATTACAGCGATGACATACGCTCACATATTATCCGCGTTCGCAAGTTGGTGTATGGACTCATCCGGGGAGCAGAAAAACGTCACCTGATGAAATCAGCGTAAGCGGATTGAGATTTTAGAGATTAGTTTGGTTTGGTTTAGATTGGATTGGACAAACCATTTGGGGTGAAAGGCGAGTATACAAAGTGTGTGCTCGCTTTTCTTTTTTGAGCCAGAGGAGCCTTTTGAACGGGCATGAAGGGTGAGTACGTAATAATCTGAGTTAAATTCTTAATTATTCTGTATTTCAGGTGACCAATAAATGTGTGAGCAGGTGGTAAACTATCGATTAAGAATAAACCAAAAAACTTCACCCATTATAGTCATTCTCTTCTAATTTATGGTGCATACTTAAGGAGAATTTTAACAAATTGCCATATATGTTTCTAAGGAAAAAGACACCGATAGGTGTCCAACCATTCTGTACAAACAGAATGAAATAACCCTGAGCCAAAGCTCAGGGTTATAATAACGAAAAAGATCAACCATCCCCGAATGGGGATTAAACAAGGGCGTATAAACTATATTATGGGCTCATATACACAAATAATTTACCATATCGTATTCGGAACAAAATACAGAGTCCCGGCACTTCATCAGAACTATCAGCGAGAACTCTATCAGTATATTTGGGGCATTTTGAGGAATAAGAAGTGTACACTCTACAAAATTGGTGGAGTTGAAGACCATATTCACGTGCTTAGTAGTTTGCATCCGAATCTGGCTCTGGCAGATTTTGTAAAGGATATAAAAAGGAATAGTACACGAACTATAAAGGAAAATTGGTTCCCATCATTTCAAGGCTGGCAGGTTGGATATGCCGCGTTTACTCAGAACCTATCGGACAAAGAACGATTGGCTGATTACATAGCCAACCAAAAAGATCATCACCAAAAGATGTCTTTTAAACAAGAATATATCACTTTGTTAAAGCAGCACAAGATTGAGTTTGAAGAAAAATACCTGTTTGAAAAAGAATTTACCTGATAGTTTCCGTGAAACCCCATTCGGGGTTGGCTAACGTTCCGATTTCAAATAGCCTCAGGTGTTACCTGAGGCTATTTGCATCATGTTTCATGATGAGTTAAACGCCATTCGGCGTAGTGTCATGTCAAAGCTGTATAGTCGTAAACTTTTCAGGTTTAGAAGTTAAAAATAACAAAGCACAACAAGCTCCATAAAACCCGACAGCCTTATTGCCACAAAATGAATATTGACATGACAATAGTGCTATCAAGAAAAATCCCGTAGGGATGGACCATATCCTAACACCGCAATCCCGCATATCAGACTAACTCAACCTATTTCAACAGCGTAATTAATCCTGTTTGTCGAAATTTCTTTCCGCTCTGAGTTTCTCCCTGTACTACATACATCAGCGTTTGTGAGGCTAATTCTCCGGCGTTGAATAGTACATTCATAGTTCCGGCTGATGCTCTTTTATTCTCTGCCAGCGTGGTGATTTTTCTCCCCGTTAAATCGTACACAGCAACAGTTATGCGTGCCGTTTCAGACAGCTCAATTGAGATGTTCGTGGATGGATTGAAGGGATTGGGATAGGCTGATAATTGAATTATGTCCGGTAGTTCATACTGATTATCTGAGACTCTTTCATTGGTTGTCGCGACGCGAATTTCCCCTGCTTCAATATCAATTGCCGGCACGGTTATACTGTCGATGGGGGATTCTCCAAAGTCGGCCCAGTCGGGCTGAATCTGATACCTGTCTGCTTTAATGCTTGTGATGCCCACGTTTTGAGAAGCCCAGGTTGTGCGGAGTTCATATTCTTCCAGCAGCGGGACTATTAAAGTGACGGAGTTTCCGATGAACGGCTTTACATCAAACTTCAGATAGTTGGTAATGACAAGTTTGAATTGCTGCTCTTCTTCCGTAAATCCATCTCTTACAACAGACTCCATTCTTTCCCCATACGCTTCCACAATGAAATCAACTGAGTCGGGATATGTCACCACGCCGCCATTATCAGGCGCTAAACTGTCGGGGAATGGGACTCTTATGGTTCGTTTTTGGAGTGTCCATTTTTCTCCCGCATCTTTTGAAAACAGAGCAAGTGGATAATAAATTTGCCCGACCAATTCTTCCGGAAGATTTAAATTGATTTGATTGAGTCCGGGAAATGCGAACAAAGGCACAAATAGCGTGTCTCCGTTTTTCGTCATTCTTGTTTCGCCTTCCAGTGCTGAAACTCCATCCGGCAAACTCAGTCCTTCGAGGCGAAAGTTCATTGCTCCAAGCCGCCGGCCATTTAATGAATCTTTAGATGACTCAACAGGACCGGTAAGCATGACCTCAGATTGTAGTTGCGTGCTGTCAGATGTGCTTACAACAGCATCGAAAAAGATTTCCCAGGAATTTTCAGAATCGGGGTTCCAGAAAAAATCGCCTGCACTGTTTTGTGCTGAGGTTGAGAGGATAGGAAGTATCCCAAAAAGCAGGGTAAACAGCGCAGAACGAATCATTTAGAAGTAGTTAGTTAAAAATTATCAGAAATACCAAACAGGAACCAAGTGCCGAAATCATCTTCACCACGCAATCCGTTCATATAAAACGGCATGCGCAAACTAAGCTTCAGATTGTTGACCAGTTCACTTTGAGCGGCGTATTTATTTAACGCTCTCAGCGAAGAAATATCATACGTAATCCCAACGCCTGTGCTTGCCATAAAAAAATCACGGTTATTTCCGCTAAAGATCGGAAAATCGTCAATCAAAACACCGCTCCAGGTTTGACCCGTTCCCGCGAACAGTTCTAATGCCAACGGCTTGGTAATTGTTCCTGAAAACGGTTGAAATGTATTCCAGATTGTAAAGTTAAAATAGTTGTTGATCAGATTTCCATTGTTAACATATTGCGTATCCGGACTTCCATCTGCTATGGCATATCCAATGAGTCCATTTCCACCGTGTGTTGAAAGATTCAACTCATTGATCAAATCAGGGTGAATGTTAGCCACGCTCCAGTAAGCCTGATTGTTCCATGCTGCTTCCGCAGAAGCTCCCGAAAGTGTAAAACTGTACTGCAAAGGAAGGTTTTTAGAACCTGATCCCACAGAAAATCCAAATCGTGTGGAGATATTATCTCCCGCCCAATTGTACGTTTTATTTCCTGAAAGTGTGGCGTAGCTGGCTGATAATTTCTGACGATGAGATGCTGCCTGAATGAAGAGTGAAATTCCGTTACTGCCCGAATCACCAACTTCATAATTCATGCGTAATCCTTTCACATCACCACTCTGCCAGCCGGAAGAAAGTGCGGCAATATTTCTCTCAGATGTCCTTACCTGATGAAACAATCCCACACTCAACGTTCTTTTCACAGGAGATCTTCGGCCATATTCTCCAATTCTTTTCTGAAAAGTAACCGACTCCTCATTGATTCCGTAATATCGTTTTACAGAAGGAATCACGTATGCTTCCAATCCAAACTGATCGAGTTTATGCGTATAGGTGAGCTCATAATCCACATCCGTTTTTTCGACTCCGTATTCATCAACTGTTCCTGATGTGAGCCAAAATGAAGCGTCTATACGGTTTTGACCAAAGATATATTCGCCATAGGAATCAAACCCAATTCGAACCCCTGCTCTGTCGCCGTACCAGACAGCCGGACGCCAACCCAGTCCGTATTCCTGCCAGTTTGCTTGCGGTGCCTCAAAGTAGGTTTTGTTCACCGGAAACGGCCAGGTATTATTCAGGCGGTTCAGATCTGCCATTCTAAGTGTAGGATCGATCTCAATCTTTGAAATTTCTTTTCCCTGAGATGGAATATCAAGTGTATAATTCCTGTCAACCCAGCGCCATTCATTTTCCACATTAAATGCAATGTTTGAACTAAATTCGTTTGGTTTGGCACGACGCATCAAATGCATGGGGATAGTATGAACTCCCATTGAACCATCCTCATAGGTAACAAACAGGTCAACCGGCATCAGATGGTCGCCTTTTCTTTCCAGTGTTACCACCGTTTTATCTTCCTGATTATCCACATGATCGATGGCGTAGTCGATGTCTTTGGTTGATTGAATCCAGTCTTCTATAAACCAGTCGAGCTCAATATTACTCTCTTTTTCAATCTCCCGGATAAAGTCATAATTATTCGGATGTTTGAATTTCCACGTGTTGAAAAAGCGTTTCAAACCATTTTTAAAATTTTCTTCCCCTACAATATATCCCAACTGATTCAGAAACATCGCTCCCATAGAGTAACTTGCCGTACTATACGCGCTGTTCGTTTTGTATCTATCTGCGTGGGTAGTCAGTGGTTCTTCTAATCCCAAATTTTTCAGGTAGAGATAGGAATAGTAGGAACGGATTTGAGGATCTCCGGGCTGATCAAACAAATATTTCATTAATTCTGAAGAAGTGTACGACGTAAATCCTTCATCCATCCAGGGATAGGCCGACTCGTTGATTCCCAATGTTCCGTAATACCACATGTGAGCCAATTCATGCGCTGTAACGCCAACCAAACTCCCAAGCGAACGATGTCCTGTTATTAAAGTAATCATCGGATATTCCATTCCGCCATCACCGCCCTGAATCACGGTAAACTGCGGGTACGGATATTCCCCGTAATTGTCGCTCATAAATTCTATCGAGCGCGCGGTATATTCCCCCAGCATCTCCCAGTTTTGAACAGCGGGATTTCCATCTTCCTGATAAATTATATGCACATTCACACCTTTATTCGTTTGTGTTTTGTAGTGCACAAAATCAGGATCGGCTGCCCAGGCGAAGTTGTGAATGTTTTCGGCGTAAAAATGCCAGGTCAGACGATCAGTTGTTGGATTGGCGTCGCTATAGCCATGACCGATTTCATTCGCGTTTTGTAGTGTTCCTGTAGCGCCGATGGTGTATTCAGAATCCATCGTGATATTCACATCAAAGCTGCCAAAAGGAGCATAATATTCCCGTGCCACATAAGGACTTGTGTGCCAGCCCCGATAGTCATAATTCGCCATTTTAGGGAACCACTGCGTCATGGAAAAATCGATTCCTTCCCTGCTGTCTCGCCCTGAACGGCGGATTTGTAGCGGAACCTGACTGTCAAATTCCATATTAAAACGAACGGTATCACCCGGCAGAATCACGCTTGGAAGACGAACTTTGAGCAATGTTTCAGAAACCTCAAAATCGGTGGACATTCCGTTCATTGTGAGTGAGGAAATCTTGTGATAACCGATTTCATCCTCTTCTAAATGATAAATTCTGTCGCGCACTCTTCTGTCGGGATCGAGGATATCTCTCGAACGTGTATCCATCATACTTTCCGGCTGAAAAGCGTTGAAATAGAGATGATAGAACACCTCTGAAAGCGTGTCGGGAGAGTGATTGATATACATCAGTTCCTGTTCACCGGCAAACTGATGATTCGGCTCATCCATATCGATATCCATCTCATAATGGACTTCCTGCTGCCAGCGGGTGGGCTGAGCATGGAGTGAAGCAAAAACATGAATTAACAGCACAGATAATGCTACGCCAAACGTACCTTTAAAAGACATTTTGATTTTGTTTTATTAAATAATGATTTAAAAAGATGCTCTTCCTTCAAACGCTTTAGATAGCGTGGCATCATCGATATATTCAAGCTCGGTTCCCATGGGAATTCCATGCGCGATTCGCGTGACATTTATCTCAAACGGACGCAACAATTTATGAATATAGAACGAGGTAGCTTCACCTTCAGCGTCGGGATTCAATGCCATGATGATCTCATCAACCTTCTCTCCGCTGCTTACACGGTGCACCAATTCTTTGACGCGAATATTATCCGGGCCGATATTCTCCATTGGAGAAATCACGCCGCCGAGCACGTGGTAGCGCCCGCGAAATTCGTTGGTTTTCTCAATCGCGTACACATCTTTGAGATCCTCCACCACACAAACAGTTCCCGTTTCCCTCTTGGGATTGGAACAGATGGGGCAGGGATCCTGATCGGTTACGGTAAAACAAACCGAACAAAATGTAGTTGATTTCTTGAGATCCACCAGCGTTTGGGCCAGTCGCATCACATCACTTTCCTCTTTTTTCAAGAGATGCATAGCGATGCGCTGCGCCGATTTTCTTCCCATTCCGGGCAGCTTGGCGAACTCTTCTATTGCCCGCTCAAGCGTTTCTGAAATTAACTGCATTCAGATTACAGTCCCAGTTTACTTAAATCCATGCCGGGAATGCCGCCGCCTGGAAGCATACCTTTCGTGAGTTCAGCCATCTTTTCTTTCTTCATCTCTTCGGCCTGATCAAGCGCTTTGTTCACTCCGGCTACAACGAGATCTTCAAGCATTTCAGTGTCTTCCGGATCGACGACGTCTTTATCCAGCTCAATTTTCACAATTTTATTATTTCCGTTCGCGGTGACTTTTACCATTCCCCCGCCGGCTTCAGCGGTAGTGGTTTCGTTAGCAAGTTTATCGTTCATGCCCTGCATTTTCTCCTGCATTTCATTCATCTTGCCAAATAGATCGGCCATATTATCCATAATCGTTTCCTTCGTTTATTCGTTGTTAGTTATACTGTTGTAATGGATTCGACTGACTTAAAATTCCAGTTCGGCACCAAATAATTCAATAATTGTTCTGATTTTAGGATCTTTATCCTGTAACA
>Ga0306910_1000835_pt1 | contig 12348 bp, 5 predicted proteins | sample AntRauMFilla2698_FD_190438 | JGI IMG/M metagenome (GOLD analysis project Ga0306910, IMG submission 190438) | Saline lake microbial communities from Rauer Islands, Antarctica - Metagenome Filla 2 #698 (v2) (version 2) | ecosystem: Environmental > Aquatic > Non-marine Saline and Alkaline > Saline ... | reverse complement strand
TCTGAAGATGGAACATTTGATTCGGAAAGCTGGCTCAATGCTGATGGTGTGTTTGAATCAGTGAATAATTCCGGAATTTTTGAGGAGCTGAATCATCAGTCCCTATTCAGACTTGCAGACGTAGATAGGGATGGCGAAGCAGAGCTTGTTTTGATGAATTCCGGGCATCAGATGAATGTCTATGATATTACGTATGACGAGGAGAGTGGAATTGTGTTTAATCGCATAACAGAACATCCACTGGTGGAATTTGCTGATAATGTGCGCGATGTGGCCGTCGCTGATGTGAACGGAGATGGCGGATTAGATTGGATCGTTATATCAGAAGACTCAGATGCGTTATTTCTGGAGATTTTATCAGAAACAGATGATTCGGGTGAAATTCTGACTGTTGACAGTGAACCGTTGATGTTGAGCCCCGATCAGTATCACACAATTGATCTTCAAAATATGATGGGGGACGGTGGCACGGAAATTATAGTTCAGGGGAAAGCTGCGAATTTAGATGATAAAATCAGTTTGTTTCAGATTACGGAAGCAGCGGGTGAAATCAATCTTGAATCTGTTTATCAACATGTAAGTTCCGGTTCTCAAACCTATATCGCACAAGATTTTAACAGCGATGGTTTTCGGGATATACTCATAATGGATGATGATGAGGTGGGCGAAAATTCAGTAAAAATAAGTATGAATAAGGAAGGTGATTCCGGGGAAAGAATATTTGTTGAGGGTGTGGCTGGTTTGGAGCTTATTCGTCCGCTCGGACAGCCATTAGCAATTTCTATTGATGTAAACGGTGATCATCGTCCTGATCTCATAACGGCCGGAAATGATGATGAAGAACAACTTTATATCTATTTATCAGCTTATGAAGCTTCCAATACGAAGCCAAACATTCCACAAGTACAGGGTTTTATCGCACTGAATTCAAAGCTGGCAGAATTGAGCTGGGAAAACAGGGGAGATAACGAGAGTGGTGATGATCAGCTGCGATATCAGTTGTGGCTGAGCGAAAATCCTGAAACACCCGATAAATATTCCACCAATTCAGAATGGAATGGTGAAAAACCATTTGCTCCCGATTATGCCTCAGTTTTTGGTGAATCTGTCATATTGAATCTTGAGTCAGGCGTTACCTATTATGCGGCAGTTCTGGCGGTGGATGCGGGTGAACGCTATTCGGGATATTCTGATTTATTCGAGATCACTATGCCTTACGCAGAATTTGAGCCTATTGTTGATGTTGATTTCTCCGTCAGATCAGGTAATGCCCGAATGGTCGATATGAACGCGGATGGATTATTGGATATTATTTACGCCGGATATCAGAATTTTGCTGGTGTTGAAGCCGGAGCATATTTAGCGCGGGAAAATATTAATGGAGAGTGGGAACTTAACCCATACGAGGGAAATGTGATAGACGGACTCGGCCTGGCCAATATTTCAATTGGTGATATTGACGGAGATACTAAGCCTGATTTGGTTTACTCAGGAATTACCGCGGGTGGACTTCGCCAGACAAAAATCCTTCAAAATGTATCTTCTGTGCCTACATTAGCTTTTCATCAGGTACAGGAAATTACCGGTGTAATAAATGGTGATGCAGCTCTTTTTGACGCTGATGGTGACGGAGACATGGATATCGTTCTTACAGGAAACGGGAATTTCGGACCAGTTCTTGAACTTTATTCCAACTCCGATGTACCTCCGGGTGTTCTTCGGGAAAATCCATTTGAACGCGATGTTGAAGCTTTTCCCGCGGGAGTGGGCTACGACTTTTCCTCTCTTGATGTAGCCGATGTAAATAAAGATGGCCGGCTCGATATCCTGGTTTCAGGTAATGGCTACGAGAGGGGTTTGACAACTGATTTATACATTAATCAGGGCGGATATTTTGAGTTGGATACTCTGGCTTCTGAACAACTTCCCGAAAATTATCATGGAGAAGCAATTTTTGCTGATGTAAACGCCGATAGCTGGATGGACATCATCATTGCGGGAAGAGAAGGAACGAAAGTGGCTCTGAATCAACGTGCAGATAATGGAACTAACGAATTTGGGATTCTGGATTTAGAGTTACCCAGAATGGAGTGGGCATCAGTACAGTCAGGAGATTTGGATCACGATGGTTTTGTTGATCTGGTTGTCACCGGACAGCTTTATGAAGGTGAAAACAGAGGCGAAAAGCAGATCTTCATGTTTAGAAATGACGATGGTGAGTTTGGTTTGGCACCGGAATCGTGGACTACGGCTTTTTACGGTACATCTTCCGGCTCAATAGATATGGCAGATATTGACAATGATGGCGCAATGGATATTCTTATTGCTTCCAAAGATGGAGGTGAGGGGGCTTCCCGACTTTTTCGCAATCAAATATACTTAGCTGATCCGGATAATATTGAGCCTAATGAATCACCGGAAAAACCACTTCAGCCAACAATTTCACTTCGGAATGGTGAACGATTTCTCACCTGGAATGCTCCTGAAGACGACCATGACAGATCGGAACATCTGAAATACAATGTGCGCATGAGTTCTGATGATGGCGGAGATAACAAAGTAAGAAGCGGGGCATCGCACGAAGCACCGTTTTTACGCTATCAAACTATTCCGAACGCGGGGCAAAACCTTTTCTTTTCGATTCCTGAACTTAATGATAATCAAACATACTCATGGTCGGTTCAGGCAATTGACGCCTCTGGAAAGCATTCTGAGTGGAGTGAGGGGGCTGTGTTGAACGACACTGTGAGTCAAAATGCAGAAGTGGTTGCGTTGATTGAAAACGGACCACGTGAAAGCCGTATAAATTTGGTTTTTCTGGCAGAAGCCTGGCAGGAAGGTGAGCGGGATGACTTTATCTCTGAAGCTCAGGAGATGGCAGAAGCAATTTTTGAAATTGAACCGTACAGAACATATCGCTCGTATTTCAACAGCTACGCTATTTTTGTTCCATCGGTTAATGGTGAAATCTCTTACGGGGTTGAGAATAACGGGGGAGATGTGATTGAAGAAAAGGACACCTATTTCAACGCATTTCGTAATAATTACGGAAATGAATTTTATATCACTATTCCTGATGCCGATGGTAACAGTTTGCAGCGTGAAGGAACGGGCAAAAGCGGTGAGTACAAAGATGGCTTTGGGAAAGTGGACAATCTGCTGACCCAGCATTTTCCACAGTTTGATCTTGTGATGATGTTATGTAAGTCGAATCAACTGGCGGGATCAGCTGTTTTATGGCAGGACAGAACCATTGGATTTGTTGGGATTCCTCCATTTGACGCAGCCGGCAACCGCTTTAAAATTGCCCGCCACGAATTGGCGCACTCGTTAGGACTTGGAGATGAGTATGATGGCGATTTTGGAGTGCGTGATCACTTTCAGGCTGATTTCCCCAATGCGTATCAGTCAATGCTCGATGTAAATGCTCCTTTAGCGGATTTCCGTCAGGAAGCTCCTTGGAGTAAATGGCTTAATGAAAATAGTGAGGTGATCAGAACCCATCAATCCTACAATGGTGAAGCCAGTTTGGCTCCGGGAGTCTTTGCGGGTGCGCAGTACACAAATAATTCAAACTGGAAAAGAGCTCATAAAAAAGACATCATGCGAAATTTTGAAGTCAATGAATTCGGTCCGGTAAATCGGGAGTGGATTATAAAGGCGATTTATGGTTATCGCTGGCACATTGACGGCATGCCTGAGTCTTTTCACCGAATACGTCCCGTTACTCCGATTGAAGAACATACGCCCAATGCCGTGCAATATGAGATAGCAGCTGAAGATGACACCCTGAAATTTAACGTCCGAACCATGAGGCCTGAACACGGATTAGGAATGGATTTGAATTGGTACGTAAATGATGAATTAGTGCCGGTAAATCAGAGCTTTTTGAACGTTACTGCAGAGATGTTGAACGATGGAATAAATACTGTGCGGGCTAAGGCAGTAGACATGACACCATTTTCAAATTATTATACTCCACACCCTGACTACAATAATCCGGCAGATCGCAGATGGGTGATTCCGGCAAATGATACGCTTGGATATCTCAGACAGGAAGTTGAATGGGAGATCGAATTGTTGCCATTCGTTTCTACAGAGCGACATGAAATCGCGGGGCAATTCAAATTATCGCAAAACTACCCGAATCCATTCAATCCAACTACACGGATAACATTTCAGCTACCTGAAGCATCAGAAATTCGTGTGGATGTTTATGATATCCTGGGACGGAAAGTGCAGAATTTAGCCTCGGGGAAATTCACGGCAGGTGAGCACACGGTAGAATTCAATGCCCGGAATCTGGCAAACGGAGTGTACTTTTACACCTTATCTACTCAGAATCAGCGGATTACCAAAAAGATGACACTTTTGAAATAATGGCATGGCAACCAAGTTTAGAATAAGCGCTTAAACGTTGTCAACCTATAAAAAATCAAAGCATGTCAAAGTGCTTTTAAACGTTTAGGCCCCTGAACATGACAGATTCCGCAATAAATGCGGAATGACGGTGGGTTCGGGCAAAAAAGCTTGAACTATCGTCATTCCGGCCCCGGTGCCGGAATCTGAAAAAGGCAACCGAGTTTAGAATAGGATCAAGCTGCAAAATCACCAATTCAACACTTCACATGTCAAAGTGCTTTTCAGCGTTTAAGCCTTTAAGCATGGCAGCTTCCGCAATAAATGCGGAATGACGTTATTTATTGCAATCAAATCAAAAATAAGCACATTCTGACTCCTGACTCCTGACTCCTGACTCCTGACTCCTGACTCCTGACTCCTAAATTCTACCTTCTACTTAATATACTCTTTCCACTCCTTTGAGATCAAAAACGCCATTTCAAGGCTTTGTTCGTAGTTCAGGCGCGGATCACAGAATGATTCATAATTCTTCTTCAGTCCGGACTCACTCAAGCCCTTGGCGCCGCCAACACATTCGGTTACGTTATTTCCGGTGAGCTCCAAATGAACACCCTGAAGCGAAGAACCTTCTGCTTTGTGAACAGCAAATGTCTGCTTGATCTCGGTAATGATATCATCAAAATTTCTGGTTTTGATGCTGTCATCAGTTGCCCAGGTATTTCCATGCATCGGATCGCAAGTCCAGATAACGGCATGTCCGCTGCGTTTTATCGCGCGAATTACATCCGGTAATTCTTCGGCAACACGATCTTTACCAAAACGGGTGATCAGTACAATCTTACCAATCTCATTTTTGGGATTCAGTTTATCTAAAAGTTTAAGCGTCTCATCAATATCATACGGAGGCCCAAGCTTAATCCCGATTGGGTTTTGAATACCGCGCAGGTATTCTACGTGTGCGCCGTCAAGTTGACGAGTTCTGTTCCCAAGCCACACCATGTGCGCGCTTAAGTTGAAGAATCCGTCTCGGTGAGGGACTTTTCTGGTTTGTCCTGACTCATAGTAAAGATTCAGCGCCTCGTGCGAGGTGAAAATCTGAGTTTGCTTGAGTGTTAAAATGCGCTGAGGTGAGATACTTTCCACAAAACGAACAGCATTGGTGATGGAATTCACCAGCTCCTCATACTCTTTGTAGTATTCGTTTTTACGCATAAAATCGAGCTCCCAGTACTCCGGGTGATGGAGATCAGCAAATCCACTGCTTTCAGTTAAAGAGCGAATGAAATTGAGCGTCAATCCCGCGCGCTGATATCCTTCAATTAATCGGGAAGGGTCGGGGCGACGAGCTTCCAGCGTGGGCTCAAATCCGTTAAAAAGATCGCCACGATAACTTGACATTTCAACGCCGTCAATTACTTCCGTATCGCTGCTGCGAGGTTTGGCGTATTGCCCTGCAATTCGTCCAATTCTCACCAGAGGTATATCCATCTCGTGAATCATAACCAGACTCATTTGAAGTAAAACTTTCAGCGTATCAACAATTTGCTGATCGTTGCACTTGTCAAACGACTCGGCACAATCTCCACCCTGCAGGATAAAGCCTTTGCCGTTGGCTACGTCACGTAACTGTCCTTTGAGTTTTTCAATCTCCCAGGATGTTACCAGCGGTGGAAGATGAGATAGTTCAGAAAATGTTTTTTCGAGTTTCTCCTTATCAGGATAATCAGGGAGCTGTTCAATGGGATAGTCTCTCCAGGAAACCGGAGTCCAGTTTTTCATCAGTCAGATGGATCTTTGCTTATGGTTGATGTTCAGAAAGGTGACTACAATACAACTTGATTAAACAAAATTCTACTTTAAATGTGGGTGAAAGTCAGAATTTAGAATTCAGGAGTCAGATTACAGGAGTTAGTGGCTATAATACAGAAGTCAGGAGGTGATTAAACATAGTCGTTATACCGAAATTTGTTGCGTGATAATATTGAGGTTTTCTGGCAAATTAGTTTCGAAAAAGCCCAATTCGTTGTTAATCTCATAGAAAACTTCTCCTGTTAATCTGATTTAGCCAAGGTTTAAGCCCATGAGCATGTCAGACCCCGCAATTAAATGCGGGGTGACGTTTTGGTTTTTGCAAAAAAAAACGGGGCAGCGATGAATGCAGCAAACGCAAAAACTCACATTCTGACTCCTGACTCCTGACTCCTAAATTCTACGGATTCAATACCTTCAAATCGTCTTTCACAAATAAACGGCCTTCGCGAATTAATTCATCGTCCAGATAAACATTGGCGCCTATGCAGACCAAATCCCAATGAATATTGCTCTCATTTCCATTCGGGGCGATTTCATAATCCTGTCCCAGGGTTAAGTGGTTAGAGCCATAAATCTTTTCATCAAATAGAATATCATACATAGGGCCTTCTATCACCGGATTTGTGCCGAAGCTGAACTCTCCGAAACGCCGGGCACCTTCATCGGTATCTAAAATCTCTTCGAGTGCTTTGTTGTTAGAGGAATTGAAATCAACAACTTTTCCGTCTTTTACCGTCAGCTCTACATATTCAAACGGTTTTCCCTGATAGACACTTGGAGCGTAGCGAATCACGCCATTTACGCTGTCTAAAATGGGGGATGAGAAGATTTCACCATCAGGAATATTTCTGCGTCCCACACATGGAACCCACTCTTGTCCTTTTACTGAAAATGAGATATCTGTCCCTTCGCCTTTCAACCGAATCATATCGGTCTTTCTGAGGCGGTCTTCAAGTGGCTTCATCGCCTCGCCAAGTTTTTTGTAGTCAAGCAAACAAGCTTTGTAATAAAAATCAGCGAAGCTATGGGTCGGCAATTTGGCGTTCATGGCAAACGAGGGCGATGGATAGCGCATAATGCACCACTTTGTGTTGTTTACCCGCTCTTTAATGTGCACTGGATGCAAAAACTTTTCCTGATAAGCCCGGTTGGCTTCCTTTTTAACCTGAGAAGTTTCATAAATATTTTGACTTGCACGAACGCCAATATACGCGTCCATTTTCTTCATCAATGGAAGTTGATCTGATTCTGCCTGATCACTCCAAAATGCTTCATCACCTGTTTCAAGTAAGATGCGCTGAATTTCTGAATCTGTAATCTGAAGAAAAGGGTAGGCGCCAAGCTCGCGGGATTTTTTCACAAGCGCGCGGCCGAGACCAACTGCGTGTAGTCCGATGATATGAATTAAAACACGTTCTTCAGCCTGAATATCAACGCTGTACGTTAAAATTTGCTCAGCAAGTGCGTGATCACGATCTGAAATTAATTGCATATAATTTGAGTAGGATTTGTTTTTAAAAAATGAGAATGATATAAACTGTATTGAATTGGGTCAGGAAACCGAAATTATCCGGTCGCAGAGATCGAGTTCATTTTCTGCGTTACTCGCCAGAATGGTTAATCTGCCTTGATTCCTGCTTTCATCAACCATTTTCCTCACAATTTCGTTGCCTGAGGAATCTAAATTGGTTCCGGGCTCATCTAAAATCAAGACTTCTGGCCTACGAACCACCGAAGCAGTCAGTTTGCATCGTTGCTGTTGTCCGGAAGAAAGGGAGCCGTAGGGTTGATGAAGAAGATCGGTGAGTTGAAAAAAATCAGCAAGTGATTCAATATCAAACGATAGTTTATAATGATGAGCGACCAGAAACTCAAGATTTTCCAGCACAGAAAGTTCGCTGTAATAACTCAAATAGGGAGCCGCGTAGCCAAGAATCGCCCTTAACTGTTTCGAATCAAGTTCTGTGTCGTCCCGTTTCCATGAAATGGTTCCTTTCGATGGTGCTGTGAGCCGGGTAAGGCATTTTAACAAGGTTGATTTTCCTGATCCATTGGGTCCCGCGATACCGATAACTTCGGGAGAATGAACCGAAAAAGTAATATCCCGAAACACAATAGAGTCGCCAAATTTCTTTCCGAGATGTGCTGCCTGAAGTTCAATCATAGGTCATAAAGATAAGGAAACAGCTAATGAGTATCGAAACCGGGAAAAGTAAGATTTCTGTGAAGTGGGATAAACGCATAATCATCAAAAAGTACTGCGATTGATTACTTTTTCACAACCCGTCCGTCGGGCAAAATACGCTCATCTTTACGTGGTTCTTCTGTCGGGAAAGCATCTAAAGGCATATCCATATCACGATCTTGAGGTACATAGTGATTATGTCCACCGTGAGGCACAGCTTTATAGGGAGAGTCATCAAGAATATTCAAGGCATCGAACATCGCGATCACGCTGACAACAATAACTACAACGATAAAAATCAGTTTATTTTTCTTCTTCACAATAGATAGGATGTTATTTCAAAAGTGGAAAGTGCAACAAAAATACAATAATCAGGACAATGAAAGATGTTGAATGGGCAATTTTGCCTGAAGTGAAAATCGCTCATCAATATGAAACTCGTATGAACCACGCATTTGTCGTGTGAGCATTAAGTTGAGTAAATGATCTCCAAAACCCATAGTAAGTTCCGGCAGAACAGGCGATTCATCGCTGCTAAAATTGAAGATCACCGAGTCGTTTTCTTCATCAATATCGATAGATAACTGAGCGCTGATTTCTGCCTCATTGCCGGAAAAAACTAACATCGTAGTCAGCTCTGCTACTACGGTGCAGAGATAAAACAGCATTTTGGATTTTATCTGAAGCTCACCTTTAACCGTTGTAGTGAGAGAAAGCTCAATATTGTGCATCGCCAATGTATTTTTAAATCTCTCTACAACTTCAGTCAAAGCAGGTTCAACACGAGTTGACTTCAATTCATTATTCATAATCAACAGGTCGTGGAGGGCTTGGGAAGCCTCACTTCGCAACACATTTGCCATCAGAAAATAGCGAAGTCGCTTGTCAGAAATCTCGCGTAGAGCGTATTCATTCATCCATTTCAGACTTAAAGTGTCATTTTTAGTACGATGCTGGAGATCGTAAAACCGGGTCTCAAAATCGCTCATAATCTTAATTTTTTGATAAAAAAATAATCTTGTCCTAAATGTACTTAAGTGATTGGTGGAATGATAATTCCATTGGAAAAATGGCCTACAAAAAAATAACAGAATGCGAAAAAGTAGCTCAACTGTTAAATCTCATTCTTTCTGTCCCAGAAATTTTAAAAATGAGTGAATTGAGCTATTTTTCCACACTGAAAACGAATTTCTGTATATTTACATCGTTATACAGTAATAAATTTATCAACCATTTTACACATTTTCCGACGTGATTTCACATCCGATTGCTGAGATTTTAAAAGAACGTATTCTCCTTCTCGACGGCGCCATGGGTACCATGATTCAGCGCCATACTTTTTCAGAAAAAGATTATCGTGGTGAGCGCTTCGCTGACTGGCATACCGACCTGAAAGGAAACAATGACTTGCTTTCACTCACACAGCCGGAAGTGATCTATTCCATCCATAAAGAATACCTTGAATCCGGTGCTGATATCATTGAAACCAACACCTTCAGTGCTAACGCCATCTCCATGGCTGACTACGATCAGGTTGATTTTGTGGAGGAGATGAATATCGAATCGGCTCGTTTAGCTAAAAAAGCCGCGGATGAATTATCTACAGAAGATCGTCCCCGTTTTGTGGCTGGAGCGATGGGTCCAACCAATCGAACCCTTTCTCTTTCTCCCGACGTGAACGATCCCGGTTTTAGAAATGTCTCATTCGATCAGCTGAAGAAAACGTATGCGCAGCAGGCTAAAGCACTCATAAAAGGTGGTGTGGATCTGCTTTTAATCGAAACGGTGTTCGATACATTAAACTGTAAAGCGGCGCTATTTGGCGTTCAGGAAGTATTTGAAGAATTGGAAAAATCTGTGCCCATCATGGTTTCAGGAACGATAGTGGATGCCAGCGGAAGAACTCTTTCGGGTCAGACCACCGAAGCTTTCTGGATATCCATTTCTCATGTTAAAAAACATCTGCTCAGCGTGGGACTAAACTGTGCTCTCGGTTCTTCTCAAATGCGTCCGTTTATTGAAGAACTGTCAAACATCGCCGATTGTTACACTTCACTTTATCCTAACGCTGGACTCCCCAACGAGATGGGCGGTTATGATGAGTCGCCTGATTTCATGAGCAGAGAGCTGAAATCGTATGCAAAAGACGGATTTGTAAATATTGTGGGAGGTTGCTGTGGAACCACGCCTGATCACATAAGCGCGTTTGAAAAAGCTGTGGCTGATGTTTCTCCGAGAGAAATTCCTGACCGTAAACCCTACCTCAGACTATCCGGACTTGAGCCGTTAATAGTGCGTGAAAACACAAATTTTCTCAACGTTGGCGAGCGCACAAATATCACAGGAAGCAGAAAATTCAAGCGATTGATAAAAGATGGAGATTTTGAGGAAGCTCTGTCTGTAGCTCAGGAACAGGTAGAAAATGGTGCCCAAATTATCGATGTAAATATGGATGAGGGAATGATTGACGGCGTGGAGGCGATGACCACATTTCTTCAGTTAATCGCAGCAGAGCCGGAAATATCACGCGTTCCCGTCATGATCGATTCCTCAAAATGGGAAGTGATTGAAGCCGGACTCAAATGCATTCAGGGTAAAGGCATTGTGAACTCTATCAGTTTGAAAGAGGGAGAAGAAGCGTTTTTAAATCAGGCTAAAACCATCATGAAATATGGCGCTGCTGTTATCATTATGGCGTTTGATGAGGATGGTCAGGCTGATTCATTTGAGCGAAGAATTGAGATCTGTCAGCGGGCGTATAATCTGCTTACAGACAATGGTTTTCCCGCTCAGGATATCATTTTTGATCCCAATATTCTTACTGTCGCAACGGGAATTGATGAACACAATAATTACGCTGTTGATTTTATTGAAGCCACAAAATGGATTAAAGAACATCTACCTCTGACAAAAGTGAGCGGGGGAGTGAGTAATATTTCGTTCTCATTTCGTGGAAATAATCCGGTGAGAGAAGCGATGCACGCCGCATTTCTGTATCACGCCATCAAGGCCGGACTGGATATGGGAATTGTGAACGCGGGTCAATTGGAAGTCTATGAAGAAGTTGATTCTGAATTATTGAAGCGTGTGGAGGATGTCCTTTTCAATCGCCACTCCAACGCCACAGAAGAACTGGTGAATTTCGCTGAGCAGTACAATCAGGAAGCCGGAGAAAAAGAAAAAAAGACGGAAGAATGGCGCTCGTGGCCGGTTGAGCGGAGACTGGAACACGCGCTCATTAAGGGAATTGTAACACATATTGAGGAAGACACCGAAGAAGCCCGTCAGCGCGTGGAAGAACCCATTGAGGTGATTGAAGGCCCGCTCATGGACGGGATGAATATTGTGGGAGATCTGTTCGGCGAGGGGAAAATGTTTTTGCCACAGGTGGTGAAATCCGCCCGCGTGATGAAGAAATCCGTGGCGTATCTGATTCCTTTTATTGAAGAAGCAAAAAGAAAAATTAACGACACTAAACCCGCGGCCAAAGTACTTATGGCAACGGTTAAGGGAGATGTGCACGATATCGGGAAAAATATTGTGGGCGTGGTGCTTTCCTGCAATAATTATGAGGTGATCGACCTCGGAGTGATGGTTTCCGCGCAAAAAATCCTTGATGAAGCCGAAAAGCAAAATGTGGATGTAATCGGACTCAGCGGACTTATCACGCCCTCACTCGACGAGATGGTCCACGTTGCAAAAGAGATGAAGCGCAGAGAGATGAATATTCCGCTGATGATAGGCGGAGCGACGACTTCACGCACACATACAGCGGTGAAAATTGCGCCAAATTATCAGTCTCCGGTGGTTCATGTGTTAGATGCGTCACGAAGTGTCCCGGTAGTTTCAAATCTTACGACAGTAAAACTCAAAGAGAAATTTGTGTCAGATTTAGCTGTGGAATATGAGGATGTTCGCCGACAGTATGAAAATCGTCGTCGCAAAAAAGAGCTGATAACACTCTCAGAAGCACGGGCAAATGCTCAAGA
>Ga0306910_1000823_pt1 | contig 12529 bp, 16 predicted proteins | sample AntRauMFilla2698_FD_190438 | JGI IMG/M metagenome (GOLD analysis project Ga0306910, IMG submission 190438) | Saline lake microbial communities from Rauer Islands, Antarctica - Metagenome Filla 2 #698 (v2) (version 2) | ecosystem: Environmental > Aquatic > Non-marine Saline and Alkaline > Saline ... | reverse complement strand
CCGTGCCTACCGAATCAAGCCGGAACCAAAGCGCGAGACGGTGAAGCGAGGCCTGCACGGCGCAAAATTTATGGGGCATGTCGCTATTGATATGATAGACGATGTGCCTCAATGGGACACAATGCGCCCTTGGGACGACAGCATGGATGAGGGTTTGCAACTTAACTTATAACTTTGCAACTTTGCACTTTTATAATCTGCGTTACGTGATACTAAAGAACTGTGGATAGGGTAGCCCCCGAAAAGCTGGACTTTCCCCCCGGCCTGCCACGGTTTCACAAGGGGAGCGCGAAAGGAAAACGCGATGAGTTTACAAGAATACCGCGACTTCATAGCAGGCAAGGCGACGATCCATCAAAAGCATGGAATGGTGCCGATGGATATGAATGGCGCAATGAAATTGCACCAAACCAAGGCAGTCGAGTTTGCCCTAGACGCTGGCAAGGCTGCACACTTCCTTGATACTGGTCTGGGCAAGTCGTTCTGTGAATTGGAATGGGCAAGGCAAGTAAGCGAGGAAACTGGCAAGCCTGTTTTGATCCTGACCCCGTTAGCTGTTGCTGGACAGATGATCCGCGAAGGCCGTAAGTTTGGCATTGACGCGCGCCAAATTCGTGAGCCGGAAGAAGTCGGCGCAGGCATCATGGTGGCAAACTATGAGCGGCTCCCTAAGTTGGACGCCTCTGTTTTTGGCGGCATTGTTCTGGACGAAAGCAGCATATTGAAATCCTTTGCAGGCCGCACTCGCAACATGCTTATGGATGTTTTCAAAGATGTGCATTTCAAGCTGGCAGCTACAGCAACGCCAAGCCCAAACGATCACACGGAGTTGGGCAATCATGCGGAGTTTCTGGGCGTCATGCGACAGCAGGAAATGCTGTCTAAGTGGTTTATCAACGATACCAGCACGGCAAGCCAAGACTGGCGTTTGAAAGGTCACGCTGCCGAGGACTTCTGGTCATGGGTTGCAAGCTGGAGCCGTTGCGCAACATTGCCAAGCGACCTTGGAGGCGATGATACTGGATACGTGTTGCCGGAGATTGATCGTAAGCTGCACCAAGTGCAGGCTGATCGGAGCGTAGATGCTGAACAAGACATGCTGTTTCGTATTCCCGAATTGAGCGCGACTAGCTTTCATAAGGAAAAGCGGCTGACATTGCATGCGAGGTGTGAGCGCGCCGCAGAACTGGCCAGCCACGACAAGTCTGTGACTGTATGGTGCGAGACAAACGAAGAAAGCACACTTCTCACAAGCATGATTGACGGGGCCATAGAGGTCAGAGGCGACCAAAAGCCGGAAGAAAAAGAGCGCCGCTTGCTTGGTTTTGCAGACGGTGAATACCGCGCAATCGTAACCAAGCCAAAGTTGGCAGGTTTTGGCGTCAACTGGCAGCACTGTGCGCACGCTGTTTTTGCTTCGATCAGCTTTTCATATGAGCAGCACTATCAGGCTGTGCGTAGGTCTCATCGTTTTGGTCAAACGGAGCAGGTTCGCAATGACATTGTGATTGCAGATACTGAGGCCGCAATATGGCGGGCCGTTCATGGAAAGGCTGAAAAGCACGAGGAAATGAAGCGGCGCATGAGTTCCGCAATGAAGCGCGCGCAGTCAGACACAAAGATAAACGTAAAATACGAACGGGCGCTGGACTTGGCGTTTCCAGAGTGGATTAAAGGGGAAGTAGCATGACAAAGAAACAACCAGAGTACCAAGGCGACGGATGGGCGCTGCACAATTCAGACTGCATCGAGGGCATGCATGCCATGCCAGAAAACAGCGTAGACTGCGCGATATTCTCGCCGCCATTTGGTGACTTGTTCGTCTACTCAGACAGCGAGCGCGACCTCGGGAACGCTGGCACTGGTCAGAAATTCATTAATCAGTATAAGTTTTTTGCAGAAGCGTTGACGCGGGTTCTTCGTCCAGGTCGCATCGCTTGCGTTCATTGCACAGACCTACCAATGCGTAAGGGCAGGGATGGGGCCATAGGGCTGCAAGACTTTTCAGGCGATCTTGTGCGGGCGCATACGGCGGCTGGTTTGGTGTATCATGGCAGGGCAACAATCTGGAAAGATCCGGTTGTCGAAATGCAGCGGACCAAGGCTCTTGGATTGCTCTACAAGCAGATCCGCAAGGACAGCGCCATGAACCGCGTCGGCATGCCGGACTACATGCTGTTCTTCCGCAAGGATGCTGTAAACGAACGGCCCATTGAGCACGCGGCACCGCAGACAAAAGAAGCGGTAAAGATTGCTCGCGAGTGGCTTGAACAACTGACGCGCGAAGGGCTATGCGCAGGAACGCCACCTGACGACGTTCTTGCCGAATTGGTTAAAGACGCAGAGTTCGATGTGATGGAATGGCAGCGACTTGCGTCGCCTGTCTGGATGGATATTCAGCAAGGCAACGTTCTGCGCAGTTTTCGAAAGGCTAAGGGCGCTAACGATGAAAAGCACGTATGCCCATTGCAGCTTGACGTTATCCGCAGATGCTTGCGCCTGTACTCTCGCCCCGGCGATGTTGTCATGGACCCTTTCAATGGGATCGGCAGCACGGGGTATGAGGCACTAAAGGCACGCCGAAAATACATCGGATTTGAGTTGAAGCGTGAGTACGCAGAACAGGCAAACCTTAACTTGCAAGACGCTTCACAAAGTGGCGCTGATCTGTTTGCAGCGCAGTAACAGAACAATTGGCTAAATCATAAATGGCATATAGCAATTTTTGCACGGGTGTCGGAACCAGCCTAAAGTGATTTAGCTTATTGCCCCAGATGCGGATACCCAAGACACGAAGCATCTGGGGATTTTTTGGAGAACACTAATGACCCACCACGCACCAATCGTCGCCACCTACAAAGGCAAGGGCTACACAGAGCGCCAGTACGCCGCCGCAATGCAACTGATGTGCTACGCGGAAGGCCATATACGCCGCACGCGCGGGCCAATCACCCCGCCGCCCGGTAAGGTAATGCCTGACGACATAAGCCCCGCCATCCTCGACGTGCTATCCGGCGAAATGACAGCAGCCGAAATCGCACGCGCCGCTAGTGAGAAGCTGGGCCGCAACGTATGGCCGCAAGGCGTTCGGGATCGGCTGGAAGGCAAGCTGAGGCCGCTTGTAGAAAAGCGGTCCCGTCACTCACGCGGGGCGCTGTGGCGGCTCAAGGGCGTAAAGGTGGGTGGGCTATGATGACGTGGAAAGAGCACCTTGCGCACCAATCTGCGGAGAAAAAGCGTTTGCGCGATGAATGGGTAAACCAAGCTGCGGCCCTAAAAATGGGCGTAACTCCTGCCGCGCGCCATCTGGGAATAAAGCCGCAAAAACTACAAAACGAATTTAGCGCACGCGGCATAAAAACAAAACCATCGGCCCGCACTTTTGTCGTGGCCCCCATCAAGGTTCCAAAAGCGTCAACAGCACGACAGCGCAAAATCGCGGCAATGGTGGCAAAAAGTTATCCGAAGCACGTAGCAGAGCAAAAAGCGGGGATGATGGGATGACCAACAGAAAGAAGGCGCTGCAAGAGTTGCTGGCGAAGGTTGAGGATGGATCTTGGGATTGCAAATTCCCGCAATCTGGATTGAGTGGCCTTCGCAGCGCAAAAAGATACAGGAACGCCGCAAAAGCCTACAATGGCTCACTAGACGCAGCAAAGGCTCTGCACGATGCGGTGCTGCCGGATTATGAATGGACATTCTATTACGATGGGGAGTGTTCCGTACAGGAACGAAAAGGCAGAGGTATTTATTTTACGTCTATTGATAAAAACCCCGCCCGCGCGTGGCTAATAGCAATCCTTCGCGCACACATAGCGATGGATGACGAGGGATGAGCAACATTCACAGCATCACAAGCCACATAGGCAAGACAGAGGCGGGACTATGCGCTGACGTGGTGCAATTCCTAGAAACTTGGCTAGAGAAGGCCAAGGCAGGCGAAATCATCGCGGCAACCGTCATAGCCGAGACAATAGACGGAAGGCCCATGACAGGCTACACTGCATCCGCGCCTTCGTTTCAGACCATCGGCGTTCTGGAGGTTGTGAAGATCGAAATGCTGGACGCAATGGCGGAGGATACGGTATGAGCAGCAAGGCAGCAGCACGGCGCAAAAAGAAGGCCGCACAGGGGCAGCAATCACCGCAGGCGGCAACGACGCCAGAGACAGCACCCACGGCAACCAGTGCGCGGGAAACCACGCGCCCCACGCCGGAACGCATGGCGATCGGCAAGTGGATCAAACCGCAAGGAGCCGACAAGCGGTCACAGCCAATGGTGGACACCGCGAACGACATGATCGGCAGGCTATACCAGCAGGGCCAGCTAACGGCATCACAGGAGCAAAGCGCGCGTACATTCCATGAGTTGTGGGCGGCGTATCGGTCAGAGCTTGGGGTGTCGGAGTATCGCTCATGCCTCGCCGGTGGCGTAGGGGCGCATGACGAAAGCGACGGCAGGCCCGAAGTGTACGCCGCATGGTATGGCCTATGCGACAAGATCGGGCGCGTATCCGTGGCGGCAATCAAGATGCACGTTGAGCGCGGGGCCGACGAAAAGCCCATCAACTTGCCCGCGTTAAAATCGGCGCTGGATCGGGTGGCAGAATAAAAATTCGGTTGACGCGCATGCGTAAGTATGCAATTTTGAGACCAATATAATTCCGTCTTGTAGAAATGCAGGGCGGTTTTTGCTTTTCAGCCTCTCCACACGGCGAACCCCCACAGCCGATATTGCTATCAATGGGCGCAAGTCTCAACGCGGTGGCTGGGTTCATTCTTTGCCGCAAATTGGTGGCGTGGGGAATTTTACAAGGATCAGATCATGGCGGGGTTGAACGCAAAGCAATATCGCTTCGTCGAGGAATACTTGATTGACCTGAACGCCACGCAAGCGGCGACCAGAGCGGGATACAGCGGAAAGACGGCCTACTCCATGGGCCAGCGCCTGTTGAAGAATGTTGAAATTCAAAAAATGATTGAAGTTGCTAAGGCAAAGCGCTCCGAGCGCACAGAAATCACGCAAGACATGGTGCTTCGTGAGTTTGCTAAAATTGGCTTTGCAGACATTCGCAAGGCTGTCGCATGGGGTTCGGCCCCAGAACCTAGCATGAACCCAGACGATGATCGGGTTTACCCCGTTGAACTTATCGCCAGTGAGTTGATGGACGCTGACACAGCGGCAGCAATATCCGAGGTTTCGCTTACCGCACAGGGCGTCAAGATCAAGATGTATGACAAGAAAGGCGCTCTGGACAGCATCGCCAAGCATCTTGGCATGTTTACTGATGTTGTAGATCACAAGAGTTCTGACGGCAGCATGACACCCGCCCCAACCGTAAGCCTCGCCAATCTATCGGAGGCGGACCTTGATCAACTTGAGCGCCTTACCGACAAAGCGAGAGATACAGGCGGAGCGGGCACGGCGTAGCACACTAGGTTTTTCCAAGTTCTTCTTTCCGATACGCGAGGGCATGGAGTTTATCGAAGGGCCACACCACGCGGTTATCGGGCAAACACTGGACAAGGTTCTTGCAGGAGAAATCACGCGGCTGATTATCACGCTGCCACCCGGCTACACCAAGACCGAGGCTGCGGTGGTGAATTTCATTGCGCGCGGGTTTGCGATCAATCCGGCGGCACGGTTTATCCATGCCACATTCTCCGATGATCTGGCGCGGGAAAACAGCGACAAGATAAAAAGCCTCATTGAGCTGCCGGAGTTCGCGCAACTGCAAGATGTCACGATTGACAGGGACAGCAGCGCCAAGGACCGCTGGAAAACAAACCAAGGCGGCGGAATGCTGGCCAAGGCAGCTGGCGGGCCTATCACGGGCTTTCGTGCTGGCGATATGGATAAGACGCGGTTTTCCGGCGCTCTTGTGATAGACGATCCGCTAAAGCCTGATGATGCGTTTAGCCCAACAAAGCGGGCGGCGGTAAACAAGCGTGCAACAAACACGTTTCGCAGCCGACTGGCACACGAAGCCGTACCGATTGTGGTGATTATGCAGCGACTTCACGGCGATGACTTCGTGGGGCATTTGTTGCGTGGGGGCATGGGTGAGGTATTTGACCATTTGGACCTGCCCGTCTTGATCGACAGCACGGCGGAATATCCGAAGGAATGGACGCACGGACGCCCGATTGCGCACGACTTGCCCGATGGCCCGCTATGGGAAGAAAAGCACAACCTAGAGCAGATCGAGGTGCTAAAGGCAGACGCCTACACCTTCGCCAGCCAATACATGCAGCGGCCTGTGTCTATCGAGGGCGCGCTGTTCGATATGAGCGGCGTGCGCTGGTACAACGAAGGCGAAATGCCGGAGGTTGATTACTACCGCATGTACGCAGACACCGCCCAAAAAACGGGCGAGCGAAACGACTATTCGGTCATCGAGCTTTGGGCAAAATTCAAGAGTGGCGGGGCGGGTCTGGTTGATCTGGTGCGCGGCAAGTGGGAAGCGCCTGAATTAGAAACCACGGCTGTGTCATTCTGGGCAAAGCATCGCGGCAAGAACGTGCGTGGCCTTTGGGTTGAGGATAAGGTTAGCGGCACTGGCCTTATTCAGTCACTAAAGCGCCAAGGCATCCCCGTTCAGGGCATCCCGCGTAACATCAAAGACAAGTACACACGCGGCCTAGACGCAGCGCCATGGATTGCCACAGGGCAGGTATGGCTGCCAGCGCAGGCGGCTTTCACTGAATCGCTACGGTACGAAATGCAGACATTTGATGGCTTGGGAACGGGCTTTGATGACCAGATTGACCCACTTATGGACGCTATTGCGGATATGCTGGGCGGTTACTCGAATAGCTGGGAAGGGACACTCTGATGCAAATACCCTTCATGGACGGCCTGCGGAACATCGTCGCAAATTTAGGCACCGGACGCGACAAGGCCAGCCACTCAGTCTATGTTGATCCGGTCATTGATGACGCGCAGCTTTCCATGATGTACCGTGGTAGCGCGATTGCCCGCAAGATTGTGGACATGCCTGCTCAGGACAGTTTCCGCGAGTGGCGGGAATGGCAGGCAGACGCCTCGCAGATCAGCGCGCTGGAAGCCGAGGAGAGGCGGCTGGGGTTGCAAGGCAAGCTGGTACAGGCAAAGACACGGGCGCGGCTTTTTGGCGGTGCGGTGGTCTACATTGGCACCGACGACACAGACGCGGCTAAGCCGCTAATTGCCGACCGCATCCGGCGGGGCGGCATTAAGTATCTTACGGTTATCAGCCGAAACCGCATCAGCGCCGGGCCAATTCAGAACGATCCGCGTCTGGATGGCTATGGCAACCCGTCGCATTACTCGATCAATGGCGAGGTGATCCACCCTAGCCGCGTGGCGGTGTTCAAAGGCGAGGAATTGCCCGACGATCTATACGCGGGCGCAAACATTGGGTGGGGCGATAGCAGCCTGACATCGTGCTTGTCCGACATCCGCAACCTCGATGCAACAATCGCCAACGTGGCTTCATTGGTGTTCGAGGCGAAGATTGACGTTATGGGCATAGATGGGTTCAACGAGGGATTGAAGAACGGCGGCGCTGATTACGAAAAGATGGTTCTAGCGCGCGGCATGTTGCTGGCCATGACCAAGGGCAACAACGGCATGTTGTTGACAGACGTGAAAGACACCTACCAGCAAAAGAGCGCCAGCTTCGCAACATTGCCGGATATTATTGACCGCTTCATGCAGATGACCAGCGCGGCATCGGGCATCCCCATGACACTGCTTTTCGGCACATCGCCAAGCGGGCTAAACGGTTCCGGAGATGTGAATATCCGTGGTTATTATGACCGCGTGAAGGTTATTCAGACGCTCGAAAACCAGCCCGAAATGGCGTTGCTCGACGAATGCCTGATACGTTCGGCATTGGGCAACCGTCCGGCGGATATCTACTATAATTGGCGCCCATTGTGGCAACCGACCACGGCGGAAAAGGCCACGACAGGCAAGACGATCGCAGAGACGTTCATGATCGCATCGCAGATCGGGGATATTCCAGAGGAGGCGCTGGCTAATTCGCTGGTCAATGCGCTGACCGAAAGTGGCATCGCGCCGGGGCTTGAGGCTGATTACGCAGATTATTTCAACGCGCAGGGGAATGATGACAATCTGCCGGATGATGATGAAACCGCGCCCGTAATTGCAGACGCGCGTCCTCAGACGCTCTACGTTTCGCGTAAGCTCCTGAACGGCGCGGACGTGATCCGGTGGGCAAAAGCGCAGGGTTTCAAATCCACGCTGCCAGCCGACGATATGCACGTCACAATCGCATTTAGCCGCGCGCCCGTTGATTGGATGGAATGCGGCACCAGCTATCAGTCACGTCTTGATGTTGCATCGGGCGGGCCGCGCCAGATGGATCAGTTCGGGGAGGCCCGTGTTCTTCTGTTCACCGATGGCGATCTGAAATGGCGTCACGAAGAAATCAAAGGTGCAGGCGCAACGTGGGATCATCCTGAATATCAGCCACATGTCATGATCAGCTACGATCCAGACGCGCCCGACATTGCAGATATTGAGCCATACCAAGGGCCGCTTATTTTCGGGCCGGAGATATTCTCCGTTGTCAAAGAAAATTGGCAGGAGGGGATCAAAGAAACATGATCACCCACAACTTCACAGACGCCATGCCCGTGACCGGCAAGATCCGGACCACAGACGACGGTGCAGTGGTCACGGCCCGAGTGGCGCGCGCTGGCAACATACAGACATACCTTGGCAGCGAAATGGGCTTTGTTGACCGCGAGACGATCCGCGTCTACCGCCCCGAGGCCGAGGTGTTTTCAGCAGACGCGATCAACAGCTATGCCCGCAAGCCGATTACGATCAATCACCCAGCAGGCGGGGTCACTGCCGATAGCTGGCGTGACCTGGCCGTGGGTGAAATTGACCCGGTAGGCATCATGCGCGATGGCGAGTTCGTCACTGTGCCGCTGATCTTTCGAGACGCTGCGGCAATCGCGCTGATCCAATCCGCAGACGGCCCGAAGGAGTTGTCCATGGGCTACGCGGCACAGATCGAAATGCAGGACGGGGTGACGCCGGAGGGCGAAGCCTACGACGCTGTAATGTCAGAATTCCGCATGAACCATGTGGCTGTCGTTCCGCTCGCACGCGGCGGCAACGAATTGCGCATCGGAGACGGTGCAAATGCGAAGTGGGGCGCTTCCCCATATTACCGAAAGGACGCGATCATGGCAAATGACGCCAACACGCGCACGGTTCTGATTGACGGCCTTTCCGTTGTCACAACCGACGCTGGTGCGCAGGCACTCGAAAAACTCCAAGGGCAAATTGCAGACGCAGCCAAGGCCGCAACGGCCAAGGACGCGGCTCACGCTGCTGAAATCTCCGCCAAGGATGCGGAAATCGCCAAGGCAGACGCAGCCAAAGACGCAGCGGAGGCCAAAGTGCTTTCCGACGCTGATCTGGACAAGCGCGTAGCAGACCGTGCCGCGCTGATCACCACGGCCAAGGCAATCGCCGCTGACGTGAAAACCGATGGCATGCCCGATGCGGAGATCCGCAAGGCCGTTGTGGTTGCCAAGCTGGGCGATGCGATGGCTGCGAAAGACGCGGCCTATATCGACGTGCGCTTTGACATCCTGTCAGAGGACGCAGGCAAGGGCGACAAGGTTGCAGATGCGATCAAGAACGCCCCCGCCATCACCGACCTGAACGCAGCCTATGCCGCGCGCAACGCTTCGTTGCAGGACGCATGGAAATCCCCCGCGAAAAAGGAGGCATAAATCATGCCAGTTCAAGACTTCATTGGCACATATGATGCCCAAATGCCTGCCGGTTATGCTGGTATGGTAGCAGAGAGCCAAATCGTGCGCGATGTGGCATCCAAGACAGTCGAAACTGCCGTTGTTGCCTTCGGCCTTGCCGTAGGTGTCGGCGCGACTGACAACTCCGTAAAGCTAGGCGGCGGTGGATACATCGGCGTCACGGTCGCAGACAAAACCCGTGAGGCGGATGAATACGCCGTTGGTGAAGTGGCTGGCGTTATGCGCAAAGGCACGATCTGGGTAATTGCTGACGGCGCTGTAACAGACGGATCTGTTGTCACCTACACCGAAGCTACCGGCGCAATCGGCGCAAAATCCGTGGCGTCCGGTATCGTTGCAATCCCCGGCGCGAAATTCGAGACAACCGCCGCTGACGGCGCGCTCGTTCGCGTTTATCTGGGCTAAGGAGGCCTATTACCATGCCAACACAAATCATGGACATGCAGGCCGCTCTTGGCTTTGTCGTGTCACAGCGTTCGCACATCGAAACCGAAGTGCTGCGCAAGCCGTATCCTGAGATCAAGTATCCCCGGATGATCCCAATCGACACCAGCGCAAACCCGTTTGCCGCATCTGTCACGCATTTTTCGCAGGACAGCGTAGGCAAGGCGAAGTTCGTCAACGGCAAGGGCGATGACATCCCGCTGGTCAACATGCTTCGTCAGAAGTTTGAGCAGGGCGTCAACATGGCAGGTATCGGCTATTCGTTCTCCCTTGAAGAGATCGGTGCCGCGCAACAGCTTGGGCAGGCGCTGCAAAGCGACGGCGCAGACGCCGCGCGTATGGCCTATGAGCAACTTGTCGATGAGGTTGCATTCGTCGGTGATACCCAACTGGGTATTGAAGGCCTGTACAACATGACGGGCATCACGTCCGCCGCCGCCGGTGCGACGTTCGCCGCTTCGACGCCTGACGAAATCCTGGGCATCATCAACGCGGCGCTGACAGGGATCGAAACCAGCACCAAGGGCATTGAAGTCGCCAACACCATCGTTCTGCCGCTCAAAGTGGCCGGTACAATGGAGCGGCGCTTGGGCGATACGGGCGATACCGTTCTGGACTTCGTGGCGCGGGCTAACCGCTATTCACGCCAGAGCGGCCAGACGCTTAATGTCGAGTTCGATTATCGCCTCGATGCGCTCGACAAGATGCTGGTCTATCGCCGCGATCCTTCAGTGTTGAAAATGCACGTTCCAATGCCTTTGCAGTTCATTGCCCCGCAGGCCGTGAACCTCGAAGTTAAAGTGCTGGGAATGTTCCGCTTCGCACCAGTCAACATCCGCCGTCCTGGCGCAGTGCGCTATATCACGGGCGTGTCGGCATAATGGTTGATTACGTCAACAAGTCGGGCGGGGCGCTGATCCTGCCCGATGGCACCGAGATCAAGGCAGGCAATAGCACCGACATTTCGGCAGACTTGGCGAAGAACGTGGCGATTAAGCAATGGATTGCGGGCGGTTTTCTGGTCGCACCAAAGGCCAAGCCCGAAGCCAGGGACAAGTGATTTTAGAAGCGGGGCGGCATGATCGCCCCGTCACTGAACGCACTGGAGACACCCCATGACAGCAACCACAACCGGATGGGTAGCCTACGCAAACGCCGCTGGCGATGTGGTTGCCAATGACGCGCAATCCGCCGCTGCATTGGTGCGCGCGGGCCGGTATATCCAGCGCGAGTTTCTGGACAGCCGCGAATACTCGGGCATCCCTGAAACCATCGCAGATGAGGCCACATACGAGGCCGCAATTCTAGAATTGGAAGCGCCGGGCTTCTGGACGCGGACTTTCACGCCCGACCAGCAGAAGGTGCTTACCAAGGCGGACACGCTCCAATGGACCGTGATCGGCAATGCCAGTGGAGCGATGGGCGCAACGCCTGTCAGCACCGCCATTGACGCGATGATGCGGCCATATCGGGCTTATGTGTTTGGGGCCTATACGGTATGAGCGCCGGAGACGACATAGCCGCCGAGATCCGCGCCGCCTATATCGAGGTGGGCAACGCGACCGGCGACGGTCCGCTCTACTGCACGATACGCAGGGCAATGCCGCGCACCGACCCTGACGATCCCGTGACGCCCCCGCAGTATATCGAGGTTGTTGCATATCAGGGCAAGCGCCATATCCGCGATGCTGCCGGAACGCTGATCGGCGTCACGATGACCACGCTGAAAATCGGCGGCGGTGTTGTGGAGCCTCTGAAATCGGACTACGTTGCAATCGGAACGCAAGCCGATGATGTGACAAGCCAGACGCGGTTTGAGCAGGTCTCGGACGTTGAACCACTGGCACCGGCTGGCGTGGCGTTGATGTATACCATCGTTCTTGCGGATTAACCCGCCCACACAGGTCGAAATAGCCGCGCTGGCGCACTTCTCGCACAGGTGTTTGGTCCAGTCGCACATAGACGCCGGACGCACCGCAGAGGCGCACTGGGCAATGCACATGATTGCGCCGGAAGTGTTTGCGGCGTATGATCGGCAGATAGAAGCGGCGTTCATGCTGGGCTATGTGATGGCCTTGGCCGCAAAAGACTGACACCCCCAGCAATTCAACGAAACGCCGCATCCGTGCGGCCTAAGCGCGTGGAAGGAAACACCATGCTCATTAACGCAATCGAGGGCGCAACGCGGAGAATTGGCAAGTCGCAAGGATACCTTGGCCTGCCGTTGAAGGATCACACCATCGAAGGAAGTCCCGCCATGACAACATCATGGCAACCGACGCCCG
>Ga0306910_1000819_pt1 | contig 12565 bp, 14 predicted proteins | sample AntRauMFilla2698_FD_190438 | JGI IMG/M metagenome (GOLD analysis project Ga0306910, IMG submission 190438) | Saline lake microbial communities from Rauer Islands, Antarctica - Metagenome Filla 2 #698 (v2) (version 2) | ecosystem: Environmental > Aquatic > Non-marine Saline and Alkaline > Saline ... | reverse complement strand
TTGGCTCAAAATCGTCACTTCGCAATTTAAGGATGGTTATAAATGGCGGTTCACCGATGGCGGAGAAAGACCCTTCACCGCCGATATGGACGATGTTGATTTCCTGAACAGTGTCTTGAGCGGTGACAGAACCTTGAGTGCAAATGATACGATGCACTGCACTGTGCGCGAAGAGCAGGAAATGAGATCAGCAGGACTGCAAAAGACCATTTTCGTGGAGCATGTGATCGAACACAGACAAGGTCCAACACAGCTTAAACTGGTCTAGGATCGAGAGCGATGATTTTTGAGGATATACAGTTTCGCAGAACGCTCAAAAAGCTACAGGCGCAGGAGAAGGCGGTTTTCGATGCCTATGACCCTGATATTCAAAAAGCTCGTAAGGATCGGGACCGGGAACAAGAACAAGCGGTTGCGTCACAAATGTTCTTTGAGCAAGACAATGTCAGAAGTGAAATTCACAATTTACAGCACAGATATGTAACATCACAGGCCGACAAACTACTGCTACCAATACCAAAATTCGACACGAAATCGCCTGACTGGACGAAATCTAATTTTGATGGAAAGTGGACGTTGTCTCTTGAAGTACTGGCACGCTTGGGCAAAGAGGTACGTCAAGAACGGCGTGAGAGGCTTGAACTTACCTTCCTATGGCCATCTGCAATGATAGGGTTGATTGGCGGTCTGATAGGCATTTTTACCGCTTTTTGGCGGTGATCTAGATCACTCTTGTCCCGTCTTTACAGGCAAAAATCCAAAGAATCTACGCCCCCTTCCCTACGGCAATGCTGCGAGATGCGCAGATGGAAGGACAGGGCTTCACACCTTTTGACTCTTGCCCATTTTGCTCTCTCCCCGGTTTGACACGATCTCGTTTTGATTTTTCTCAGCCAGACCACCTCCACAGGATCGCGTACCCATCATGCATCGCAGGGGAGTTGGTAGAATGTGGTTATGTGCACTCAGTCGGAATCAGGCCAATCATTTGCCGAGTAAGTAGAAAACGCTTGGTGACCCTGTCCGCACATCATTGGGAACAAGTAGATGTTAAAATAAACAGATTCCCACTAATGCATAAAAGAATCATTACATAAAAATATCTTTATGTTATTTTATGATCACAACGAGCATTGAAGGAATTAAAAATGACGGACTACATCGCCTACCGCCGAGTCAGCACCAAAGGCCAAGGTGAATCCGGTCTGGGCTTAGAAGCTCAGGACCGCGATATTGCCCTGTACCTCGACAGCTACGCTCAGCCGGACTCGGCTGTGATCGCCACATTTACGGACGTGGCCAGCGGCACGGCCAACAATCGCCCAGAGCTGGCCAAAGCGCTCGATATGGCGCGCGCCACAGGGGCGACTCTGCTGGTGGCCAAGCTGGATCGCCTGAGCCGAAAGGTGTCATTTCTGGCCACGATCATGGAGGACAAGCGCGCGGCCTTGCGGGTCGCCTCGATGCCAGCGGCAGACTCTTTTCAGCTCCACATATACGCGGCATTGGCTGAGCAGGAGCGCACCTTCATATCCCAGCGTACTAAGGCCGCATTGACGGCGGCTAAGGAGCGCGGCGTGAAGCTGGGCGGACTCCGCGCTGGCACCGCTCAACGAAACGCCGCAACGGCCAAGGCCGCAGAGGATGCCGCCGCTCGTATTGCGCCGATCATCACACCCATGCGTGCCGCAGGGGCCACGCTGCAATCCATCGCGGACGCGCTCAACGTCGCTGGCCAACCAACGCCGCGCGGTGCGCAGTGGAGTCCGACCACAGTACGCGCGGCCTTGCTGCGCATAGCTGCATAAAAAATAGGGGTCTCAGACGGGGCAGTACCCCCCGTCTGAAATCCCACAACAGTGGCTACAGGAACCTAGTTTGTTATGTAAAAAATTAGTTAGGTTTATAAGAAAATATTTTTATGATAAAATTATATCATGTCGATTCTCTTAGCCATAATCTTGCTGATCCTGATCTGGCCTTGGTAACGCTGCTTAGATCGGCCTAGGCTGGCGTAAATAGAGTTGCGTCTGAAATTTTCCTCTCAAGCGCCCCGATAATCTGTTCTAATTCAACACGAGCTTCAGCCTGAAGGCCAAGGCAGGTTGAAATGCCTTCTTCGTCAGTGCTCAGTCGAGTTGCTAGGTTTAACTTGAAGGCACCATCATTTTCCGATGACACATTATATGCGTGAAAGTGCATGGCATCACCCAAAGATGCAGGGCGGTTTAAATGACCGAAGTTGAACTCTTTTTCCATGTACTCCAGAAGACGGTCCTGCACTACTAATACAAGCTTACGATTGACGTGTTCAAATGTCATAAGCTTGTGGTGCATCTGTACGAGGATGGTCTTCGCGGTCATTTTCCAATTCATACCGAAGGGCTTCGCAAGGGTATCGGCGTCGTCGGTACGCTCGATACCAAAGCTCTTCAATAAACGCTGGCGTTCTGGCCAAACCGTTCCGGTAGTATCAAGAGTTTGAAGCTCTATACCTACAAAGTCCTTCACTTTTCCAGATGCAGCAGAAACTAAGAAGTAATCAACGCTACCTCCGGGAACAGAAACCTCCGAGACAATGTGTAGATCGTTTCCGGGTTCGTGGGAGGTCAGTAGGTGAAGACAATCCGTGAATATCTTTCGCTTTTCGATAAGGCGAGTTGGGCAAATGAGGACGGGCGCAAGCGGCTTGCCATAGGATACCGTGCAAGTACCAATAGAAGTGCTGGGGTCGCTTTTTCTGACCTTGTAACAACGCCTGCCGAGATACGGGCAGACTTGATTTGAAACTGTCTCTTGCCAATCGTCACGCGCTTGTACGGTCGAGTGACCAAATAGCTCAAGAACTCTGCTCATTTTTAACCCCTACACCGGCTCTTCGCCATTTCGATATACTCCGATGAAATGTCTATACCTATAGATTTGCGCCCCAGTTTTTGAGCGACCTTCATAGTAGTACCTGTTCCACAAAATGGGTCTAGAACCACACCATCGGGGGGACATGTCGCAAGGATAGGTATTTTGCACAAGTCCTCAGGGTAAGCAGCGAAATGCTTTTTGCGCTTTTGAGTGTCTTCTGGAATGATGTCCCAGACATCACTTGGTTTGCTGCCTTTCGGGTGGTAGCGCAAAAAATAGAAGCCTTTATCCCTCAGCTCTTTAGCCCTTCCCGACAGCTTTGTACTATCCGAATGTGTGGTCCTCTGCTGGCCACGGATCACCATACGGAAGTCGGAAATCTCCCCATCTCTAACTCTTTCAAGGGTCAGATTCAGACCAGAAAATGCGGCCTTTTTTTCTAAGGGGCTGAGTTCAGTCGATAGCTCTATTTGTCTTTTATAACGTACCCCAGAGACACCCGTTGCAGATACTACTGAACCATTGACGACTTTTGCTTCACGCGGCTTAGAACGTAGTGCGTCAGCATCATAGAAATACTTTGTCTGCCTAACAAAGTGAAAAACCATCTCGTGCTTGTTCCCTAAGCGATCACGAGAGTTGTCCATCCCACTCTTTACTTTATTCCACACAACACTGTTCCGAAGTATCCAGCCATTGTGATCGGTTAGGTTTAAGGCAACCCGCCAAGGAATACCGAGAAGCTGCTTATCCCTGTAGGTGTCACCTATATTTAGCCAAAGCGATCCCGTAGGCTTTAGAACTCGTTGGCAAGCATCAATGATTTCCGTCAATGCGGTCACATAGTCTAAATGGGTGCTTTCTAGTCCTATGCCACCATTCTCATATTCGCGCTTGCCCCAGTATGGGGGGGAGGTCACGATGCAATCTACCGAGTCTGCGGTCAGTTTCTTAAGAGCTTCACGGGCTTCACCCACGATAAAGCATGGCTCATTGAGTGATATTCGTTGTTCTGCAACGCTGGCCATGCCTGAAACTCCATTGATATTTGTGGATCTCGAAAGTCGGGTGTTACTTGAACTGCTATTTACCATCCCTGTCCAAGTATTGCTTGATTGCCAGAGCTAAAACGTCCTTCTGCTTTTGCTGTGTAGTGGCACAATGGACTTTTAGCCGAACCTGATCCTCAACCGATATCTGACATGTCACCGCTGGTAGTTTTCGTGGCGCTGCCTCTGCATTGGATACTGGTTCGCCAAGCATCCCTGTGACGTTGTGAGCTTTTTTAGCCATCGTTCAATACTCCCTTAACGTAAGCCCACAGGCCCTCAATGTCTGCGCGCGCCTTGGCGTCCGCACCTTCACTTCCGACTTGCCCAACGGCTGACGCCTCACGATGTGCAACGCGATCAACCATACGCACAGGCGCAACTCTTCCATGCGCCGCCAGCTCCGCCAGAACGGCGTCCACAAGCCGATCACGCCCCGTCTGTGACAACACGAACACGAAAGGAGCGGATGCTCCTCTAGCGGCTTGTAGTGTGAGCTTCACCGCCCGCAGGTCATCGGGGGACGCGCGCACGGGGATCACGGTCAAATCCGCCAGCCCCATGGCTTTGCTCAGCCATTCCTCAGCCCGTGGCGGCGTATCGATTACGGCTAGATCAAAATCAGCCGACAACGATTCAAGATATGGGCCGAGCTGCGTGGGGGAGGGGTCGCTGTCCAGCATGGCTGGCGTCTCAGCTTCACGCGCTTCCCACCATTCCCGCAGACTTTTCTGAGGGTCTAGGTCAATCATCACCACGCGTTGACCCGCCGCATCAGCCGCTACAGCCAAGGAGCGCGCTATGGTGGTCTTACCCGCGCCACCTTTCTGGGATGTAATAAAAATTGTTTTCATGTTTGTCACAATATCAGGAAAATATCTTACTGTGCAATATAACTTTCATATTAGCGCCTTGATGGAGTCTTTTGTGTGCCTCAATCTTACACCAACATTTTAAAAAGGAGATTGGCATGCACCCGTTCAAAAAAATTTTCACACTGGCGTTCGTAGCGGTTTTCCCTACTTTTGCTTCAGCGGACTACCAAGAGTACGGTGACTGGGCATTCGTTAGTACAGAAGACCTATGCTTCATAGATACTGTGTCATCAGATGGCACAATTTTGAAGATGAGGTTCCATAAGGTACATCAGGATGCTCCACGAGCAGCGTTTTTTTATAATGAGAGTTGGGGTATGGCTCCGGGGACATGGAGTGATGAAAGCTCTCTCGTTCACCTAAATTTTTCAAAGGTCGAGAAAAGTTCAGTAATAGGATTTAACATAAATGAGCATGTCGTCTTGGGAAACATCGACATAAGTAAGAGCTTGGCTCATCTACAAATGGGGTTGGTTGTTGAGTCAGCTTGGGATGGGTGGGTAGAAGTAAATGTGCAAGGAGCTCCCTCCATCGGACGTTTTAGTGCAAAGGGGTACCTTGAGGCTGTGACTGATTTTGACCAATGCGTAGCGGAAAGGTCGTAAGCCGGTCGTAGTAGAATGATACGCGCACTGCGGGAGCCTTATAAACCTCCAGACATAGCGTGACCTATAGGACGTTGATACACCTACCTCGGATGATACTTTTTTGCCCATCCGGTAAACGTCTTTTCAATCGACGGTCCATCAAAGGAGATAGATTTACCGGCACACCAGCTCCGAAAATCGGCCGATAGCGTTAGTAGGTCCGGCACATGCCGCCCCTCGATCTTTGGAGCATGATCGCGCGCTATTTGTTCAAACTTTGTACCTTTTACCGAACCCGACACCGGAAACTCCAGCACAGGAGTTTCTGCACTACCGTCACGCCTTGCCCTGCGTCCAGCTTTAGGGCGGTCCAGCTCCGCACTAACCTTGCCCAGATCATCTTTCACCAGCCACTCAATCTCGACAACCGCCACAGTCCGACCGCGCTTGTGATATGTTACCTCCAGATCAAAGCGTGTGATGTCGCTGTTGATCTCATCAACAGCAGGTTTAAGAACACGTTGATTGAAGGTTGCGAACCGTTCAACCTTACCCGCTGGTACACCAAACAAAGCCCGCAGCTCATCTACAGTAAAACGCTTGCTTGTCGTGTGCCTGAGGTTCTGCAAGCTGGCTATATGCTGGTAAAGCAATACCGAGTATTTGCTGGTAAGGTGGAACACCGCTTGGCGGTCCAGTATCGCCCAGTGGTTAGACTCGCGTGCCATGCGCTGGAATGTCTTACTGAACTCCCATGAAACCAGCAAATCACCACCAACTTCGTCGCGATAGTCTATCTGTGCCTCATCAACGAGACCGCCAATGGTGAGGCGTTTTTTTGCCTTATCATCGTGAACGATAGTAGCGTTCCGCAGCTCAGTGAATAGAGGCACAAGAGAAGCACGATCATGATTCCGCATCCCGTCAATTTTCCGAATCTCGGATAGGCGAAAATCGTGTGAGACAGCGTCCGCCATGCGTCCACCCGCCTTGGCAATCATCAAATGAAACAGCTTGAGCGCCTGTAGAGACGGGACGTGTTCAATATGAACCCCCCGCGCCACCTCCGCCGGAAAAACAGTCTTGGTCTGGTCATACTCGCGATCTGCCGCGACTTTCACTGTGCTCTTCATAGGTGCCACTGATTAAGCACACATATGTTACCTGTCAATGTGCAGAAGACGCCCCATATGCTACCTTTCCGGCCCCATATGCTACCTTTCCGGCCCCACATGCTACTTTAAACGACGAAGTTTGTTTTTCTTCAATGACTTGCAAGGCATGAACTTAAGAGAACAAGTAGAACAAGAAGGCGCTACGCGCTTTTTTTGTCAAAATGTACTTGGGATATCTGCAAAATACACCACTCAGGACTCTCAATACAGGCCAGATCGACGCAATATCAGACCAGAATATACTCTGGACGGTGGGTGTCCGACCATAGAGAGACTTTGGATGCCATTTAAGGCACTTTGCGGCCCCATCTGCTACTTTTAAACACCTATTTATAAACAATATCAATTACATAGCATCTCAAAAAAAGTAACTTCAAGTTACTTTGTCAGATGCCCCTGTGAACCATAGCAATCGAATCACCTCTAAATGACCCTTTTGTCCGGCTGGGTTGACTTTTGGCGTGTCAAGCGGTAATATGCTCATATCAGGGTAGATACATGGTATACCCAACAACTATCTGATATAAAAGGAAAGTAACTTGAAGTTTATTACCCATTCCGCATGGGCTGACGCCCTGCAATGGCCAGATCACGAGCTGCGCACCATGCGCCGTTTGCTCGATTGTCCTGTGCGAGGGCAACGCGTCAAAGGCCCCAACACACCGAAATGCAACGTCTTTGAAGTTGACGCTGTGATCGCGTGGCTGACGAAAATCCTGCCCCGCCTCGATCCAAAAAACGCACTTGAACTGCGGACCGCCGCAATCACCATTGACTGAGAAAGAACACCATGAACAGCGACCAAAAACTTAAGGAGGCCCAACTGAGGGCCGTAGTAGATCGCCAGCTTTCCAACCATGTACCCAACACAAAAGCGCGTGACATTTTGCTGGACCAGATCACCAGCACACCTTCCGCACGCGCCTACATTTTCGGCAGCGCACCCGCACCGGATGCCGCAGAGCTGGTAGGTGACTTGTGGGCCACAAGCGCAGGGCAGAACCTCCGCGATGTGTTGGACAGCAATGACGGGACCGCAGAAGGCCAGACAGACCGCGCTGCCGAGATTGAGCGTATCAATGCGATCACCGACCCGTCTGAACGTATGACGGCTGCCCGCCGAGCAGGCCTTTTTTCGTGACACTGCCCTCCGACCCTCTCAAAAATCAACGCCACGAGCGTTTCGCGCAGCTCGTAGCGCTGGGCGCAACCTATGTGCGTGCGTGGATCGAAGCTGCGCCGCAGGGCAAGCGACCGAGCGCGAAGAGTGCCAGCGTACAGGGACACCGCACCATGCAGCGGCCCGATGTGCGCGACCGCGTCCAGTTTCTCCAGCAGGGCCGCAAAGAGGCCCATACAGCGCGTCTGTCACTTGCCAGCGCTAGTGACCTGAAAAATGCAATGAAGGCCCTGACGGGCGAAATTCAGGCCCTCTATGATCGTCTCAGGACTGAGGGCGCAACAGAGGATGAACTTGCCGCCGTCAGGGCGCTGAAAAACAGCCATGCACAGAGGGCCTTGTCGATTGCCGATCTGGGACGGGATGCTCCGGTAGCGGCGTCAGCCGCGCCCGTTATCTGGCCAAAGGGGGCTACGCATGTCTGCAAGTGTTGATCGAAGCGCACACCATGCCTTGGCCGTTGTAGTGCAGGATAGTTTTGACGCACTGCACGAGCTGACATCTCAGCGTAAGCTGGCACCACATTTGAAGCTAATCCTCCGCGTCTGTGAAACCGCTTCATCCAGTGCCAAACGCTTGGCGCAAGCCCTCGACAAATCCCCCGAACCTATCCCCGAAGGACCGCCGCAGGGGCAGAGAATCACAGAAGACGAGCTGGACGCTTTGCTGGCCCTCTTGAATGGACAAGTTTGCCCAGATTGTGGGGGCGCGCGCCAGCACGTTTCCCCACTCGAAATACTCACTTCTCCCCAGTTGTGAGATCGCGCTGATTTTCTCCTAGATCGCGCCCATGACGCCTTACAGCGTCCTCGCGCTGGGCGGCTACCGCCGCCCTCGCACTCCCGAACTCACCCTGAAAAATCACACCCTTTCGTCCCCCCCGACGAAACGAAAAGGATTCTCAAATTATGGAAGAATAACAATGTTCGACACAGACAAAGAAGCTGGCGCGCGCGCCTATCTCGCAATCCTCAAAGCCTACAAGCCGGACCCCAACCCGACACGCTCGAAAGACGTACAGCTCCACGCGGTAGCTGATCTTTTCCTGAGCTGGAATCTCGGAGATTCAAACTGGTCAAAGGTCAAGGTTCTGGCGCTTTCCCAATGGATCGAAACCCAGATTACGGACCAGCTCTATGAAGCCAAAGCTCAGGCCCTTCGCGTGGATTTTGAGTCCGTCTATGACCTCTTCGATCATGTTGGCGAGTCTGTTGCGCGTAAAGCTCTTGCCCTCGCTGGCGTGTTCTCATTGGGCCGCGACTGGCGCTACGGGGATGCTGCTGAGGCCGAGTCACAGACGGCCAAGGGCCATATTCCGCCGTACCGTGCGCACATGCGCGCGGCCTAAAAACGCATGAAAGGGCCAGATATAACTGGCCCTTTCACACACTGCATATGATTACATTAACGCATAATCACAGGAAAATATTAAAACATTATGTCAGAAAAGTCAACCATCCTGGACTCTTTGGTTTTGTCCGCTGCTGGTAAACGAGTCCGCGCGCAGCTCACAGATGCAGAGTTGAAAGAACTCCTCAAAACCCCTGCAATGGATGCCAAAGCGGCCTTGCAGCGCCTCGATGATCTGCCCCGTCCGATTGAGGATAAGGCCATTGTCGCGTGCATCATGGCACTGCAAAAATCCCGCGCCAGTGAAGGCGAATTTCAGCGCGCTTTCGGCCATATCAAACTGGTCTACACCGACTACGCCCCCGCGTGGCTGAAAGGCGCGCGTGATCTTTGTCTGGGCCTTATCGAAGCTAAGGAGCTGGTTAAAAGCGGCGGCGTAGGCGCTCAGAATATTGTGAATTTTTCCGGCTTTCGGAGTCTGGTTCAATACACCCTCGACGGACTGGAGCAGATCAACGGGCGCGATCCCAAGCTGTTCCGGCATGGGTCAGAAGTGGCGCGTATTGTCACAGTTTTTGAAGAGGATAGTGCCGCTATCCAGACCTTGAATCTCGACCAGTTTATGGCCGCTGTTCCTGTCCACTTCGACCGCAAGAAGGACAAGAAACTGGAGTCGGCCTCGATCCCGTTGGACGTGGCCAAGAAGGTCTATAATAGCCCTGATCTGCCCCTGCCCTATCTCTCAGGGATGACCCGTTTCCCCGTGTTCGGGGAGGACGGCGCGCTCCAGAATGAAGCGGGGTACAGTAAGGAAACTATGACCTACTATGCGCCGCCAGTGGGGCTGGAGATTCCCGCCGTGGGGGGCTGGCACAGTGAGGCCGCGCGTAAGCGCGATCTGGAGAAGGCCAAACGGATTCTGATCGAAGAATTGCTTGCGGACTTCCCGTTTGACGGGTGGTCTAGGACAAAGATCGTGGCCTCTTTTGAAGGCCGTACCGCTGAGCCGCTGCCCCCGTCCCTGTTTAATGCGCTTGCCGTTCTGTTGACGCCATTTGTTCGCTCTATGGTGGCGGGTCCAGTGCCTTTGACTCTCGTGACCAAACCACTCGCGGGCACGGGCGCGACATATCTGGTGGAGTCGTTGCAGATGATTGTAAGCGGCATTGCGTCTGCTCGTGCGCCATTGGCGAAAGATGAGGATGAACGCCGCAAAGCACTTTTTGCCGCCGTTCAAGCGTCCGAAGCTGTGGTCCTCTATGATAACCAAAAGGGCACGCTGGACTCCGCATCTCTCGCTTCCGTGCTGACCTCCAACACGTTTACAGATCGCGTTTTGGGCCGATCCGAAGAGCGCCGACTCCCCGTGCGATCTGTATTCACGACGACCTCGAATAATTTGCTGCTCAGCGATGAATTGCAGCGGCGTGTTTCGCTTGTCCGGTTGGACGCGCAAACTGCCGATCCTAAGAGCCGTTCTGGGTGGAAGCACCCATCCCTCCACGCATGGATCGAAAGTAACCGCGCCCAGCTCCTTTGGGCTTGTCTCACTCTGGTGGCCTCGTGGGTGCATCGCGGATGCCAAGGGCCGCGCCATTGCCCTGCCGTGCCGAGTTATGGCGGGTGGTGCTATGTGCTGGGCGGAATCTTTGAATCTGCTGCTCAAAACTGGACCACATTTCAGCACAACCGCGATGACATTGGCCGCTTCGCAGATTCCGGTGAAGGCGATGGAATGGGCGAATTGATTGCAGCATGGGCGGCGCTGGGCGGGGAAAAAACTGCAACTGACCTGTGTGCGGTGATCGAATCCGAAAGCCTCGAAATTGACGGGGTGAAGCTCAACCGCGATGGCTTGCCCTCCCCCGTGTCACTGGGGCGTCAACTTGGCGCGTATGCGGGTCGGCGTTTCAATTTGGGTGGCCATGAGCTGGAGCTGTCGCTCATCGGGGAGCGCCAAAAGGCCAAAGTGTGGGCGCTCGTGGATCATGGGGCCGTGGTTGTTGACGGTGCGGCGGTAGCCGCCTCAGGCCCTCTCGTGCCGCCGAGCTATCGGGGGTTCCCTCTTCACGCGGACCCCGTGAAAGCGAGTGGGGATGCCGGTGGGGATGCCGTGGCGATCCAGAATAAGACCCCACTTTTGGCTGACACTAGGGCGCGGCGTGGATCACGAGGGCGACTCCGGTTGCTTGAAAAAGCCCCCGAGGCGGCGAAAAGGGCCTGAGAAGCGCTGAAAAGGTAGGAATTGCGATAAACCCCACCTAACCTCCACTCCAATCCCCACACCCATTTTAGCCATATAAATAGAGGGTTTTGCAAGACGAAGTGGGGAAGTGGGGTTATTTAGGTACTCTAGTCTATATAATTTCTAAATGTTTTTACGGAAAAGTATTTTCCTATAAAGCTGGGAAGCTCGAAAAAACCCCACATCCCCACAAAACGCAAAACAGCCGCCCCCAACCGATCACCGAAACGCAAGCGCCACCCTTATCTTTTTGGTGCTGGTCCGTTTTGGCGCGCGCGCGTTTTGACCCAAAATGGAGAACCGGACTTTGGTGCGGACCGCAGCTAACGTCACATAAAGCCCATAGTGTCGAATGCTGCAGTATGTACGAACGGCGGCTAAAGTATGGATTTGACGACCTTCAAGAATGTGGCACACTACTAGAAAAATCGGTATAGGCCGAAAAAACAAAGGCTGAGCAGTGAGTAGTACACAATTTAATGTCGCATTTGAGGGTGACCCTTTTGAAAATGGGGAAATCGACGTCAATGACCTCGCCCCTGCATTGCTTGCACTTGGCGATATTGTTCAATCAGCAAATTTAGCTTTGAACGGTGATCGTGCCGACGCCCGCCTAAAGCTACGAGCCACCCAAAAAGGCTCTTTTGAAGCTCTTCTGAACCTCGATGTGAGTTGGGTGGCCGACATGCTCGATATTGTGAGCGCACACCCAGATCGAATGATTGCCGCCGATAAATTGGCCGACCTTTTGTTGAAGGGTGGCCAGATAGTTGGAGGAGTTGGAGGAACAGCCGTAGGACTGTTTATGGCTTTGCGTTTCCTGAAAGGTAAGAAACCTGACAAAGTTGAAGAGACAGCCCAAGGAACAGAGATAACAATCAACCAAACAACTATCTTGGTTGAACCCGAAACGATACGTTTATTGGAAGACCGAAAAACCAGACAGGCAGTCGAGAAATTTGGAAATGAAGCCCTCAAAATTGAAGGGTTAAAACAAGTTCGAATTGCACAGGGCGATGATATAGAAATGACCTTAAACGCAAAGGATGCGCCATCATTTAACGTGCCATCGCCTGATGAAGAAGAGCCAGAAACCATAGTCACCAGACGCGATGTTTGGCTCAAAATCGTCACTTCGCAATTTAAGGATGGTTATAAATGGCGGTTCACCGATGGCGGAGAAAGACCCTTCACCGCCGATATGGACGATGTTGATTTCCTGAACAGTGTCTTGAGCGGTGAAGA
>Ga0306910_1000818_pt1 | contig 12568 bp, 13 predicted proteins | sample AntRauMFilla2698_FD_190438 | JGI IMG/M metagenome (GOLD analysis project Ga0306910, IMG submission 190438) | Saline lake microbial communities from Rauer Islands, Antarctica - Metagenome Filla 2 #698 (v2) (version 2) | ecosystem: Environmental > Aquatic > Non-marine Saline and Alkaline > Saline ... | reverse complement strand
CTGGCGCAGGACACAATGCTTAATGTCTGGACAAAAGCAAGCGGCTTTGATGCCTCCAAAGCCAGCGCGAGTACATGGATTTATACGATCGCGCGAAATAAGAAAATTGATTATTTGCGCAAGCAATATCGTTCCGGCATCGACGAGCACGACCCGTCCGCGCAGCCCCAGCCGCTCGAAGCGCCCGATGAGCACATAAAACACGAAGAGCTTTCCGACAAACTGCACGACGCGATGAAAGATATTCCCGAAGAGCAGCGCAGCTTAATAGAGAAATCTTTTTGCGAAGACAAAACACACCAGCAAATTGCCGAAGAAACAGGCTTGCCCCTCGGTACGGTGAAATCCCGCATTCGCCTTGCTATGGAACGCATGCGGCATAAACTCTCGGGGGAAGAGTTATGAGCACAACCAGACAAGATACAAACGCAGATACAAACGCAGAGCTTACGCGCGAACATTTGTTAATGGAGTATGCCAGCGGCACGCTTAACGAAGCTGTAACACTATTTGTGGCGTCCTTTGTTTCTTCATGCCGCACATCACAAAGCACCTTGGCAGACTACGAAAATATTGGCGGACTGCTGATCGAAACAATGCCGTGCCATGATAAAAGCACGCATGTGGACGAGGCGTGCCTAAACAGCGTCCTTGAGCGCATAGAGACTTTGGAAAACGACACGAAAGCCTCGAAGACATGCAATAAAACCAAGCTTCGCAATGACTTTATTGCAAAACATGGCTGCCTGCCGCACGCCGTTCGGCGACATCTGGAAAAAGCAGATGCCTGCCCCGAATGGAGCCGCATGAACAAAGGCATCCATTGCTATCAGCTTCCGCTGGATGATCATCGATGCACCGAAAATTATTCGGCCGTATTATTACAGATAGAGCCCGGCGTTAAAACACGTGCCCACAGCCACAAAGGCCGTGAATATACACTGGTTCTGGAGGGGGCTTATCACGATGAAACAGGCTCTTATTCTGCGGGCGATATGATTATCAACGATGAACACATACATCATCAACCCATGGCAGACAAAGTGACAGGCTGTATTTGCCTTGTTATCCTCGAAGCGCCCGTAGAATATACAGGCTTGCTCTCGAAGATTTTGAATATCTTCAGAAATTAAGAAAAATCAGGGTTTTTTCGTGCGTATTTTGCGGCGATGACCACCTGTATTAACGGGCGCCATCTCGGGCAGAGCGCCGCCGGGCACAACAGGGCGCGGGGCATAATTATTCATGCTGATGGCGCGGTCATACATTACAATCGCGCCCGCAACGCCGACATTCACACAAAATTTCATCGGAATCTTGATGATATGATCGCATTTATCCTGCATATCCTGTGACAAGCTTCCCATCTCGGGGCCCAGAATATACGCGGCCTGCGCAGGATGTTTAAAACTGGGGAGCTCGACCGCATCATCGGTTAATTCAACCCCCACAAGCTTGCAGCCGCGCGGCAACATCATCTCGTCTGCGCTTTGATATTGGTAATACGGCATGTGCTGGAACGCTGCGGAGGTATCGGACTGGCGCATCGCGCGCACATCCACCGCAGGGTCAATCGTGAAAAAGAAGCTGGCGCCAAATGAATGCGCAGAGCGCACCAGATTACCGACATTCAGCTCTTTGCTGATACGCTCGACCCCGACACCGAAAAAACCGCGCTTGCTCATATGTGTTTTCCTTTAATCAATTCATCACTTAATCAATGACCGACAAAATACGATCAAGAGCCGCTTTGGTTTTGTCTTCGGACACGGCGTAACAAAAACGCAAATATCCTTTGCCCACAGGGCCAAATGAACATCCGGGCGCCAGCGATACCCCTGCGCGATCAACAAAATGACGCGCCAGCGCAATATCATCGGGCACGCCATCTACTTTAAAGAAGTAATAAAACGAGGATTCAGGCGGCGTTGATAAAATACGGTCATTCTGGGCAAAGCCTTGCGTGATTGTCTCTCTGTTTTTACGCCACAGATCAATTTGCGTCTTTAAAAAACCCTCACCCTCGCGCAAAGCTGCAATGCCGCCGCGCTGAATGAAGGGGGGCGGGCACATATAATCATACAGGGCGATATCGCGAATATGATCCTGCGCGGCGCGTGGCCCTACCAGCCAGCCAAGACGCCATCCTGTCATCGCCCATGTTTTGGAAAAACTGTTTACCACAAATAATAAATCATCATCATTAGCCACTTCCAGAAAGCTCGGCGCGTGAACGCCGTCATAGACTGTGCGTCCGTAAACCTCGTCCGAAATAATCCAGATGCCTTTTTCGCGGCAAAAATCCATCATCTCGCGGATTTCTGCGCGGCTCATGATCCAGCCCGAAGGATTGGACGGGCTGGTGATCAAAATCAGCTTTGTTTTATCCGTACACGCCGCCCGCAGCTTATCCATATCAAGCGACCATTGCCCCTTATCCTGATCCATGGGAACATCCTTGATATCGCACTGCGCCAGCTCCAGCGAGCTCAGCAAATTTTTCCAGATGGGTGTTACGGCAATCACCTCGTCGCCTTTTTCAACCAGCGCCTTAAGGCAGAAATTCATCGCTTTCGAGCCTGATCCTGTGACAAAAAGCCGTTCAACGGGAATATCCAGACCATAAATGCGCTGATAATAATCCGACAATTCCTCACGCAGCGCAGGCAGCCCCAGCGGCAAGCCGTAATGCGTTTCGCCGCGCTTCATGGCCTGCGTTACCGCATCACAGATAAAATCGGGCGTCCCGAAATCGCTGTCACCCTGCGCAAGCGAGATAATATCATCCTTGGACGCGGCATAGCGCATAATCTCTGCGCCCGGATTAAGGGATAAATCCCGCATTACCGGACTGAAAATTCTGTTTTTGTTTGCTTGGGTCATGATCATCTTCTTATCGTATATTCACTGCTTTGTACGATGCCTTGAGACATGCAACATGAAATGCAATGTTAATCTCCAGTTTTAGTGCGCCTGCCAAATAAAATCAATCGCAATTCTTATACTTCATTATATTGCCCGCTCAACATTAACATGAAAATCAGTATCTTTTTATAAACGCTTTATCTTGCAAAGCACCGCATTATGACCAGTAAACAACATGCTCAATGCGGGAACGATTAAACGTAAATAGTGCAGCATAGCTACGTTAAATAAGTAGCTATGCTGGTTAAATAAGTCAACCGGCAAAAATATCGGCAATTTATGGTGCTTGATATTGACTTAAGCCACTGTATTAAAACAATAATTACACGGTAGAAATATCGGCAATTTATGAGGTAATTATGAGTGAAACAATTGGGTTAATGGAATCTATGATCCTATCAGAAAGCGATTCTGAGCTAGATGACATACGCTGGAACACCCAAAGCGCAAGCAGACATAAAGGCCACGATGAATATCGGGGCTATTTGCTGGAAAAGCATCATGACGGAAGCTTGAGACTCGTTCTGGATCTGGCCGAAAACGCTGTTATCACAGGGCACGGCACGAAAGAGCTACAGCCCTTTGCGCATAACACGGATAACACACATGCAATCTATATTGATATAAAACGTAACACGCCGTAACAGGCAGAAATGGACGCAAACCCAGACAAAGATAACAATAAAATATGAAATGATGCTTGAACATACACGCGCGCTTGTTTAAGAACATGATATGATGAAAAAGCCAGCAGAATATAAGCCGCAGCTTGCGATGCTTTCCGCAACCGCATCCCTGATAACGGTTTTAATCCTGATCCTTATAAAAGGCGGGGCATTTACAGCGTCCGGATCAACGGCTGTTCTGGCCTCTATGATCGACTCTATTCTGGATGCGGCCATCTCCATCATGTCTTTTCTGGCCGTCAGATATTCCATGAAACCTGCCGATAACGACCATCGCCACGGACACGGAAAAATCGAAGGTCTGGTTGCAATTTTTCAAGGCGCCTTTATCGCGGGCGCAGGTGTTGCGCTGTTGATTGAATCTTTTCTGCGCTTTAAAACCCGCAGCCCGTTGAATCCCATTTTGCCGCCATCACTGTGATGGTTATCTCAATCATCCTGTCTATCGGCCTCGTTATTATCCAAAAAATCAGCCTCCGCAAAGCGCCCTCACTGGCCATCGAAGCGGACAAAACGCATTACGGCATGGATATTCTGGTGAATATAGGCGTCATTGCCGTTCTTGCGGCGCTTTATTACGGCGCGCCCACATGGATTGATCCCGCCTTTGCAATCGGCGTTGTCGTTTATATGATCCTGACGGTTAAAACCGTTGTCATGAAAGGTATTGATATGCTTTTGGACAAAGAAGTGTCAGGCGATATTCGTGAACGCATTATTCATCAGGTTCTCTCTCACCCCGGTGTACTGGGCATGCATGATCTGCGGACAAAAAAATCGGGCATGCGTATTTTTGTCTCTTTTGATATCGAAGTGGACGCCGAATTATCCCTCGCGGCGGCACATGACATCACCAAAGATCTGGAAAAAGAACTCTTTCACAATTTCCCCAATGCCGAAGTTATGATCCATGTTGACCCGTACGGCGATACAGATGATATCAGGCATCAGGTCGCAGGCGTCCATCACTAAGGCATATGAAACCCATGGATTTCCCCGATAAAACAATTCTGGCCGATATTGGCGGCACACATATCCGCCTTGGCCTCTGGCAAGACGGCGAAATTACGCACACGCGCAAATGGCAAGTCAGCGACTTATCCTCGCTTGGTGACGCATTACAAAAATATAAGCATGATATTCATGAAAGCGCTCTCTCGGATATCGCGATTGCGACTGCCGCCTGGAGCAAGGATGACAAGACATGGCATTTTGCCCATCCTGATCGCTGGGTGATCGACAAACAAGACCTCGCAAATGATGGCTGGTCGGTTCACATGATTATTAATGATTTTAAAGCCTCTGCTCTGGGCGCGATTTCCACAGATCAAGTCGCTGCACTTTCCAAAAATAATACCGCGCCCTTTAACCAAAAGAAGATCATCATTGGCCCTGGCACAGGGCTCGGCCTTGCTTATGGCGAAGGACAAACAATATCCGAGACCTTCGGTGGTCACATGATATGCGGCGCGGCAAACGAAGAGCAAATGCGCCTTGTTCAAATGGTTAAGGATATCAATCAAAAAGCGCCAATTTTCGAAGATTTCATCAGCGGCAAAGGCCTTGTCCATATCCACGATTTTGTTATGAACACACAAACAGCGCAGGACAAAGACATCGCGCCCATAGACTTAATACTAAAATTGGGCGAAGGCGAGCGCCTGCGTATTCTGGCTTTATTTCATGATTTATTCGGACAATTTATCCAGAAATCTGCGCTTTACGGTCACGCTTTTGGCGGTGTTTATCTGGATGGCGGCATTATTCATGCCCTGCATAAACATAAACTCCTTGATCTGGAGCATCTCTCGGCGATAGTGTCACGCGCTAACTGCGCCCCCATTGTCAAAAACGCACTTGAAGCCATCCCGTTTTATATTATTGATGACCCCTATATTGCCCTCAAAGGCTTGATCGTAAAATAACGCAGGCCTAGCCTACAGCTTTTGCTCCAGCTCGGGCAATACTTCGAATAAATCCGCAACCAGACCATAATCCGCAACTTGAAAAATCGGGGCATCTTCGTCCTTGTTAATGGCGACAATGACTTTCGAATCCTTCATCCCTGCCAAATGCTGGATTGCGCCGGAAATACCGACGGCAATATATAAATTCGGCGCAACGACTTTGCCTGTTTGTCCGACCTGATAATCATTCGGGACATATCCTGCGTCCACAGCTGCGCGTGATGCGCCTATGGCTGCGCCAAGCTTGTCCGCGACTTTCTCCAGCATTTCAAAGGCCTCGCCGCTGCCCATGCCGCGTCCGCCGGAAATAATAATATCCGCTGCCCCAAGTTCCGGACGATCACTCTCGGTCAGCTCTTCTTTAACCCAGCTGGACAGACCCGCATCGCCTGTACTTTGAATGGTTTCAATCGCGGCTGATCCGCCTTCCCCTGCTTTATCATAAGCCGTCGGGCGCACGGTTAAAATCTTGATAGAATCCGCCGATTTTACAGTGGCGAGCGCATTGCCTGCGTAAATCGGGCGCACAAATGTGTCTGCGCCTTCAATCGCTGTAATATCTGAAATTTGCTGCACGTCCAAAAGGGCGGCCACGCGCGGCATTACATTTTTGCCAAAAAACGAAGCGGGCGCGAGAATATGTCCGTAATCTTTTGCAATAGCCACAATCTGCAGCGCAATATTCTCCGCCAGCGCATGTTCAAACGCCGCATCATCCGCGTGCAACACTTTGGCAACGCCGTCAATCGCCGCTGCGGCCTCGGCAACGCTGCCTGCGCCCGATCCCGCCACTAGCACATGAATATCGCCGCCCAGCTCTTTGGCGGCTGTAATCGTGTTCAGCGTCGTTGCGTTAAGCTCTGAATTATCGTGTTCTGCAATAACAAGTATAGACATGGTGTGTCTCCTTTATATAAATTTCTGCCTCATGGGCGTAATTATAAAACCCTAAATCGCTTTGGCTTCGTTTTTCAGTTTATCGAGAAGCTCGTCAACGCTCTCTACTTTGACACCTGCTTTACGTTCGGCAGGCTCGGAGACTTTGACAGTCTCAAAACGCGGCGCAATATCAACCCCTAATTCCTCTGGCGTTGTCGCATCAATCGGTTTTTTCTTGGCTTTCATCATATTCGGCAGCGAAGGATAGCGCGGTTCGTTCAAGCGTAAATCCGTGGTCAAAACCGCAGGCTTGTTTAATGATAATGTTTGCAAGCCGCCGTCAATTTCGCGTGTTACGCTGATTTTATCGCCGTCGACATCCAGACCTGAAATAAATGTACCTTGCGGCCACCCCAGCAGCGCCGATAACATCTGGCCTGTCTGGTTATTATCGCCGTCAATGGCCTGCTTGCCCAAAATAATAAGATCAGGGCTTTCATTCTCCGCCACAGCCTTAAGCAATTTGGCAATCCCGAGGGGCTGCAGCTCCGCATCTGTTTTAATATGAATGGCTTTGTCCGCGCCAATCGCAAGCGCCGTGCGCAATGTTTCCTGACAGGCTTCGGGGCCCGCAGTTACAGCGATAACCTCCTCGGCTTTACCGGCTTCCTTAAGCTTCACAGCCTCTTCGACTGCAATCTCGCAAAACGGGTTCATAGACATTTTTACATTTTGTGTTTCAACGCCTGTTTCATCCAGTTTAACCCTGATTTTAACATAGGCATCAATCACGCGTTTAATGGGAACCAAAATCTTCATATATTTTTCTCCGATATAGTCTCAAGAAGTGTATTTTTGACGAAAGCCCTTAGAATGGCTAACCTTAATTAGATTGTGACACAAGAATCTTAGGAAATTCTTTACATTCAGGATGCATGATGTAAGCAAGGAAATCCAGAGGAGAATGATGCTGCAGCGCATTATTTATAACAGATCTGGACGAAAAAAAGTAATATGAGACAGGATTTTAGCGATAATGCAGATTTACCGGCCTATCACAAGCTCGTGCGTACATACCGCGAGCGGGTCGGCTATCTGGAAGATAATCTGGAAATGCTGAACCGTGACAAATTCATAAACACGCCCGATGCCGCGCAGCCCTACCGCATTGAAATACAGGCCGCGCTCTCCAAAGCTATACAGACATTTATTGATGACACCGATTTTGAAACATTGATTGAAAATGCGATTGCGGAAAATTTATCCGACACACAAATACGCATGGTCGAGGAAATTGAAATTGATATACAAAAACGCACAGCCATCACAGCAGATATGCGCACGCAGGCCGCCTCTATCGAAAGTCAGGGCAGGCCGCTTCATGCCAAGCTCAAGGGCGCAAATGACTGGGACGCCGCCAAAGACTGGCTCAAGGACGTTGTGGCCGTAAAGCGGCGTATCGGCGCGCAATACGCCAAAGAATTTGGCCTCGCAACGCCTTATGACGGCTTGCTGGCGCAATATAGTCCGGGTTTTAATGCCGCAGAAATTGACGCGCTGTTTGCCGATCTGCTGCCCGCCATACGAAATATTAAACCGGACCCGCAAAAACAAAATACTGCCCCCTTCAGTCACCCGCCAATATCCCAAAATGCCCAGCTTGAGATTTACCGCGGCGTTTTAAAAGCCATCGGCTTTGATTTATCGCGCGGCGATATTTATATGACGGATTTACACCCCGTTGAAGGCGGCTTGCCGGATGATACGCGGCTGATTATCTCTCATGGTGATGAAGAAAATATTCTTAAATCATACCACACCGCCATTCACGAAGCAGGTCATGGCCTTTATTTCCAAGGTCTGCCTGCCGCGCATGCAGGAACCGCGCTCGGGCGCGATGCGGGAACGCCAATGCAGGAATCACAGGCGCTGCTCTATGATATGATTATCGGCCGCAGCCCTGAATTTATGACCCATCTATCCGCGCTTATTAAAACCGAGACAGGACAAGATATTCTGCCCGCCGATTTACATACCCACATAACGCGCACTCAAGACGGCCCTATCCGCACGCAGGCCGACGAAGTGAACTATCACAAACATATTGCCATTCGTTATGATATTGAAAAACGCCTGATTAACGGCGATATCGAAATTGATGATCTGCCCGCCGCATGGAACACTTCTTACAAACAATATTTCGGCGCCGCGCCAAAAAATTATTCCGAAGGCGTTTTACAAGATGTGCATTGGTCTGTCGGTAAGTTCGGCTATTTCCCGTCATATACGCTTGGTCATATGATCGCGGCGCAAATCTATGACACGCTGCAAACCGAATTTCCGGACATAAAGCAAAAAATGAAAGACGGTAACCTTGGTGATGTCTGTAAATGGCTAAATCAGAATGTCCATGAAAAAGGCCGCCTTGAAACGCCGAAAGATTTAATAATCAATACAACGGGAAAGGCCTTGTCGGCAAACTCACTGATCACGCATCTTGAAAACCGTTACGGGACGAAAACGCCCGCGCCTGCGCAAAAACCCCAGCCCTGATCTTAAATCAAAGCTATTTTGCCTTCTTCTTCTTTTTTTTGCTTTTACCGCGCAATCTTTCATTAACCAAATTTGCCGTCATTGATGTCGCACGCATAGGCATCAGAATAAAGCTGGTCTGCTTGGCGAGAGGCAAAGCAGGATTGATAATACTGCGCCCCAAAACCAGGAATGTGAAAATCGTAAACACAATGAATGGCATCAAGAAAAATGCAATAGGCCCGAAAAATGTCATACCGATAGAGACAAGAATCGGCCCTGATAAAGACCCCAAACCCGAGACAATAATAACGCGGGAGCTCGCGCCGACCATCTGATCCTTTGTTAAACGATCATGTGTATAAGCAGAGCACACCGGATATAAAGCCGCCGTGAAAAATCCGAGCATCGCAAAAAGCCCGCACAAAATATAATAATCTTCATGGAAAAACGCGCAAAGAGGCGTCAAAATCAGCGTGGCCACACAAATCACAATGATCACGGAACGCCGTCCGATTTTATCCGATAATTGACCCAGCGGAATTTGCCCTAAAACGCCGCCCAAAATATAAATCGCAATAAACATAGATGTCTGCGCAACACTCATGCCGCTTTCAATCGCGAAAACAGGGCCGATCGTCATAATCGCAGCGCCGGTAATACCGGCCACAAAAATACCCATCAGCGCCGTCGGGGATGCCTTGATAAGCGCCTTAAGAGATATAGGCTTAGCCGTTGTAATATCAGGCGCGGGCCGCGCACTTAGTGAAAGAGGAATAACGGCAATAGACACCAGCAAAGAGGCAATCGCAAACAAAGCAATGCCTTGCGGATCCGCGACATTCATCAGGAACTGACCAAAAAACATCGATCCGAAACCGCAAATAACATAAACCCCCATTAACTTACCGCGAATTTTATTATTGGAGCGGCTATTCACCCAGCTTTCAACAACAATACCCATACCAGCATAAGCAAATCCGGCCACAAGCCGCACAATAACCCATGTCACAGGCTCGACAATCAATCCGTTAATCAGAACCGTTCCCGAAGCAAGCGAGGCAAGCGCGGTGAAAACGCGGATATGCCCGACTTTACTGACCAGGTTCGGTACATAGCGAGAGCCAAGAAAAAAACCGGCAAAATAGGAGGACATGATCGCGCCTGTTGAAAAATAACTGAAATCTTCGATTGTAGCGCGCACGCCCAGCAAGGTTCCTTGCAAACCATTAGCGATCATAATCATTGATAAACCGAAAAACAAAGGCCAGTTGGCCCTCAAAATTTTGAAGACGTCGTTCATTACACACTCTCTCTAATGACTAGCTCTTTGCGAGCTTTTATATTACTTTAGCTTTAAGCAGCTTTTTTATATTCATATTGCATTGCAATAAAACTTAGCACAAAGCATAAAATCTTCAAGGTAAAGATCGGGAATAAAAATGACGGACAATAATAAATGGTGGCAAGGCGCAGTATTTTATCAAATTTACCCGCGCAGTTTTCAAGACACCAGCGGCAACGGAATTGGCGATCTGCCGGGCATTATTGACCGGCTTGATTATATAGCATCGCTGAATGTGGATGCTATCTGGATTTCGCCGTTTTTTAAATCGCCCATGAAAGATTACGGCTATGACGTGCAGGATTACCGCGACGTAGATCCGTTATTTGGCACAATAGATGATTTTAAAACGCTACTCGCCGAAGCGCATAAACGCGGCATCAAAATCATGATTGATCTTGTGCTCAGCCATACCTCCGCTCAGCATGAATGGTTTATTGACAGCCGCATGAACAAAGACGGCGATAAAAAAGACTTTTACGTCTGGGCAGATCCAAAGCCCGACGGCAGCCCGCCCAATAACTGGCTCTCAATTTTTGGCGGCGCGGCATGGTCGTACGATTTCTACCGCGAGCAATATTACCTGCATAATTTTCTCCCCTCCCAACCCGATTTAAACGTGCATCATCCCGAGGTGCAAAATGCCCTGCTGGCGGAAACAAAATTCTGGCTTGATTTTGGCGTTGACGGATTGCGCCTTGATGTCATCAATTTTTGCTGCCACGACACGCAGCTGCGCGATAACCCTGCGCGCGAAGATGACAGTCTTTCCTCGCAGCTTACTTTCCGTGATCCTTACGGCATGCAGCTTCATATCTATGATAAATCACGCCCCGAAACGATTGATTTTGTAAAGCGCCTGCGCGCCTTGACCGATCAATATGAAAACATTGTTACGCTGGGTGAAATTGGCGATGATAATCCGCTGGAGCGCATGGCCGAATACTCCTCGGGTAACGACAAGCTTCATACATGTTACAGCTTTGGCCTTGTAACCATCAAACCCCACAGCGCCGCCGAAATTAAAAATGCCGTTACATCCTTTATTGGCGATGGCTGGCCGTCATGGGCGTTTTCCAATCACGATCTTATACGCGCCGTATCGCGCTGGACTGAAAAATGCCCGCATCTGCGCGCGGAGGCCGCCAAAATGCTCATTGCGCTGCTGACGACATTGCGCGGAACACCCTTTATTTATCAAGGCGAAGAGCTCGGCCTGCCCGAAGCGACCATCACCAAAGATCAAATTCAGGATCCATGGGGGAAATTTCTATATCCGAAATGGTCCGGGCGCGATGGTTGCCGCACGCCGATACCGTGGAACAAGGATGAAACAAACGCAGGCTTTTCAAACGCCGCGCAGCCTTGGCTTCCGGTTGATAAAGACCACAGCCCCCTTTCCGTCAGCGCGCAAGAAAACGACCCGCATTCCGTGCTGAATTTCACGCGCAGCTTTTTAAAATGGCGCAAAGATCAGCCCGCTCTCACACAAGGCGGAGCCATTAACTTCATTGATGATGAAAATGATCATATTTTGATATTTGAACGCCGCAGCGAAGACCAGACAATGCGGCTTCGTTTTAATCTATCGCCGAATGAATGCGGCAATCTTGGCGCTTTTGAATTTGAAACAAGCGACTAGGCATAGAAAAAAATCTAAGTTTTATTGCGCAGCCATTTCACGAAAAAATGATCTATTGATAATTTACCTGCGCCCGCCACAAAGATAACCGCAAGCATGCTCGCCCAGACCAGATGCTCGGATCTGATTAAAATATCGGGATTATGATTATAAGTAAATTCAATCACCAGCGTCATCACAAGCAAGCCCGCAGCAGCAAAGCGTCCAAACACGCCGGAGATCAAAAGCACAGGTAAAAACAGCTCGAAAAATGTTGTCACGGGGGCTGCAATATTAGCCGACAAAAACGGCACGGGATGCTCCATTTCGAAAAGGAAAAGCTGCGTATCCCAGCTTCCGTTTATAAAATCCTGAAACCGTCCGATGCCCGATTTCAAAAACACCCAACCGACATACAAACGAAAAGACAGCAGCAACAAAGGCGCGACGATCATTTCTGCAATATCGCGCGGCCATTCAAGCAATGCATCAATTTTTTTCATACATGTAATCATAATTATCCCTACTGTTTTTTAACAAGGTCATTGCCGAATATAAATTGTAACAATAGACCTAAATCATATTTTCTTTTGTCCGCTGCCTGCGCGATGGC
>Ga0306910_1000817_pt1 | contig 12609 bp, 11 predicted proteins | sample AntRauMFilla2698_FD_190438 | JGI IMG/M metagenome (GOLD analysis project Ga0306910, IMG submission 190438) | Saline lake microbial communities from Rauer Islands, Antarctica - Metagenome Filla 2 #698 (v2) (version 2) | ecosystem: Environmental > Aquatic > Non-marine Saline and Alkaline > Saline ... | reverse complement strand
AACACTGCTCTCCCGCCCACAAGTAACTATGGAAATAAACCTAAACCATGGGAGAGCTGGCTCCGCCGAAATGTGCGCTACTATGGCCCTACAACTCAAACGGCGGAGACTGAGAGGGCGAAAGAAAAAAACCTAAAGAAATTCAATTACTTCTGAAATACATCACATCAAATTCAAGCCCAACTCACCGGACGACACTTGCTTGAGCGAATGTTCTTAACGTTGATTGAAAGCAAAAATGATTTATCTCCTGTGTTCGTTAAAGTCGCCCGATGAGGATTCTCCCATTCCAAACCGGTCAGACGGCGCTGTCGTGGCGCAGAAATGTTTGGGTGGGTTCAGCCGTCAGACCGGGAAAGCGTTGCAAGTTTTCGACTTCCGAAGTCACTTCGACAATACTCAAAAGTGGCTAAAATTGTCACTAAGCTTCGATACGGTGACTTCTGAAGTCTTTCTTAATGCTCAGCCTCAACCTTTACCTCACTTCCCTAAATATCCTTTCTTCGCCAGTAGTTCAGCATTCAGAATAGCTCCGCCGGCAGCTCCTCTTACCGTGTTGTGAGCAAGGGCGATCAGGGAAATATCCATTACTTCTGTCAATCGAACCCGCCCGATGGTTGTTCTCATTCCGCCTTCATCATACGATTGTTTGCGTGGCTGTGGAGCGAAATCATCATCAGTGACAAAAATGGGATGTTTCGGAGCAGTTGGGAGATCAAGATCTTCAATAGGGTTTTTCCAGTCTTTAAATGCTTTTAACACTTCAGCAACATCAGAAATTTCCTCTTTAATGTTGACGCTTATCGAAAGAGTATGACCTTCAATAACGGGAACACGCACGGTAGTAGCCTGAATTGGTATTTCAGCGTTTTCAACTTTGGTGTCCGTTAATTTTCCAAGGAGTTTGATCGGTTCTTCAGCCACTTTAGGCTCTTCTCCACCAATATTCGGGATGATATTTCCCATAATATCAAGACTTGCCACACCAGGATATCCAGCGCCCGAGATGGCCTGCATGGAGGTTAAAACCACAGATTCTATGGTAAACGCATCCTGAAGCGGTTTTAACACCATAGAAAGCGGTACCGAGACGCAGTTGGGGTTAGTGACGATGAATCCTTTCCCATTCGGATCAAAATTTTGTTTATCAATAAGGGCAATGTGATCGGGGTTGACTTCAGGAACCAGCAAAGGTACTTCATCAAACATGCGATAGTTTTTGGCATTTGAGATGACGGGAATACCCGCTTTTGCAAAAGCTCCTTCAATCTCTCCGGCAACGGATGAATCCAATCCTGAGAAAACAAAATCGACACCGCTGAAAGCTTCAGGGTTACAGGTTGAAACAACGTGCTTTTTTACGGTTTCGGGCATGGGACTTGGCTCAATCCAGTTGGCGGCCACCTCATAAGGTTTTCCGGCTGAGCGCTCAGAGGCTCCCAGCTTGGTGATGGTAAACCACGGATGGTTTTCCAGTAAACGGATAAACTTTTGACCTACGGCTCCCGTTGCGCCTAAAACGCCTACAGAAAGTGAAAAATCTGACATAATATTTTGTATGGTTGATGATGTTGTATAGAAAAATTAGAAATGAGTAGCATAATCCATATTTTTTGCCGAATTGTAAAGTCATTAGTCAACAAATCATCAACCAATTTTATTTATGGCCGATTTAGAACATCTCGATACCATCATTTCTCTGTGTAAAAAGCGCGGATTTATCTTTCAGTCGTCTGAAATTTACGGTGGATTGGCCGCCACGTACGATTACGGCCCGCTTGGAGTTGAGCTAAAACGAAATATTCGCGACGCGTGGTGGAAAGCCATGACGCAAAAACACGATAATGTGGAGGGAATTGACGCAGCAATTTTAATGCATCCCAAAACCTGGGAAGCCTCAGGTCACGTTGATAGCTTTAACGACCCGATGATTGATGACAAGCAGTCCAAAATGCGCTATCGAGCTGATACGCTTATCGAAGGGTACATCATGAAGCTGCGTGATAAAGGCAAAGAAGACGAAGCAAACCGCGTTCAGGGTTTACTCGACACCGCAGGATCACGCAACGGGTTAGCAAAAGATCTCTTCGATATTATCATAGAAGAGGAAATTCGCTCACCCGACAGCGGAGCGTTTGACTGGACCGATGTGCGTCAGTTTAACCTCATGTTTAAAACGCAGTTTGGATCAATATCATCCGATGAAGATGACAGTGCCGTTTATCTTCGTCCTGAAACCGCTCAGGGAATTTTTGTGAACTTCACAAATGTGCAGCAGACTTCACGTCAGCAGGTGCCTTTTGGAATTGCCCAGATCGGGAAGGCGTTCAGAAATGAGATTGTAGCCCGACAGTTTGTGTTCCGCATGCGCGAATTTGAGCAGATGGAGATGCAATATTTTGTTGAGCCCGGTACTGATGAAGATAATTTTGAGAACTGGAAAGCTGAGCGCCTTGCATGGCATAAAAGTATAGGAATCAGAGAGAAGAATCTGAGATTTGCCGATCATCCTGAAGATAAATTAGCTCACTACGCCAAAGGAGCCACCGATATTCAGTTTAAATATCCTATTGGCTGGCAGGAAATTGAAGGAATTCATAATCGCACCGATTTTGACCTTTCGCAGCACCAGGAGTTCAGCGGGAAGAAGCAGGAATATTTCGATCCTCATACCCAAAAACGCTACATACCGTATGTGATTGAAACTTCTGTGGGACTCGACCGAACCATTTTAATGACGCTCTGCGATGCCTATCGTGAAGAAGAAACCGAAACGGCGAATGGTAAAACAGAGAAACGAACGGTGCTGAAACTGCATCCGAAATTGGCTCCGGTAACGGTGGGTATTATGCCACTGATCAAAAAAGATGAACTGCAGGATATTGCTCACAAACTGAAAGCAGAGTTGAGTGAGTTCTTTAAAGTACAGTATGATGAAAAAGGTTCAGTTGGTAAACGCTATCGTCGCTTTGATGAAGGCGGAACGCCATTCTGTGTCACCGTTGACTTTGACGGGCTGGAAGATCAGACAGTAACTGTTCGTGATCGTGACACGATGGAGCAGGATCGTGTGGCGTTGAGTGAGGTTGAAAATTATATCCGGGAGAAAATTAAAACCTGGAAGCCTGAAGACTAATTCTTAGTCAACAAAGATTATTTTGGCCGGTGCGCATTAATGTATGTTCACCGGCTTTTTTTTGATCCTGATTATACCCTGAAACTCGTTTATTAGACTTCTGAATCCATTGCTGATGTTACGTTCTGTGTCGCTAAAGAGATAACGGTGTCTCCGGCCTGAGGATCGGGAGGATTATCTGCTGAGATCAGAGTGATGGATCCGTCTTTTGAAACAAGAAATAAAGCGAGTGCTTCTGACCCATAGGTCTCTTTAAACTTTTTGAAGGTAAATGTTTCGGTAAGATTGGTTGATTTTATTACACGTCCCTCTTCGTAAAGTTTAGATAGATAATCAAAATGGGCGTCTTTTTTAAAGAGCGTTCTTCCCGCCTGAATTATTCCATCTTCCTCGTCATCAGATTTTTTATGTGAACTCGGACTCAGCTGATATACATGAGAACGTCCGAATAAATCAGCAAAACGCAATGCGGTAAGAGCATTTACTTCGTCGTTTGGAGTCCAGGCTACAAGCTTTCCGATACCGTCGAGGTCGAGCTGATCCACAGCAAATTCAGCAATTACGTTACCGTGATAGGTTTCAAGATTTCTTGATTTAGCCCGGTTAATATTTTTCCAGTTAGAATCAGCGATCAGAACTTTTCTCCCTTTTTCCTGAATAGCGGAAGCGATATCAATACCCCAGTCGTGTGCGCCGATGATTAAAAATCCACGTGGTACAGGTTTAGCAACGCCCAGTTTTCGGGCAACCCACTGAGCACTGAGTCCATAAATAGCAACGGTGCTGATAATGATGATGAACACGATAGATACCAGTTGTCCTGCTTCAGGATAACCGTTTTGAACAAGATAAATCGCGAAAACAGAAGAGATGGATGCCGCTACAACACCTCTGGGAGCCATCCACGACAGGAATAATTTTTCTTTCCAGTTTATGGGAGAGGAAATCGTAGACACATAAACAGCTATCGGACGGATAACGAATATCAAAACAACAAGAAACAGCAGCATCTGAAGATTCAGATTCTGGAGAAGATTAGTAAGCTCTACACGGGCAGCTAATAAAATAAAAAGCGCAGATAGTAAGAGCAGGCGTATGTTCTCCTTAAACTCGATGATGTGATGAATGCGGGCAGCCTTTTGATTAGCTAAAACCACTCCCATAAGAGTTGTTGCCCACAAACCCGATTCGTGCTGAAAAATATCAGAGAAGGTAAAAACAAGTACCACCATCATTAAGCTCACCGGGTTCTGGAGAAAGTCGGGCAGTAAGTGTTTCTTTAGCAGTAGATAAAGCACTCCGGCTCCGGCCAATCCAAGCAGAGAACCAAAAAAGACGGTTTTAAAAATGCTCATAAAGGCAAGACTGGTCGCCTCAGAAAATCCGCTGGTAAGAATTACCTCAAAAACTAATACGGAAATCATAGCTCCGATTGGGTCAATTACAATTCCTTCCCACTTTAAAATGGGACCAACCTGACCTGAAGGGCGTACCTGTCGCAATAATGGAATTATGACGGTTGGCCCGGTTACAATTAAAATGGCACCGAGCAGGACAGACAATTCCCATCCAAAATCGAAGAAAAAGTAGGCTGAAACGGAAGTGAGTATCCATGTAAGCAGTGCTCCTATACTCACTAAATTTCCAATAGCACCTCCTACATTCTTGAGTTCGTTAAAACGTAGGCTCAAGCCGCCTTCAAATAAAATAACTGCCACCGAAATATTGATGAAAGGGGTTAGCATGTTTCCCATCAACTCATCGGGATTCACTAAACCTAATACGGGACCTGCTAATAATCCGGATAGAAGTAATAAAAGGATTGCAGGTAATCGGAATTTCCAACCTAACCATTGGGCTCCTACGCCAAAAAATATTACACTGGTTAAGCCAATAAGTACACTTTCGGTCATAAATTCTTATTCAGCAAAAAAAAATTAAGAATGGGCAGATACAGGTTTGTAATGCCCACTGCAATTGATAAATCTAACGATTAATAAGGCGGAATTGAAAAATAAGGTTTATAATAAATAGGTGAGTTGACATATTTTGTGTGAATAAAACAGATTTGATATGAAAAAAGCATCAATAAAGAAACTGGTTAAAGAAATTGCGTGGTTTGTTGCCCTCATTTTAATCGCGGCATTGGTAGAGTTTACGATTATTGAAGCGTTTGATTTACACCCTGTACTTAGTATTAAAATTCAGGGATTAATCGGATTAGTTATTTTAGGATATGGATTTCGAATGGTCGTCAGATTGTGGAAAGTATTTAATTTGCCATCAGGCACTGCAAAAAATAAAGACACCGAATAGAGTGCGATTACAACTTATCTAAAGTTCAAAAGTTACTATTTTAACAGAATACAATTAATTAACGGGTTCATGCTATGATGATAAGTAATAAAGTCGGGTCAGGTATTTTTCTTCTAAGTGTTTTTTTAATGGGAATTGTGATTGAAAGTTCGGCGCAGATAACATTACAGGATATTGGCGTGGTTGATACAACCAAAAACGCTCAAACGCCGTTATACAAGGCTCAGCTTAAAGATTCTACGGACTTGAATCTCAATGTTGAGTTTCAAACATCAGAGTCTTTTAGTCAGTATGGTATTTTAGGTGCCATTCCATTCAAAAACGGTATGACTCAGATTGGTAATTTTACTATAAATAGAAACGTGGAAACTGCTGCTGTAATATTTCTTAAAACCTTTGTACTGCCCGACCGATTTGATTATCCAATGGGAATTTCTCCCAAAACGATAGATCAACAATACGCTCTTCCTCCAAACAGTCCCCAGTTAAAGCTGAAAATTGGGAATTAGTGTCAAGTCAAAGCTATATTGTCGCAAACTTTTCAAGTTGAGAAGCTAAAAATTGACACCGCAAAACAAGCTGCACAAAACCCTTAAGTTTTATTGCGACAAATGAATAATGACATAAAATAGAGATATCAAGAGAAATCCCGTAGGGATGTTCCATATCCTAACCCCGGGAATTCCGCAACGCGATCCCGTTGGGGTATTCCGGGGCTTAGAAAACCAAAAACCTTGTGCGAGGAGGCTGTAAGACCACCAAAGTATACAAGCTCATAGACGAGCATCGAGTTAGAATAAAGATCGGAAAGGATTTAAAGTCAAACTTCGCCCAGCCGGAAAAAGCTACTCTGACTCAGCTTGAACCTTCGACAAGTGAATATTGACATGACATTAGTGTGATATCAGATTTGTAAGTGGTATTAGAATCCCGGATTCAGGTTATTTCAACAGCGCATCAACTTGTCCCACAAAACTCCCATCCTCAAAGTATTGATAGAGATCTTCGCCGGGACAGCTTGTATTATCTGAGTAATCTTTGTGCGTGGCGATACTGTCGGTTGGAACGTCATACTGTTGAGCAAGCCAGGCGGTGAGGTAGATGGTGGCGTCGAGTTGCTCCTGAGTGACCTTCTGAATTTCGAAATTACCGATTACATTAATAAGCGCGTGTCCTGTCGGATCATATTCGGTATTGGTGTCGCCGGGATATTTAAGCGGACGAGCCTGAAAGATTTTGCCATCCGGGTCGATGCAAAAGTGATAAGGAATATCGATCCAGTTTTTGTCTTCAACACTGAAACGTTGGAGTGAACGCATGTATTCCTCCGGATTTCTGTCTTCAGGATATTCCACTCCACTGTGATGAATAGTGACATGTGTGATTTCGTGCTCAGGCATGGTCCCTGTTGGAGGATTCCCTCCCCATTCTTCAACAGGGATAACCTTGGGTTCAGGCAGTTTTTCAACAGATTCTGATGAGGAGCAGGAAATAGAAAAAAGTCCGACAGAGAGTGAAAGTGCGAGTAGAATTACAATTGATTTCATAGCAGAACAAATATTTGGGATAGATTGATGTAGATGGATCAACGTTAAAATCACGAATTAAAAACTACGGTTCTACTGAGTTTGTGTAAAAAGATTTGAAAAGGGAGGAGTGGCGGATTTGCATGATGCAGATTGAAAAAAAACTAAACCAGTTCCCCGGCTTTTTTAGGCAACAATTTTGTCATCCTAAGGATATTCTTCTGTTGGAATTCATCTCTTCGTGCTTCGAGTGATTCATTGATCAGTTTCAGTGTAGCAGCTTGGTCGTAAACCGATTTCTCTGTTAGTTTTTCTTTTTTGAGAAACCATTTAGCAACTTCCTGCCAGCTCCAAACCATCGTTTTTGATGTAACACCGGCAACAGGCAGTGGGAAATCACCATCTCCTCTGATTCCTGAAATGATTTGTTGAACAGACTGTCGGCTTCAGTTAAGCCTTCGCGCAATTTCAGTACTTGTAACTAAATCTGAAGGTTCAACACGCTTCACTTCTAAACCTGATTCATTTTGCTCCACCTGATAAATCGCTTCGAGTATGGCGCTTTCAAGACTTTCTGCTTCTCTGTCAAAATTCAGATAGGCAATTCCGTTTCTAAAAGAGAGTAAAGCATCGTCACAACCGGATTCAAACAGAGTGTCTTCCAATTCCGTTGTTAAATCTGTGTGAGATTCAAATACAAGACTAAATTCATATATATTCATAATTATTTCAGTTTAAGAATCAATTACTCAAGATTTTGACAGGCCTTTTCTATAAAAGGTTGAGCGATAAGCAGATCCTCTTCCGTTTTGATTGTCATTTCAAGATCCCCGGTTCCATAATGGTCAATCTGCCTGATATTACGAGCAAGTAAAGCTGGATTCCTTACTTCCCCGGCTGTTTCAACTCTTTTTCCGAAATCCAGCCGGCTTTCTCTCTGGCCACATAAACGGGACGTTGTTTCACCTCTTCAAAAACACGTCCGAGATACTGTCCGATAATTCCCAGCATGATCAACTGAACACCGCCGAAAAACGTGATCAAAGCGATGGTAGAAGCCCAGCCATCGGGTGGCTGATTGCCGAATAATTTCTTGTAGAGTTCAACCAAAAGATATAAAAAACCGACCGTGGCAGCCGACCAGCCGAGCCAGCCGGATAATTTAAGGGGAAGAGAGGAGAACGAGATTAAGCCATCCATGGCCAGTCCCAAAAGCTTGCGGAACGTGTATTTTGGCTCTCCCGCGGCACGGGACTTCCGTTCGTAGGGAATTCCTATCTGTGTAAATCCAACCCAGCCACGAAGTCCCCGCACAAAGCGATTGCGTTCGGGCATGTTGTTCATTTCGTCAACCACGCTTTTATCGAGCAGGGCAAAATCGCCTGAGTCGAGGGCGATCTCAATATTAGCTACTTTTTTGAGTATTCGATAAAAGATCCAATAAGCAAATTTCAGCAACGGACCCTCTTTGCGATTGGTTCTCACAGCATAGACAACGTCATTTCCTTCCCGCCAGGCTTCGATCATTTTATTGAAAAATTCCGGCGGATCCTGAAGATCGGCGTCCATAATGCCCACAAGTTCAGTATCAATATTGGCGAGTCCGGCAGAAACGGCCGTTTGGTGACCGAAATTTCTGGCTAAACGAATAGCGGCGGCGTTTTTATTGTTTGCGCAAAATTGCTGGATAAGAGGCCAGGTCGAATCCCGACTGCCATCATCCACAAACAAAAAAGACAGATTGGCATTCACGTGATTTCGTAGATCTTTCAGCCGTTGGAAAAGCAGATTCAGCACAGCTTCTTCGTTATAGCAGGGGATGATGATTCCTAAATCGGGAGTTGTGGATGCGTTCATAGTCTCAGTCATTCTTTCAGCCAAAGGTGATATTCCCGAAGCTGATCCATCGTCAGCGTTGTGTCTTTTTTAAAATTGTGTTGCCGAAGTTTCTGCTCTAATTTCGATTCGTCATTCCACCCAAAATGAGTAATTGTCACAACGGCGGCAGATTCAAGCGCAATAGCGGTGGAACTTCTTTCGGGGTGATGTTCTGCTTTGGACATATTGGTTTCAACTTCCCATTTTCGGCTCCAAATTAATGGATTTCCGGCTTTTATCGTCAGATAATTATCGAAAGGAACGTAGATTTGCCCTTCAATCTGTTCCAGGCGATCGGCTAAGTATTCATAGTTATGCTGAGCATTCCAGCGCCAGTCAGTCGTGGTGATATTTGAAACAGGATTAATATGGACAGTGATCAACAAAACGAGTGCAAGAGACCAGAGCCAGGCGGTTTCACGAGCAGTTCTTTCTTTTTGCTCTGTAAAATTCCTGAAAAGTGAAGATCGCATCGCAAAAAGCATCAATCCGTACGAAACGAGATAATACATCGGCTGATACGAGTTGGAAAGTCCGCCACCTTTTGAGGCCGATAGCACACAGGCAGGCCAGGCAAATATCACGCTGAAGAAGATGAGATAATCAGCTGAAGTCAGGCGTTTTTTTAGAAAATACGCGACAAAAATTCCTCCATAAATGAGTATAAGTGGTTGATCTATAATATACCAGATACTGTCGCCCACAACACCCCATCTCATTCTGAAGGCTCCGGGCTGTTCAAATACATAAAACCAAATCTCAGGACCAGTCGTAAGCGAGGCGATGAACCACAACAGCGCTGATGAAAGTACAAATGAGAGAAAAATGTAGAATGATGTTCTGTACTCTTTCTTTAATAGAAAAAATCCTAAAACAGGAGGAAGAATAAAAAGATTGGTCTGCTTGGTAATGACGCCTGCCGCAATGAACAAGCCGCTTAAAACAGCAAGTTTCCAATGTTGCTTATGCGATGTTTTAATCGCGAAATAGAGCGCCGTTACAGAAAGTAAGACGCCAAAAGTGTCGGGTTTGGCGTGGAGATCAAATTGTGCCAAAGTGTTATGCCAGATAATCAAAGAAACAAACGCGGTAAGGTACCAAATACCTTTATTTTTGGGGTTTTCTGTACGAATGATGAGCCAGGCAATTAATAAAACAGAAAGCACAGAAGTCAGCCGGGCGGTAACCATTGTGTCGGGGAGAAGGGAGAAAAATCCTGCCAGTAAAAAGTGGTAACCGGGAGCGTAGAGTCCACCGTAAGGTCCTTCTTCTAACAGAGGATACATAGCGTCGCCCTGAGCCAATCGCCAGGCATCACCTACAACTTCAGCCTCGTAAAAGTTGAAAGGGAAGTCGATGAGCAACATGTGGGCGATTTCCCAAAGTCCGTAGGCGCTGACTATTCCAAGTGCGAGCCACCATGCGCGGTGAGCATTATCAACAACCAGATTCTCCCAAAAACCACGCTTCAGCACCAATCACCTCTCCAGTTTCTTTGCATCCTGCCAGATCTCTTCCATTTGGTCTAAAGTGACATCATTAAGAGCCTGATTTTTCTTGCTAAAATGCTGCTCGATATGCTGAAATCTGTTTTGAAATTTGTCGTTGGTTTTTCTCAACTGATCTTCCACACTTATGCCGATTTTTCTTCCCACATTGACGAGCGCGAACATCAAATCACCAAACTCTTCGTTTCTTTTTCTGAGATCTTCCGCGGTGGGATTTTCAATTTCGGCTTCGTCTTTAAATTCGCCAATCTCTTCATCCAGTTTTTCCCAGGCTTCCTGCCAGGTGGGCCAGTCGAATCCCACACCGGCGGCTTTCTCCTGCATTCTCTGAGCACGCAATAGCGCCGGCAGTTGACGTGGAACGCCTTCAAGCACACTTTTTCGCTTGTGCTCTTTCATCTTGATGGCTTCCCAGTTTTTCAAAACCTCTTCGGTCCCGCTTACTTCGGTGGTATCAAATACATGAGGATGACGACGGATGAGTTTTTCCTGAATCCCCCAAATAACGTCATTGATATCAAATTCTTTATTTTCATCCCCCATAACGCTGTGGAAAATGACGTGCAGCAGCAGATCTCCGAGCTCTTTTTTTAGCTCCTGATAATCCTGCTGGTCTATAGCATCAATCGCTTCATAAATCTCCTCAATCATTAAGTCTTTGAGCGATTCATGGGTTTGTTTTCGGTCCCAGGGACATTCTTTCCGTAAAATTTTAATAATCTCAACCAGAGATTCAAATGAGTGATCGGGATCACGTGGTGCTGCCATAGATTAAATTGGATCAGGTTTTGCGTTTTTTCTTCTTTGCCGCGGGAAACAGAATGTTGTTAAGAATGAGCCTGTAGCCGGGACTATTCTTGTGCAGATCCAAATCCGTGGGTGGATCTGAAACGCGGTGCGTGTAGTCTTCGGGGTCATGCCCGGCATAAAAGGTAAAGGTTCCACGACCCAAATTCCCGTGAATATATTTCACCTGATCACGTCCGGGCGATTCTGCTAAAACAACAACGGCCGGCTTGATTTTGTCTTTTTGATAAGCGGTTGTTTGTCCATAAAATCCTTTGATGCTGCTTACATGATTTTGTGTGAGCATAGTTGGAACAGGATCCCATTTAGCGGAAAACTCAAACAGCGTAAAATAATCGATCTCTTCACTGACAGAATTTAACTGTACAGGAACATCTATATCAGCGTGTTCGTATTCAGCGGGATTTGTTTTAAGCTGAAAGTTTTCGAACGCCAGGGTTTTGCTGAAATCGAGCTTTTTCTGAGCGTTTGGATCGATAGGATCGCCATCGAAGGGGGTGGGAGCGATATCAACGCCTTCTGCCGCAAGGGCGATATCAAAAGTGTCGGTTCCTGAGCACATGGCAAACATAAAGCCGCCATTGGCTACATATTGTCTGATAGTTCGGGCGACTGCTTTTTTCTCGTGACTAACTTTGTCGTACCCAAGTTCTTTGGCCATCGCTTCCATCTCCTGAACCTGCTTGATGTACCAAGGCTGATTCCGGTAAGCTGCCCAGAATTTTCCATACTGGCCGGTGAAATCCTCATGGTGAAGGTGAAGCCAGTCGTAATTGTTGAGCTCTCCGTTGAGCACTTCAACATCCCAGATTTTATCGTATGGAACTTCGGCGTAGGTGAGGGCGAGCGTCACGGCATCGTCCCATGGAAGATTCTGTTTTGGGGTATAAACCGCGATTTTAGGAGCTTTTTCGAGATTGACGACGGCTGTATTCGTGTTCACGTCCTCAATTTCGCGGACAATCTGATTAGCTTTGGATTCAGATATTTGTGAGCAGGTCACTCCCCGAATTGTGCATTCACGTTGCAATTTATCAGAAAACGGAGCCATAAAACTTCCTCCCTGATAGTTGAGCAGCCATTTAGCTGTTTTCCCTTCATTCAACTGTTGAAAAATGATGCCGTAAGCTTTGAGGTGATTGCTTTGAGAAGCATCCATGGGAATGAACAGATACTGCGCAAAAGATAGCGCCGGCAGTAAAATTAAGAGGGTTGTGATGGTGATAATTTTAAATCGCATAGAAGTAATAAAAGACTTGGATCTGTTTTATGAAGCTGCGTTTGATGCATCGAACGCACGGAGTAAGCGTCGGGCATGAGGCGCGTAGAAGCCATTGGGATAGGTCAAAACCACGTTTTCAATAATAGATTGAACATCTGATGATTTTAACAACACGTTCAGCGTTTTTTGCTCTTCGGTTGATAATTCCCGGGTTGT
>Ga0306910_1000806_pt1 | contig 12801 bp, 9 predicted proteins | sample AntRauMFilla2698_FD_190438 | JGI IMG/M metagenome (GOLD analysis project Ga0306910, IMG submission 190438) | Saline lake microbial communities from Rauer Islands, Antarctica - Metagenome Filla 2 #698 (v2) (version 2) | ecosystem: Environmental > Aquatic > Non-marine Saline and Alkaline > Saline ... | reverse complement strand
GGGGGGGGGGGGGGGGGGTCATCTCCATGTCTTAAATACATCCCGCAATCACTGTTATCTACGTGAGGTAGTACTACAACAGAATAGCACATCCACGATACTCACGAGAAATAGAAATGGAAGAAAAAATACCGAACACAACTCAAAAGATGGTCGATTACCTCTTGGATGTATACGAAGATGTAATCCTCCGGTGTGGGGACACGGAGAGTATACTTTATTGTCAAATGGAACGTGGCTGTGGTATTCGTACCTTTAAGGAATACGTGAGTGTCGTAGAAAATATCGCCACTTACGGGTTGACTGACGACCCCACCCCCGAGGCCACGACGGTTTATACTACCAGCTATCAAGATCTAGTGAAATCTATCCGCGGCGACATCGCGGAGAAATGCGGTGGTGCCGCATCGACGAAATACAACTCCACGGTTTATGATAGGGATACATTCTTCCGACTCTTGGTATACTATGCGTTCCGTGTATTGCCCCGAATTATGATAAGAATGGAAACCGATGAAGGTGGAGAAGCCCACGATGTCGAGGAGTATCGACAAGAATTCATTACCGCGCCGGTGCAGAATGAGTGGTACTTGGTCCACCCATACGTTGAAGGGAGGATGGGAAGAGAGATTGACAGTAACCGAAAAGGAGATCGGGGTGTACGTAGACCATGGCCTAGACCGCGTGGAGACGTATTGATGATGCTCGTAGCGCACATGAGTGGTGAAATACCCCCATATATCGCAGGTAAGTACGGAATCACGAATATTCTGACTACACTTCGAGAGAAGGTTGTCCCGAAACACACGGAGATTTTCAGTCTAGAAACACTAACTGCGCTACTTGAGACTAAACTGCCGTCTATTGCAAAAGTAGACGGGAAAAGCATCCCTGTCGCAACATCGAAACTTAATGCACCCGCGGAACTGCCAAACAGCCCTCCCAAGAGGAAAAGAAGTAAGGGCAAGGAAAAGGATATGGGCAGTAGTTCCTATTCGCAAGTCGAACCAATTGATGAAGAGCGGGAACGAATACCCGAGGAAAAGACCATATTCGATTTTACTGTCATGGATCATGATGACAATACCAAGATAAAATTTACGAATATATAGCGAATGTAGGGAACTACCTCCTGCTTTATTAGTAAACACCGTGTATGGTTTGCGAAGTATACGGGTGTGGGAGGGGGGAGATACATCTCTAGGGCTTCACTCTAAGTGAGTTTTTCCTCTTTACCGACAGAGCCGAACGCAGGCTAGACAAAGAGTTTCCAGAATAAATGATTTCCACGCCTAGATTCAAGAACATGACGTTGCGTAGAATAATGCGTGTATCGTTGGGGTCCGTAGCCACGGTTACAATGAGCACGATGATACGAAGCAGATAGACCATTCCGGAGGCAGCCATCCGTACTAGGTAATCTTCTCTGCGAGAAACCAATAAGAGGTCCAGTTCAATGTCTCCCGTAGAAACAAGTTTTTTGCGATATGTATACAAGATGATACCTAAGTATATGATGAGACCAATAGAGCAGATCACGATTGCCTGCACAAAATCCAATCCGTCGTCTCTTGTGATAGTCTGGGCTAGAAAAAGGCCAAATGCAACAGCATGCCATATCGTTAGTAGGGCGGCCTTACCTTTACCAGAGAACGAGAAGGATTTAAGGAATGTCGTGCTGGACGGTGGTTCGCTAGATGGGGGACCAGGTACGTCGACGACGACCGAGCCGCTCCTCAAGTTCAGTTTATCCTGTGTCGATGGACGACTCGTCATTCTTACCCGCCACGGACTACTGACGATATCGGTGTCCCTTATAGCTGGGGATACGATACGCGGAACAAAAAAACGGATCAATACCCAGACTGTTTATTACATGCTTCGAATAATCCTAAGCATCTTATTTAAGATTGCCAATGTTATCACCGTCAGCACAATACGGATAACGTAAGAGAATTCGTCTGGGTCGCGGAATGCACCCGTGACTACCTCTGTCTTTTCCATTACAGTGTGCCACATGTCATCTGTACTGCCGTAGACCGCGGGGTTAACATAGCTCATACGTCCTATGTGTAGGCCTATCTCCGTATGTGGCGAATGATTACCCCGAGTGATACATACATCTGAAATGCGATCCAAATATACACTTTTTGTTCTTGGTATATTTAGTTTACTTGTCGATCCCATTCCACATAGCAGTTAGTCTACACTCCCCACCGATCCTTCGTTCTCGGTCCACACATCGTAGCTATGGATAATGTAGTTATCTCCACAGCGGAGGTAGTGACCAATATCGTATTTACCGTTGCCCACGCTGCCGTATTCGTCGCTTCTCTGTTGGTCGGATGGTGGTACATGTCCCGCAAAAACAACAAAAAGGAAGATCTCAAGGCTTCCATCACTGCCAAGTACAAATTGGATGTCGAAGAAGACCGCCAAGCGTACAAAGATGAAGTCAAGGTCGAATTCGGACAGAGTAGGAATACACTCCTGTTGCGAAAGGAGGCATTGGACAAGAAAGGCCCCAGTGCCGCTTCCAGCGACGTGGCAACCATGAGCATCAGAGGACTCCTCGACCTCGACCGTCTTACTCGTGCCCACAATGTTGTCACATGCTTTGTCGTTGCCGTCCTGCTCTTCGTGCTACACTACGCTATTTCCATCGGGAAGGTATTGTATTTGGAAGTCGGTGTCGCCGGATCCCCCTACACTCTCCGCCTCGGTTTCTACATTGCACTCTCTGTGTCGGCATTCCTGTTCGTCCTTCTCTCCACTTGGATTAGCCGTGTTCCCATCTGGGCTGCAATCGGTGCCGGTATCTCCACTGGTATCTCGGTATTCCTCCTTGCTGCGGCCAAATGGTCCATCCGTAGCACGTACGGTCTCGGGGTTGCGTTTTTCATACTCTCCGCTGTCTTGGCCACCCTCACGCCCATCGTCATTGCGCTAACTGGACACATCAGAAAGTCTCGCAAGGGCAACAAGCGCAAGAGCAAGCTACCTATGGGACATCTGTTCTTTGGTCTGTTCTCGTACTTGTTGATCTTCGTGATCCACGTCATCGGAACGATCTTCGAAATTGCAGTTATCTCCGACTTTGCTGAGTACCTGCTGATCAGCATAATCGTCGCCGTCGTATTTCTCATTACCCTTATCATGTTTGTCGTCCCCATTATTACAAAGTATGCCTCGGTTAAGAAGTATTCTGTGTATTGATTTCTCACTCTCTCTCTCTCCCTCTCTCTCCCAACATAAGTACACGTAAGATGAGAAGTAATAAACAGTGTCGTTTCAATGCGGTGTGCTTTCTCTCAGAGCATGGGCGAGGTTGTCGGCGCGGACTATTGTGGTGTTCTTCGCCACGATCCGACCAATGTTCTCATGCCCACAGATCGGCACCCATTTCAGCGCGAACGTGTTAGTGTACACCAAGACGAAGCGATTTGCGATATTAGTGTGACAGGACGCACAGCGTATTCCGACAGAGGGCATGTCGGCAACGGACGAGAGAAGTAAGACAAAGGTCTCATCTCCTCCGTTGGTTACTCTTCGCGTCGAGAGACTGTTGTTCGCCACGGACTGTACGGTGTTGACCCGAGATACATGCCTGAACACCAGCGAGGACTCTTCGTCCCGCTTGCAGATAGGATTGTACCAGATGGAGTGCTCGGCTGGGTATTCATCGAGACGATGGGTCATACAGGAGGCGCCCTCGGTAGTCATCTTCACATTTGTCACCCGTATCGGAAATCCACAGTGAATGCAAACTCCATACGTGCGATTGTTTCTCGGGTGCCAAGCACCCGCCATGTTGAGTTTTGTCAAGGGAAACTTGCAGTTTGTTAGAGTGGACAGAGACTCGAATACGGCATGGATAAACGGATTTTTGGTGTTGCTCGCCCTCCACGTATGGGAGGACGTGTTCTTTCCCGACTTGGCTACTGCACCGCTGGCCGCTTTCTTGCGTGCACGATTCCCGGGGGTCACACGGAAGTCACTGAAGCCGAACGAATCAGTATGCACCAGCGAATGGCCTGTCTTGAACAGTGTCATGGTGTTGGTCTGGTCGAAGTCATTTAGGTCCAGGTCGGCGAGTTCGTTTGCATAGTCCTCATCTGTGCCCATCTCGTCCTCGGCATTTATACCTTCATCGTCCCGGTCGTTCTCATCCTCCTCTCTGCCAAGGGAGACCACTTCATCTTCTCGTGAGTTCTTGGAGAGGTTCGCAAAGCGACGGCGAATAAACTCCATCTTTTCGAGTGCCACGGCGGGACTGTCTCGGATACTGATAGATGGAATATGACACGGACTCGCACGGGTCTTCTCTCGCCAGCGTGCATTCGATGGATCGTCAGACACGAGCGGGTTTCTTGCCCTCGAGCAGTGCATGTTTCCCGTGATCAAGTCGTAGGAGGCACTCTTGATGTTTCGGGAGATGCGATGGACGGCCTGGGAGTATGGGTCTTCTGGCTCGTTTTCGACCGTGTCGAATCCGCGGTATGGAATGCTGTATAGCATACTCGGGTTGCAGGGTACGTTGTTGTGTCGACCTTGGATGACAAAGTACCAGACAGGGGGTGCCAAGATGTGATTGGCCCACTTGTTGCACGAGGCACAGAAGTAGCACGAGTCTATGTTCTCTGGGGTAATCTCCCACGGCTCGAGGTCAAACTTGTGCTTCCGGAGAGAGGCGATGGTCTTTGAGGTCATTTCGATCGGGAGAAGGAACGGTCGTTCTGACTGGTACTTTATGACGAGGCGGAGGGCCCGTGTCAAAATGACGAGGTCTCGCGGGTTCTTCTCGTAGATCAGACTCACAAAGTACTTTAGCGGGTCGGCCGGGGGGTCGCTTTGGTAGTAGTCGGCAAAGAGATAGCTCAGCAGCATTATACTCTGCTTTGTCATACCGAGGGGGAGGAAGATCCGGAGGTCGAGTATGGCGCCACCGTGCGTCCCCTCTGCCCAGCAGATAAAGTCGAACTCGGCATCAGACGGACCCGCGGGAGGAGGGAGGGTGTTGAGTAGCTCCTCCGGTTTTGATGGCAAGTCGTTGGCTCGGAGACGAATGGTATTGTAGAGGAGTTCGTGCAGATGTCGCTTTCGAAGGCGCACATTGTACCTACGAATGGATGTCATGTACTCCGCTACGATGCCCGTATGGTTCTTCGATCTGATCGGATTCTCAAAGCGACTCAGTATGTTCCAGTCGATGACCTTCCCTGGGTGCTTTCTGCAGTGTTTGTCGATTACCAGCCGGCAGTTCTCCGTGCAGACAAAGACCGCCTCCCGGAACCGATCGTGCGAGAAGGAAGCTCCGCGGACGGTATCTAGTTCGGCGTAGCAGGACACCACGTACAGGATCCACTCCCTCATCAGCATGTAGACTAGACCACTGTGGCGCAGGATCCACTCGTGGAAGTATGTGCGAGGGTAGCGCTCTTGGTTGATTCGGTTTCCCTTGTCCAGCATAGCCTGCTCTGGTTCCGAGAGAGGGTACACCTCTTCGAGTTCCTCCTTCTCAAAGAGGAACATCCGGGTAATTCGAATGCGGGCAGCGAGTCCCAGCTTGAGACGCGACTCCGGAAAGTTGCCAAGTAACGCACAGTGGACAATGCGGACGACGATCGCGCTGAATTCCGTGAAGCGAGCCATGCCCATCCGTAGCTGCGAGAAAAAGCCCCGTTTCTGGTGCTGTAGATTCATCAGTTTGGACATGGCAATGTGGACGAATGAGTCAATAAACGTATCGTTCCGGTTGCGCTCGTTTACATTGTACCAGATATCCATGTAGGGAACTAACTGCACGACCGCTGGGAGCTCCCCGGCACACACACACGTGATGCAGTTTGGGTAGAGGGTGGCAATGTGCTCTAAGTTCATCAGTACATGGTCCGACCAGTTCTTGAGGCAGTGTGTAGCGTAGGCACTGAGCTTGAGGTGGTTGTCTGCCCAGAGGGTACAGAAGTAGCGTAGCCAGTCCTTGCCGTAGTGCTTGCAGTAATGGGAACGATAATAGACCGCGCGTTCTTTCCAGACCGAAGACCAGGTGTCTGAGAGTAGGTTGGCAATGTGACAGCGAAAGTGTATGGTAAACCAGAGAATTCGTCCGTCTCGTAGAATCCAGGTTCCCCGGTAGAACTCCTCGCGGGAGAGGGAAGCGATGGACGTGGGTATGGCCACCCCTTCCCAGTAGGCAAGCTGGGTGGGCCCGGGGAACATATTTTCGTAGAGGCCCAGGCATATTTCTCGGAAACGCCCCTGGGCACTAAACTCGGGCTGTAGAAGACAGGCCGTGAAGAGAGACGCTGTCCCCTCGAAGGACCGGAGGGCAAAGTCCAGTCCGTCTCGGAGCGAGCTCAATGGAATGGCCGTGGCCGCCGAGAGGTGTGGGAGACAGGAGGGAGAGTGAATAGAAATAAATTGCCTCAGTATGGCAACCGGTACCTTCCTGACAATATCCAGACAGGGATATCGAGGGAGAGGTTCCGGAGATGGCGAATGGGAAGCGGGAGAAGCGCCAAGAATGGGGTATGTGGATTCGACTGGTCGGAGGTAGTGACGGTCCGCTACGACTGGATGAATTGCCTTCCAGAAGAACGCTCGAAGAGTGGGAACTCGACGAGAGAGCTTCGGCGGGAGACAGTAGTGGCGGTCAATAAAGTGGTGCGGAAGCACTTGCTCTTTGCGGAGGAAGTACTTTGTCAGGGGGTCTGACTTTCGAAATCCAATACACGAATTCTCCATACTGAGGCTTACTGAAAACCCACGTTCGATAGAACGACGTGAGTTCGAGGGAGGAGGTATTCAACACTCGCCGTACTCTCTCCGTCGGATAGAAGCTGTTTGTACGAACGAACGATATGGAATATATCTTCCTCGTAGTCGGAAGGAGTGGTGCCGGTGGTGGCAGACCGGGAAGGGCGGGTAAAATCTTGGTACAGCATGCGGTAGAGAGATTTTTCACGGGAGAGGACGTCGGGGACCAGACCTAGGTCCATCGGATCTTTCCGAATGGCATAGTCGTCGGGAACGAGAGATGTCAACGTATAGGTCTCGTAGTTCAATATGGGGAAGAAGCCCAGAATGCCCGTGGGTTTCCCAGCGTGGATTTGCCCGTAACAGACATCCTTTCGGAACTCGCCTTTGCGAATAATGACACGAAACGGATTGATGAACTCGATGGGGGTGTTCTGGTGCCGGTCCATTGTCATTATCATGTAGAGGTTTACCTCGTGCATGATACAGGCCACGCACTTTCCGTGTTTCATCGGAGCGTAGAAGCTGTTGAGACTTCCGTGTTCGTCGAGGGCTCGAACGCTGTCTTTGAACCACTTGGTCCTCTGGACAAAGTCTGTGGGTACAGGTGGATACGCCCCCGTGTCACGGACGGTGTCGTGCTCGGCGGGTAGCAGAAATACTTTTCCGATGTAGTTTGCCGTGTCGTTCAGCCAGCATTGGTCTGCATTAATGCAGAGACGGGAGCCTTCCGTCGGAGGGCGAAGGTACATCTGGATATGTGCCAGTGGTACGAAAGGCAGTGATTTACGAGGAATGTCCTCGGAGGGGGTGTCTCCGACTTCGGCTCTACGCTCGTACGCTTCACCTCTCGTCCGGAGGAGCTCGCTGTAGAAGGGGTACCGTCTAATGGGAATATAGCTGTACATCGTCGTCATCGGATCCCAGGCTTCATCTAGGAGCTCATTCGGAAAGAGGGACATATTGGACTTGCTCTGGAAATAGTCCTCAATGTAGAAATCATAGATGGTCTGGAACAGCTGCGTCTGTTCTGATGCATTGAGCTTCCCGCCTTTGCGGCTGTTCTTATTTGCGCCTCTTTTCGCTCCACTGACGTTCGAGCTATCGTCCGGCGCCTGTCGGCCATGTGATACCAGAAATTGACTGATTGCATTCTTGAGTCTGACCGACGAGTTTCCCTTTCGATACTTTACAGCCATGGTTACCTTCCCCGTATGTGTCCTGTTCTCCTGGAGGTAGTGTATTCCATTGATACTGGCGTGCTTGCGGATCTTGATGTTCTTTTCGTGAGTCACCCGTTCCAGTTGCTCTCGAATCTCCTGGCGCAATGCGGTAGTCACCTTCTCGGTGTCCTCTATGTTGCGCAGTTGAATCGTCTGCCTTGATTCCATTCTATCGTTGTTGTTCATCCGCCGATGAGAGTCTGGCTCCACCGTCAGTCGGTCCTCTGATGCACCGCGAAACAGGACGTCGTGTGATTGGTGGGTTCTTGGTGGGAGAAGCGTACGAGGCTGACTCGTCACCGACTGCTTCACCTGCGAGGCGATCCGTACGTGACCCTTTCTCATGTCGGACCGTGGATTCTGCGTGTGCTGTTGTTCTGGCGTCTTTCGTTTGAGTGGTTCCCGAAACACCTTCTGCCTGGCCACAGTGGGCCGAAGGCCCTCTGTGGTCTCTTTGACTGTCCTCCGTAGCCTGGACGAAAGCGAGTCTGCCATCACTGGTCGCCTACCATGGATACAACAAAATGAATGCCAATTACCGCATCTTTTTGATTCTACGCCCTCTACATTGTTCGTAAAAATACCAGTCTCACTATCAGTACTCAACTAGTGACCCGTGTACTATGCCTCGAAACTCGGGCAGTCGCAGCATACAGACACTCGCGATCATATGTCTTGTATGCGCGGTTATCATCCTTCTCGTCCAGGCCATTCTCGGGGGCCTCAGTGTCGCGAACTTCTACGGACGGGAGTCTTCTTCTTGCGGGGATGACAATCCATGTACCGCAGACAAAGTGCTACCCGATGGGACGTGCGTCAACCGGAATCTTCCCATCGGGTATCCATGTGGAAACAGCTGTTTCGCCAATACGCCCCATCACAGTGTCTGCTCGAGTACCCGTCGATGTGTGGGAATTCCCGCCTCCTGCATTGGACAATGCTCTACCATGCTGTACGACGAACCTGTCGGTCTCGCAGAGTGCCCGGAACTTCACGTAAAGAACCTCACGACCGGCGTTGTCTCTGTCGCTCCCGTGGCATGCGTGGGGCAGGCGTGTGCGTACTACTACGGACTCACTGTCCCCTCTTCCATGACAGTTCCAAACTGTGCCAGTAACGTAGTCAGCCCAGCACTCAGACGAGACGAATGTCTCGCATTCTACTACAGTGAGGGATACGACATGTGCATCGCCACGTACAACTGTGCAGTGGAGAACGCTGCTATCTCAGTGACCAGCGAGGCCCTGGAAACGATGGTAAAGGAGGGCTCGTTCGTACCCCAGGCTCGGACTACAATCCAACCCAGTTCTCTATCGTTCTACTCTAGGGTAGGAAGCGACAGTGCAGCCACCTACGCACTGTTGCATTCGGAGGGACTGCGTATCAAAAACGAGTCAAAGTCTCCGTCTTCGGCTAGTCTCACCCCAGGGCCGACGACGACGACGACGACGACCATCAAAGAGAAAGCGGCCGGTGAGTCCTTCAAGATCAGCCAGCCCCGTAATCCGAAAAAGTCGGCCGATGATGTCATGGGTACGGTCAAAGCAGAAGAGCTTATCCTAGACTACCATGAGAGCGTCCCAAAGAAGAAGGAGGGTGATAACGAAAGTGCGCCTCCATCCCACGCGGACGAACCCAATGAGTTTTCCGTGGGCGTAGAGGACATTATGGAACGAATCAGAGAACGAAAGAAAAGCCAAGTAGCATAGCCAGAACGCTGCTTACTTGGATGTTGTTTTTTTCTGGCACACACACACGCGCGCGCGACAGAATAAAATAAAAAGAGACCATTTGTAATAATAACAGAACTCCGATAAGAGAAGTAGATGGTGGATGCCCCATCAGTTCATTTGTTATTGCGACAATCCCAGAAACATCCCCCCCTCCATGAAGAGGGCGCTAGTCGAAATCCCCGCTGTACCTGAGAACACAGCTGCGCTTCCGGTAGCCCAGACGCCGTTCGACCGAGAGCGACAGAAACGCATAGAGGTCATTAGGGCTGGGAACGCCATCGTGCAGCCCCCGTTTAACATCGCGAACAACCGATATCCCCAAGACACCGTGAGACTGGCGGAGGGGAAGGATCGAATTCATACCTACTTTGACCTGGCTGACCACGGTGCGAGGTTCTCCTCTGTATCCAAGGTATTGGAAACGATATTTCCGCATGGCGATTTGATCGAGAAGAACCGAGAGAGGTGGCAGGCCAACGATAAGTCAAAGTACCACGGTATGACAGACGCTAAGACCCAGGAGAACTGGGACTACAGGCGAGACCGAGGGACCATAAACCACGAAATGCTAGAACTCTTCTTCCTCGACAAGCTTCCGTTAGAGGAGCTATGCCATGCTGCTCTGTTGGTCCTTGAGCATCTCGCCACGGACTCATGCTTTACGCATCTTCGGGTTAAGCGTGTAGAGCATACGCTGTTTGACCGAACAACCCGTCTATCTGGCACAGGGGATGTAACATTCGAAGTGCTCGAGGGCGATACGTCCTACGAGGCCGGCACTCTTGTCATCGGAGACTGGAAGTTTAATGGAGCGCTAGTCGGCCCGAAGAATGGCATTCCCATGGCATTCAACAACTGGAAGACAAATACGCGAGTTGTCGAGTATGCCAACGAGCCATTCCGGGACATACAGTTATGCAATGTGATGCAGTACAAGTGCCAGATGCACTATTACGGTGGCATGTACGAGAGGAACTACGGAGAGAAGGTCTCTGCTTGCATCAACATACACTGCAATCCCGATGGGATAATTATGTATGGCATTGGGAAAGAGACTCCTCCGCTGGTGTCCATAATCTGGAAGTACGACCCAATACTTACACAGCGCCTCTTCCATTATCGCATGACCCAGCTACTTGGGAGATCCAAAGATGAACGGGGCCGCACCATTCCGACTGAAGAGATAGACCCACTCCACGCCCTAAAGGACGTCGTCCCCCCACCCGAAGTGCTTGCAGAGTGGGCACTTACGGAATGGTAATTGCCAGTAGTAGTAATCACAATAAAGCAAATGTATATATATATATATATATGCTGTAAAGGGGGGTAAGACACAGAGGCGCAAAACAAGTACTATTTTGTTTGGTCTTGCAGTATCCTGGGTACTCGTTTCAGGAGTATATACCAGTGTGTGAAGGCGACATCCCGCCCACGGTATTCTAGCTACTCCTCGGGCAGTAAACCCCCGCCCATCCATCATGCGATCCAGAAGCGGGATGGAAAAGTTCTTCATGATCACCAATGCGGTCGTCATTGCCATTTTTACACTCCAGATCATCCTCGGGGGCGTACCCATCTACAACAACACCACGGTCGGCGACGTCAGTGCCGCGTATCCCACTCCGATCACACCAGCTCCTTATGCGTTTTTCGTATGGTTCGTTATCGTAGCTGGCGTGATTGGTCTGGCGGTCTACCAGTTCTTCACCTATTCCTATACAGTCTACAAGTTTAACCTCCTCCTCGCACTTTCTCTGCTCCTTAGCGGATTTTGGATGTTGGCGTTCAACTACGAACAGATGTTTGCTGCCTTCATTTTGGCACTAGTGCCAGTCATCCTATTGACGATTGGCCGTGTCCGTGCTGGTTACGGTCTGCGCTGGAACAAAGCGTGGACCAAGGACAACTTTAAGATCTTCTGCTGTTGTAGATGCGTCCCCGACAAGTACGATATGTTGGTGGAAGATGACAGTGACCGTAACGACAGCGACAGCAATGTGCAGAATCCGCCAACGAGGACTCTCTCTTCGAACACCGCAAGGGTGGCCACTCCCTCAAACTCACAACTCAATCTAAGTGCAACGAATCCCATGTCTCCTCCAGTTTCGGCATCAACGTCTGTCGATATGGGTGCCACCACTGCGCAAACTACTACTACTACCAAGAATCGGGGTATGATGTATGACATTCTGGACTACCTCTTCATCGAGAACGTTATCGAAACCTACCGCGCATGGTCCGTTGTGGCGTTGGCACTAACCAGCATCATTCTGTTCGACGATGCTCTTAATACGACAATCTCGGAGACATGGGCCGTGATTACACTACTCATCGTATCGGTGTTGACCCTGACCGAGATGATCTGCTACTCCAACGTTATGTTCCCGTTTACTGTTGTCTGGGCCCTAGTCGGCATCCTCGTTGCCCTTCCCGAGGGTTCTGTGATCACGACGTGGGTTCTTATCATCCTCGCCCTCGCCCTGCCTCCCTGGGTGATCGTAATCGGACTACGTCTCTCTCACTACTATCGACCTCCTAGTTATGACAACTTGTAATGCTCTCTCTCTCATTTCCTCCATCGCACATGTAAAACAATTCTACTATACACATTTTACTGACTCATGATTTTAACAAATTTGTAAAAAGGATTTAATGGACCAACCACAAATCACACCTTTCTGAAATTTTGGACAAATATGGATATTCTGACAATGCTATATACTGTGTTGAATCAAATAAGCCGGGATTTTGGAGCTCTCGCTCCCATTTTTCAGCTCTCTAATTTCTATATTTGGAACAGGGTCCCGGAGGGATTTAATGGACCACCCATTTAATATAGTCACAGATTTGTGTTTTTCACAGTAGTCTTAATAAAGTCATAACTTGTACCAACGTCGATCTAAGTGACTATGTCCTAGTAACCACTAGAAGAGTGGTATATGGAGTAAAAATACAGATCTGAAAAAAAGGATTTAATGGACCAACCACAAATCACCACTTTCTGAAATTTTGGACAAATAAGGATATTCTGACAATGCTATATATTGTGTTGAATCAAATAAGCCGGGATTTTGGCGCTCTCGCTCCCA
>Ga0306910_1000805_pt1 | contig 12815 bp, 7 predicted proteins | sample AntRauMFilla2698_FD_190438 | JGI IMG/M metagenome (GOLD analysis project Ga0306910, IMG submission 190438) | Saline lake microbial communities from Rauer Islands, Antarctica - Metagenome Filla 2 #698 (v2) (version 2) | ecosystem: Environmental > Aquatic > Non-marine Saline and Alkaline > Saline ... | reverse complement strand
TGGATTGCGCAGCGTATTAACCAAAAGCCCAGGAAGATCCTGGGCTATCGGTCAGCTTTAGCAGTGGCTAAAGCTGGTGGTGTATTATTAGAGGATTAGAGTGTCCTAATTGAGGGGTGAATTTAGGGGTTTTGAACCATGAAAACAATACACTAAAATAGTGTTTTGTCAAATTGTGCCCCTCGATGGAGTTAGTTGGAACCAATTAGCTGAAGAATTAAAAGGCTGGTTGGAGTTGAGAGATATTTTAGCAGTGCCTGCTTAGGTTAAAAAGAAGGGGGTACCCCCAAATCGACCCCACACCCCTTCGTACAGATATGTACCCCTACCTCAGCGAAAAACTTGTTGTAGCCATATAAATTGCAAAAGAGTAGAATTGGTTTACATGAAGTCAATCCTGAAACAAATAAATGACCCTCAACTCAATAAACTAATCGGTTGTGTCAGTGAATATTGGAGTGACCGACTAATTCCTGAGTACTTTAAGCGGAAGAGGTCTAAAATGAGCAACTATGACCCAGACCTGTTGTGGCTGCTTATGTATAAAAACGACTACTCAACAGGAACTCTTGAGCATCTTGATAAAAGTTATAAAAAGTTTAAACAGGTTCTTGATGCCGGTTTTGCAAATAAGGTGGTTTCAAACGGACGATTCCAGGCTCATGTTTGGGAGATAATTTTGTGCGATATTTTGTCATCGTATGGAAATTTAATTCCTAAAGGAGAGGCGGGGGCTGACATCCTATTGCAAACCAATTCTGGAGAAACTATTCAGGTTGAAGCAGTGACTCCTAATGAAGCTACTGACCCTAAGCTTCAGACCGTTAAGCCTGTTTTTGATAAAGATAATTTTTACAGCCATTCTGGGAACGTGAACACTATGGAACTTCCAATCGTCCTACGATTCTTGCAGGGTTTTGATAAGAAAGCTGATATGGCATACGAAAAGGATAAGCCTTTAATTATTGCTGTAAATACAGGTCTAGTAGTCGGTATGTCTACTCAAGACGACTTTGTTTTGCGACAAGCACTTTTTGGCCTAGGCTGCGTTCAAATTACCCGCCACTCTGATGATTCATATACCAATGGTTTCCAGCAAATGCCAAAACTTGATAAGGGAGGAGGCGAGTTCCAAGTGGCAAGATTTCGAGATGAAAAATATGCTCATGTAAGTGGAGTGATTTATAGTTCACAAAAACCTCATAGCCTCACGCCTCATGGATACGGATGGGGTAATTCTGGTTTGGTTTATGTGCCAAATCCTATGGCTAAACATCCTGTCGATATAGATTTTGATGTTATGAGGACAATCACCATTACCGACAAAAAATATGAAGATGAAGAAGCGAAGGTAAAATTTAAGAGTACGATATAACACTCAGAACACAGAGGACGTACACAGTATGCACGGAGAGAGATTTATCCGAACTTGCCGAGTGGCAGTGCTTGGAAATGAATTTCACATACATCGTCTGTGTTGTAAGTATTAACTCTATAGGTTACTCACTATTATTGAGTAACCTAATGGAGTTCTCAAACGTAACCTTGCTTGAGAAACAACCAACCTTAACCTTTGGTGGGCAGTTACTACTGCAACTGCCCACCAGGATACTCGTCAGTACCCAGTTTTTCTTTGAAGCTCCATACTCAGTACGTCTACTGAGGTGACATGGATCACTTTTTAAAATGAGCCAGCAAAGCTGATAGGTCATCATCGTTCACTTCACGATCGTGAAGATCTTTCAGACGCCTTTCCTCGTTAGCAACTTTTGCTTCAGCCGCTTGCAAACCTTTTTCATCATCGAAGGAAACGAATCCCTCTTCAGATTCAAATCCGTCTGCGTAGACCTCTACCAAATCCCAGCCCAGAGTCCTACGACGTTGGTTGAGATTTGTTGCCCGCTCTTTACCACGAGCAACCGCCTTCAGCCGTTGTGCTTCCACTTCGCGTTCTTGACGCGCAGCTTCAGCTCGTGTTCGTTCGGCTCGCTCTTGTTCAAGACGTTCAGTATCGGCGTTTGCCTCTGCCTCAGCCTGAGCTCGCGCTTCTTTGGCACGTTTTTCAGCAATCACAGCCTTTGTTTCAATCAGCTTTGCAACTGACCGATCAAAGATTTTTCTTGCTTCTGATTCAGAGCGATACCAAACCGGGCGCCACTCTATCGGATCAGACGACCAGTATTGGCAGACTTCGACAGTACCGTAGGCTTTCAGATCGTCGCCTGTCACTACACACTGTCCGTAAACAGTAGTGACGAAGGAAACAGACTGATCGTCTTCAGGGTCAACAGCTGCCATTTCTGGCTTGTCTTCCCATTTTTCCCACTGCTTCCGATTTAAGGCGTCTTTGATCTTGTCTTTCAACTCGATCGGATTTTCTGCCTCAATCCAATGTCCGTGGCCTTCGACCACAGACTTGACCAAAACAGAGCGACCACCGGGCAGTAACAACTTGTCAGGAAGACTCTGCCACCTGTCTATCCAGTCGTCCTCAAATCTAATCTCAATCCGTGGACCATAGTGATTGCGGTATTCCACCGCGAACTCACGACCAAGGATTTTAATGGTGTCAGGATTTTCATCCGTCACCATTTTAACCAGATCAGGATCAAGATCAGGTAGATGCAGCGCATCAAAATCCTGAACCTCACTCACCCGACGCGCTCCACACAAGCTGGTGGTGAAACGTGTCAACATCTCGTCGCGAGACAAGATGGTGAACACGGCCTCACCAGCACGCACGTTGAGCGATTTTGCCTGAGCAATGACGGCCCGATTGGCCGTAATGATATCTTTCATTTCCATCGTTTTCTCCACAAGCAAGGGTCGTGCGTATGCACTCAAACCCACCCTGCTTGGCCACTTCTTTGTGACTTCCGCATACACGGCTTGCAGGCAGGGCTGCCTAGGTGAAAGATAATCTGTGTTGACCGCCACACTGATTAGTAAGGAGTCTTCTGTTAGCAGTCAAAGACACAAAACTGTTCGGTAGCGAAGGTTACGCTGCTACCTGATTCGTAAACCACCCAGCAAAGACAGTTGCTGCTTCAGGATGTTCTCCATCAGCGACACCGATCTCCTCTACCAACTGACCATTAAAGTAGGTCTCGGTAGTAGATGTAACTACGTCCTGATCTGCATCATATTGTGGGCGCAGACCAGTTTTTGTTTCAACCAACTGTGGAGCGATTTCCACCAGCCATGTCGGGTCCACCTTTGACGCGAGTTCAATCAAGTTGAGGACTAAAGGACCTCTTCTTGTTTTGATCTGCAGGTCAAAAGGTTTACCAACCAGCCAGCGCGCATCACGCACACAGGAGGCAGTCCCAAGTTCGCGGGACATTCCGTCGCCGTTTCGGTACGAACCATACTGTCCAGAGAACAGATGATCGACCATCCCAGCACAAACCGCTTTGAGGATATCCTCGCGGCAACCTGTAGAACCTAGGTCAAAATGCCTTTTAACAGCACTTTGTAGGCTCCGACGGATTTCTTTTGCACGAGAGTAGTCACGCGTTGAAACGCCTTTCTCGTACATCTCGGATTTCGACATGTCATGAGCCTGCTGCCAAACGGACAACTGACCCATAACATCTGACTCACGCTCGGTTGGAACCATAGCGCGCCAGTCAGGCCGGTCTGGTTGGTTGCGGCTTGGAGGCGGTACAGTGATTCCGCTTACCTCCATAACTGCTGCAACTGTCAGAACGTCATCCACTACACCCAGTCGGTCAGCTTCAACCAACATCCGCGCATACTGCACAGACACCGGCAGTCGATTGACCAACTTGCCGATAGGTGTGACCACCGCGTCTGCCGTCATGCAACCCAGACCGACCAAAGTCTGCCGGGCATCATGAATGTCTGATAGGTTCGGTTGGTGAAAAAACGCCAACTGTTCCATGTCAAATCCAGCAATTGCCAACCGCAGGACTGTTTGGTCCAAACGTTTGCGCATGATTTCCGCCACCGGAAAGTCCGGACGGTCATCATACTGACAATGGTCGATGTACACACCCGGTTTTACCCGACCGGCACGACCCTTACGTTGGGCAGAGTCAGCCAAAGAAATGGGTTTCAGGTACAAACCTTCAACCCCATTGACCAATTCAATTCGACGCTCCATGCCACTGTCGACCACCGCATCGATGTCATCGATGGTGACCGACGTTTGTGCGACATTGGTAGAGACCACTACCTTTGGCCGACCATAGTGTGCAAAGCACAGTTTCTGGTCGGATGATGACAGTTGACCATGCAGCGGCAGAACCTCTGCATTGATATCTGCTTGCGCCAGAGCATAGCAGATATCTTGGATCTCCTGTTTTCCTGGCTGAAACACCAGAACGTTGCGTCCCTGCTCGACCAACGTTTTCACGTCACCGATCAGGCGCGCACCTGGATTCTGCACCGTAACCGGAAACGTCCGGCCTGGTACAGAAATAACCGGAGCGCCGTCAAAGAAGGCACTCAGTTTTTCAGCTTCCAAGGTCGCACTCATAAGCACAACCTTCATGTCGGACCCTTCGGCAATGGCTTTTCTAACCCACGCCACCAGGACCTCCATGTTTTCGTTCCATTCATGCACTTCATCCAGAACCAAGATGCCTTTGTTCTGACCGACCAGCTCCCGCACTAGGGCGAGGCCGTCAGTACAAAACAAGCACCGAGTTGCAGGGCTGTCTTTGCGGTCAACCGCAGTGCGGAAACCGACAGTTTGGCCCAACTCCTCGCCAATTTCTTCGGCAACTCTCTCAGCAACGCTGCGAGCAGCCAACCGACGAGGTTGGGTGATCACCAAATCATACCCAGCCTTAAGCAAGAATTGCGGGACCTGGGTCGACTTGCCGGCGCCAGTCTCGGCCGTGATTATCACGACTGAGTTTTCTTCCACCGCGGTGACGATTTCACTGCGGAACTTCTCAATTGGCAGATTTGCCATTTCGGTTCTCCACACATATCGCGAATGTTGCCATTCTGCTCTGCGATTATATGCGCCCTACTCAAAGGACTTCCTGAACACAATAAAGTGAACAAGCTAAAGGCACGCAGAGCACGTGCGGTTTCAAGATTGGGGTTATACCCCATTACAATTCTCAAATTTGTTTTGAATTCTGTAATGGAGTCAAAATGTAACCAAACATTTTGACGTAACCTATAACTAACCACATGTTTTACTTCGTGACCTAAGGTGTGGGTGGCGATCTTGCGACCGCCACCGTACTTGTCACATCACGAAACACTGACGCGCGTCATGATGTGTTCCCACACGACAGCTGCAGCGCAGCTGTCGTACATGGGGTGGTGTGCCACCCCATCAAATGGCACGGTCAATCCGTGCTTTTTGACGTAGCCATCCACACTGGACGGATCCTCGCCGACGAGGGTGAGGGCGGTCCCCACCTCGTGAAGAGGTAGGGGTGCTTGGAAGGTCCGGGCACCGACGCGCTCTACAGCGCGACGGAAGAACCCGGACTCCACCGGCGATCCGCAGTGAGCAATAACGCTCACTGCGGGGTTGGTGGAGAGGCCCCACTGCCCCTCTACCAGGCAATGCTGGGCGTAGAAAGCCCAGAGTGTCTCCTCCAGCTCTTTCGAGCTGGAGTGGGTGACGGGCATATCGCCCAGGCCGGGGAGAACATTCTCCTGCACCCACGCATCGGTGACATTCTCGTCACTGATGCGGCCCGTGAAGGCTGCAATTTCGACGCCGTCCTTACGGACGGTGGCTGCCACAGCAAAGCTGCAGCCGTACAGACCGTCAACTTCTAAATCAAACGAAAATACTGTGTTTGCATTCGTCATATTGTATCCTCCAAGGATTCTTGCCTCATCATGAGACTCATCAAACTATTATTTCCAGAATACTGGCCGGTTTGAACGGTGTTGTTTTTGGTTCATCTTGCAAATCCCCATTTGAAAATTCAAAGTAATTAAATACTCAAATGGAGTCAAAATGTAACCAAACATTTTGACGTAACCTATTACCACATGTTTTACTTCGTGACCGAAGCTGTGGGTGGCGATCTTGCGACCGCCACCGTACTTGTCACATCACGACATGTTTACACGGGTTGTGATGTGTTCCCAGGCCACAGCTGTGGCCTGATGATTGTTTTTACTTATCTCCGGTTATCAGACAATCCCAGATGCCTGGGATTGTACCGCACGTACAGTGCGGTACAGTTTCTTGTCGCCGCGCTACCGCGGCGACAACATCTTCCTCTGATGAAGAGTCGCTAAGCGACTCTTCATCATGCTCCTGCCCGCAAGACGGGCAACGTGAAAATATTTGTATTGCCATCGTAATCCTCCTAGGATTTTTAGCACCTGGCAGCGCTGCAACTACATATTGTTTCCTACCAATTTGATAGGCCGTGTAGTACGGAGTTAACTCTAACAACCAACCACACTGTGAGATTGGTTGTACAAAGTTCTTAAGTAACAACCAAGTTGCTTAAGAAATTAACCATTTTCTATTTTTTCCACTTATGATAAACATCTTCAGGTAGGTCATTTTACTGACCTTTCTGCATGAATATCGCTTCATACATGCGTCCGCACGACGCGGTGTTTCTAATTTGGTTCCCTCTCCTTGAGATCCCCAAATGAGTAGCGAACTACTGCGCATTGCTTAGATATGATTTCATTTAAAATAAGCTTCGCTACTCATTTGGAGAGATGAACTGGCCGGAGCCGGCTCATCTTTCCAATTTATACCACCAGCGGTTTAATTCCGGCAGTTTTGTGACCCACCCCAGTGCTTGGTTTTCGCTTTGGAGCTGGGTCGAATATTCAGTTTTCAAATTCTCTCTCCTTCAATCTCTGACTTATCAGGTCTGAGTAAGGACATTTCTGAGTGCAACGCGTGGTTAATGCGTTCCATCCAGCCGATGTCCCTCCGACTACTTAGTCGGAATTAAACGGGTGCTACGTGCTAGGAGCGACTCAAGGTCTTGACTCCAGGTGGCGTGGGTTTGCGGCCTACGCCCAGTAGCGGTGCAAACGAATCATGAGCGAGATACGAGTAATTCCTTCAGCTCCTTGTCTGCCATACTTTCGGCTATGGTAACCGGCCTTGTGAGCGCGAGCTTCTCGGCTTGTATCTCTCTTTTGATTCCCTGTAAGGTACTCTCTCCGAAAGTGGGGATGTTCTTTCTTGAACTCCTCTTTCTTAACTGTCTATACTATAGCATTGATTAAATGTATTGTCAACAAGTATATACAAGAATATGCAGAATAAGGATAAAATCCTTACTTTTAAACAAAAAACTGCTTAGTTATCAACATATTAATGTCACAGTATTGTGACAAATACTAAATATTGTGTATAATGTACCTATGATTCAATTAGAATATACAAAAGAAATCACCGATACCGGCCTCTCTAAAGAGCAAGCTATCGTGTATGAAGTGCTTTTAAAGCAAGGGGAGTCTCCTGCTAGCTCTATCGCAAAGGCAGTACCAAGCGGCACCACGCTATCGCGGCCATTGGTATATAAAGTATTAGAAGAACTTATTGGTCTTGACCTAGCAACAAAGTCCGACGAAACAGGTAAGATTGCCAAATTCACTCCAAAACACCCAGTTGCTATTACTAAGGTGATTGATAAAGAGAAAGAGCGTATCGAACAAACCAAGAAGCAGTTTTTGGCTACTTCTGGGAAACTTTCGTCATTATTCAACTTAAGTGTCGGTAAGCCAGGTGTGCAGTTCTATGAAGGGAAAGACGGAGTCTGGGAAGTATTGATGGACTCCATGACTGCTACTGAAGAAATCATGACCTACGCAGACCTTGAAGCGATTGCCAAGTATATTCCTGATTTGAATGCTGAGTACTCAACGCTTCGGGAGGATAAAGATGTAAAAAAGCGTGGATTAGTGATTGATTCACCAGAAGCACGAAAGTTTCTTAAATCGTATGATGGTGAGGTTACACACACAAAACTCATTAGTGGTACAGAAGCAACAGTGCCATTTCAGACAATTATGCAGATATATGACAATAAGGTGTCATATATAACACTGACGGATGAATATCTTGTTGGCATCATCATTACCGATCAGTTTATTGCCAATACGCATAAGTATCTTTTCGAGAGTTTGTGGAAATGCAGTAGTGGAGATGTGGTTTAAGCAGCTTCCTGCTGGTCTTCTTTTGGTGGAGTGAAATCATCTTGTAGGGTGTCCGGTAATGTTTCGAAAACCAAATACGTCTTCCCTCCGTGGATGAAGTAACGAGTTAGACCCATGCTGTTTTTTAGTTCAGGATACGTTTCTGATTCAGACTGTTCTCGTACTACTATTGCTTCAGAACCACCAATCAATTCTAGTAGTTCATCAACGGACCGCTCTTTACTTTCCAGTTGTGAAGATGAGTTTTTAGAGCGCCAGATCTCAAAGCTTGGTTTACCAGCAAGTTCATAAAATTGAGTTGCAACGAAACCGTCTTCGACATACTTTCGAGTAATTGCTTGAGTCGGATCACAGTGCGCCATCATCGGACGACCGGTCTCTAGTTGGTCCTTGAGAGTCTCTTCAAGCATTACACCACCAACACCACTGTATGCAGGGTCTGCATTGAAAGAACCGAAATATGAAACTTCTTTTCCAGTGACATCACGAACGGTATCGAAACGGTTATAACTCACGATCTTCCCATTGTCTCGCAGTACCCTAAAAGATGTGTCGGGATTACTAAAGCTTTTTTCTAATGAACCAGCGACAGCCGTTTTAAAATCTTCATTCTCAGGCTCAGGATACGCTTTATCGTAATTAGCTTTCATTAGAACTTTCATCCTGTCTTGCTCTTCGTGGGAAATCTCTGACGAAGAGACTTCCTCAATTTTTCCGGCACCTACCTCTTGGAGTAGTGCAACGTATTCTTTTGCAGCTGCCACATAGTTTTCAATCTGAGCAGCTACCTCACTTGGGTCATGAGCCCTCACTGCTTTTTCAAGGTCTTTTTGAGCTCGATTAATGATGTTTTCACTGACTTGGTTTGCTAACTCGTTACAGGCTTCTCCTTCACAATCTGTGACTTCTTTCACTAATGCTTCAGCTCTTTCTGCACTGTTTAGGAGTTCCCCATAATACTTAAAGACAGTTCCTGCAACTTCGTCATGTTGACCAAAAGCGACGATGTTGTTGCCAAGCGATTCGTCACCACGTTCAAGAGAGAGGAAGGTCCGCATACCATCAACTCCGTAGAGCGAGGTAAAGCGCTTCATTAGATCAGCTGAATCAGGAGTGACTCTTTTAAGGTAGTGAAGGAAGAAATATTGTTCTTTTAACGACAATTCGGATAATGCAAACCCAAATTCGTTCTCAATTTTACCTGCTAATTCACCAGAATGAACATGTTGGAACAGAAGGATATCCTCATCCGTTACACCTTCTAGAGTTGCATCACCTTTAAGTTCCACTATGAGCTCTTTTAAAGTAGTGAGTTCTAGCTGTGGCAGGTCTTCAGTGCTAGCTAATTTACCTTCAACAAAGGTGCGTAGTTCATCTCCAAGTTCGCTCAAATTGTCTTCGATTTTTTGAACAACCTCTGCTCGTTCTTTAATTTCTTCAGTTTGACCAAGTTCCACCATAGAAGCTTCAAATCTTTCTTTAGCTTTCGCAAAATTAGCCTGATGGGCATCTCTAACCTTTTCTTGTGAGCCAGCTACTTCTTGATGTATTGATGTTGGATCTTTTTCGTACTGGCACTTCAATGTAATGTTTGAGGCAATTTCAAAGGCATGCTCAAAATCTTCGTGTTCGAGTGACGCTTCGAGTTCTTGATAATCTTCTTCATACCTCTCACCAAGCTCTTCTCTGTATTGAAATAGCTCTGTAACATAATCCTCACTTGCTTTGGCGTTCTCATCTCCAGCTTCTTGGTAAAGAGCATTTTGCGAAGGAAACTCTTGTTGTTTAGCTTCTCCAATGAAGTAAGCGCGCCACTCTTCTTCGTTTAGGACAGGTAGTATTTCGGCAAATACTTTTGCAGCACCCTCGACATCACCATTGGCCACTAGTTCGCCCACATATTCATTATAGATAGCGTGGTAAATTTTAACGGAGATCTCGTCTCTTCTTTGAGGAGGGGATTGTTCAGCGGCATCTAAATGCTGTTTATAGATACGGTATTGGTTGACATCAAAATTCAGCTCACTATCAGGTGAAGAAAGAAATTTAGCAACATCTATTCTGATTATCCCCGTCGCCAAACCTGAGCGGTCAGTGCAAACTAAAGCATCTTTGGTAGCTGGTAGAACTCTGGTGGAATTAGAAACCACATTATCTAGGTTGTATTTAGAGAAGAACTTATCAGTAATTGATTCAACTTCTTCATTAGAAAATCTGGTATTGAGCCGTGAATCAGAAGTTTGTCCTTCACGTCGAATAAAACTAAGTTGAGGATTTTCGTATTCTGCGTCCAGTGTTTCCAACCCCGCTTCAGCTGCTAGTTGTACAAAAACTGCTGAGTCTTCAGAATTCATTAGTGTCTCGTAGGTTTGTCGTACTTGATTATATGCAGGGCGCGACCATTCACCATTAGCGATGGCTTGAGCACCAACAGTACGAAGCTGGTGAAGAAGATCGAGCTTCTCAGGAACCGTGAGGTCTTCCATGGCTTTCATTGTGATTTCATCGAGACGACCTTTCATAAACGATACGTCGTAGACAGTTTCACCGACGAAGACACTACCAAACGTACCCTGCACCACCTTACTTCTTGTTGCTCTGGTCATCAGCTTCAAACGGTCAGGCAGTCGTATGTAATTGATTAAACTCGGTGAAGCAGAAAAGAATTCAGAGTGAACACCTTGTCCAAAGTGATACAAGCGTTCTAGTTCTTCCTCATCGGCTTTTTGCTCTTTCTTCTCAATAAAATCAACAAGTTCTAGCGAGAACTCGCTGATTGCTTCCATATCAACTTCACCGGCACCAAAAACTTCTAGTTCTGGTAGGTGCAATGAACCACCGTATTGGTATGCTTCCTCTAAAATGTGATTATATCGACTATTTTTTGGAGCTCCTGGGACAGTTTCTGCTTCCTGTCGTGAGGTCGTTGGTTTTTCAAACATACTCTTATGTTATCAGATTTAGTATTAATGTGCGCTTTACCAAACATCGTTGACACCGTTACTTGGTTGGTATATCTTAAGAGTGATTGAGCTCTTCACAACCAGACCTGACACCTGCTCAGGGCATGCACCAACTTCAATGAGATCTGAGGGAACGAGTCGTTGGCAATGAAACACCTCAAAGCGTAGAGGTAACTTCCAGGGTGTCGTAGTGTTCTGATCCTTTTTTAGATGTTCTGAGTAGGGGCTGATTTGTAATCAGTCACGAACAATCGCAGAAGTGTAAACATCGGGAGAGAGATTGAGACGGGGTAAACGCACAACCATTCTTTAATAGAGGTGTGGCTTTGTGATTCCGTCTTAGTATCTGTCTATACAAAAACCAACCAACTCTTGAGTGAGTGGTTGGTTTTTTGATTAACGGTAAATCTATTGGTAATGAAAGCCTATTCTCGGCTTTAAGGTCGTTCTACACCAATAGAGCCTTGAAGTCGAAAATGGGCTTTTATTGTGTCGATCTCGATCTCACTATGCTAAGTATAGATCGCGTTCAAAAACTACTAGATGATGAATCTACAACAGCTGAAGAAGCTGAGGAGATTCGTGATGTTTGTAGGGAGATGGCAGAGATTTTGTACGAAAAATTTATACATGAACGTGGGGCGGGGATAGACGTTAACAATAAACAAAAATAAAACATGGTATTCAAAAACAATCTCTCCAGAGAAGAGAAAAAGGAACAGTTGCGACGTACACTTCAGGTAAACGGGAAAGAATTTACCGAAGAGAGTCTCGAGGAGATGTATAGATTGTCTGAGCTAATGATGTCTATACTGGGAGGCACCTTCAAGTGTAGTGACTGCAGTAAAGATAATCAGTTCTATGACATTCAGTCAAAATAATAGTCCGTTAGAAGCAGCACTAGAATACCATCGTCTGATAGGCTGGAATGTTATACCTGTGATCGTAACACACAAAAGCCCTCCTAAGGGACTGAAGTGGAGACAGTATTGTGAAGAAAAAATGACAGAGGAACAAATCCGTTCACTGTTTGATCAGTATCCTGATGCTGGTGTTGCTGCAATTATGGGAAGTGTGTCAAAAACTATTGCTTTGGACATCGACAAAAAACATGGCCGGAGTTTAAGTGAGTTCCGGATTCCGCCGACAGCTGTATCACGTACACAGAACGATGGCCGTCATGTTTTCTTCAAGCACCCTGGATTTTATGTGAAAGGCACCAAGGGCATGTTGTTTGGTCCAGGTGTAGATGTACAGGGTGATAAAAATTTAGTTGTACTTCCTCCAACACCAGGCATAAACGGCTCGTACTCTTGGGAAGAAGAGCCAACAAGTCATTCTAACTTAGCTGATGCTCCTGATTGGTTGATTGAAGCTCTGCATAAACAAGCTGTATCCACTTCTGGTTTGCCATTAACAAACATCTTAAAGGGGGTCTCGGAAGGTTCTCGAAATGATGCTGCTTGTACTTTTATCGGTACTCTTTTATCAGGATCAGATCCGTCCGAATGGGAAGAGGCGTGGTCAATGATTAAAGTCTGGAATGCAACTTGTGTCCCACCGGAAGCAGAGAATATCCTCAGGAATAAATTCCACCAAATTACCCCGCATGCTTGCATCGGGGAAAACCCTGCTACACTAGGAAGTGATGAAGGGGACTCCACAACACATCAAAAAACCACACAACAAAACGTTGTTTATATACCACCTTGTCTG
>Ga0306910_1000803_pt1 | contig 12822 bp, 19 predicted proteins | sample AntRauMFilla2698_FD_190438 | JGI IMG/M metagenome (GOLD analysis project Ga0306910, IMG submission 190438) | Saline lake microbial communities from Rauer Islands, Antarctica - Metagenome Filla 2 #698 (v2) (version 2) | ecosystem: Environmental > Aquatic > Non-marine Saline and Alkaline > Saline ... | reverse complement strand
GGGTAAAGATGGGAACTATTCTTTTAACAAGTGCATTGCTCGATACTGCTATTGTAAAAGATACAGGAGAGCAGTTTCGGATTGATTATAAAATTAACATAAACTAATATGGCTATTAATGTCGGAAGTAACGCACTCGCTAGCGACTTCATTTCAACAAGTGCAGGTGCAGGAGATAGTGGGAAAGTAGCAAAGATGGATAGTGACGGGCATTTGTCGAACACTTTTTTGAAGAAGTATAAAATGAATACCACAACATCTTATTCGGTCGCAATCGCTCTCGATTTTTCTTTATTTGAGCAATATGAGGCAACTGCACAAGACCACGCTGTTTCTTTTGCAACTCCTTTAAATATGGACTTCGGAAAGGAGATGACAGTTTCTTTGAAGATGCTAAGTGACAGGGCATATTCTGACACTGATAACTTTTTCTACACAGATACTGCACCGACAACTCTTGAGAAAGATTATGTGTATCTTTTCACGATAAAAAGAATATCTCAATCTGGCTATGCAATATCATGGTCGAGATATTTATATATTAATAAGTCAATTAAATTCGTTGGTGCGATTACACAGCGTGGAAATATCGCAAACAATGTGTCTCTAACTGCCTTGACTGGAGGTATAGGCACAACAGCACTTGAAAATGATTTAGTTATTGTTCTCTTGTCTTCTACTACCACAGCCCAAACTCTTGCCATGACAACAGCAGGATATACACAGCTAGATATTCAAAGAAATTCTTCTGACACGAGAAGTACTGCATCTGCTCTCTTTATTAAAAGAATGGGAGCGACGCCTGACACTACTGCACAGGTTACTTCGATTGGAAACTATGCGTTTATTGCTTATGTTTTGAGAGGTGTTCACACAACAACAGCAGTCGATGTTACAACTGTCGGAACAACTGGAAACAATGAAAACGCTATAGACAGCTTAGCTATCACACCCATTACAGGCGGTGCTTTTGTTATGACTCTTGGAGCAGGTTCGGTTGATAGTGATGGTGCTGTTGTAACTGTAATTCCTGCTGGCTTTGTAAATGCATTTTCTCAAAATACTGTTACTGGTGGTACTGGTCTTGTCGCTGTTTGTGCATTAAAAAGGTGGACTGCAATCGATGGGTCATTGAATCCTCCGCTTTGGAGTTTAAGTGTTGGAGGAACTTCTGAATCGTATAGTGCTTTTACTCTTGCAATAAGACCAATGACTGAATAACATGCCTTGCGTAGAACCAACAACACAAAAAAACACGCCCTACTCACAAAAAGATAATCAATATAGCAGTCAGAACACGCCCTACAACGCACAGGACGCCTCGTACACGAACGCAACATCTAAATATGAGGATATATGCCTCGACTACTCTATGAGGATATTTCAAGACGATTCAAGACATAAGTTTATGAATGGCGACCAAAAGATAGATAACTAAAAATGGTATAATATAAATACATGGCTTACAAGAAGTTAACAGACCTCACAGAAATAGATTCAGTAGATAATGCAGACCTCTTTGAGATTGTAGATACTTCTGATACCACGCAAGACCCAGCAGGTTCTTCGAGGAAAGTTACCGTTTCAACAATACGTGAAGTATTTGGTGTCCAAGAGTGGGGAGATATTATAGGTACTCTTTCTAACCAAACAGATTTGCAAAATGCACTTAATGCAAAGGCAAATACCACAGCTCTTACTGCACATATTGATGATGTTGCAAATCCCCACGAAGTAACCAAAGCACAGGTAGGACTTGGAAATGTAGACAATACAACAGACCTATTAAAGCCTATTTCTACAGCAACACAAACAGCTCTCGACTTAAAAGCAACTCTCACAAGTATTCAAAGCTCTCTTGATTTAGCTGATAGTGCAATCCAATCAGCCGACCTCGCAACAGTAGCAACATCAGGTGTATATTTAGACCTTACAGGAAAACCAACACTCGGAACTGCCTCACCTCTTGACTCTGGTACAGCATCAGGAAATGTACCTGTACTCGACGGAGCAGGTAAACTTAATCCATCAATTCTACCAGCAATCGCAGTAACAGAAACTTTTGTCGTAGCCTCACAAGTAGCAATGCTCGCTCTCACAGCAGAAACAGGCGATGTTGCAATCCGAACAGATTTAAGTAAAACTTTTATATTAAGTGGTGACCCTACAGTTCTTGCAGACTGGAAAGAAATGCTTTCACCAACAGACGAAGTGTCATCAGTCTTTGGGCGTTCAGGGGTAGTTACAGCACAAACAAATGATTATACTTGGGCTCAAATAAATAAGACTACTTCAAGTCTTGCCGACATCACCACAAAAAACATTTCATTACTTACAAATGATAGTGGCTTTACTACAAATGTTGGGACAGTAACATCAGTAGGAACTGGCACAGGGCTTACAGGTGGTGCAATTACAGGTTCAGGAACTATTGCTCTTAACAGTGCCTCTATCGCCTCTCTTGCTCTTGCAGACACAGCTCTACAATCAGAAACAGACACACTCGCTTCTGTAACAGGTAGAGGTGCTACAACATCAATACAATCTACTTTCTCAGGTGGATTGCTTTCAGGATTAGGTACAGCATTATTACCTTCATATTCATTCACTGGAGATACAAACACAGGTATGTGGTCACCAACTGCAGATACACTTGCGTGGAGTACAGGAGGGGTGGAGAGGATGAGAATAAACCCAACAGAACTTAGTGTAGTAGGAAACATCAATATCTCCAGTGCTGATAGCTACCGCATCAACGGACAGATTATTGCTCAGGCTTCAACGACACTTAATAACTACTTCTTTGGTAATTCAGGAAACTTGTCGATGACAGGTAACTTCAACTCTGCACATGGAGTCAATTCACTCCTCTCCAACACCACAGGATCCCAAAACTCTGCACAGGGGGCGTATGCCCTCCGATTCAACACCACAGGTAGCTTAAACTCTGCACAGGGAGTCAATGCACTCCTCTTAAACACCACAGGAATCCAAAACTCTGCACAGGGAGTCAATGCACTCTACTCCAACACCACAGGGGACTTCAACTCTGCACAGGGAGCGTATGCCCTCTACTCCAACACCACAGGTAACTTCAACTCTGCACAGGGGAAGAGTGCCCTCTACTCCAACACCACAGGTTATTACAACTCTGCACAGGGAGTGAATGCCCTCTACTACAACACCACAGGATTCCAAAACTCTGCACAGGGAGTCAATGCACTCCTCTCCAACACCACAGGTAGCAACAACTCTGCACAGGGAATGAATGCACTCTACTCCAACACCACAGGATACCAAAACTCTGCACAGGGGAGGAGTGCTCTCTACTCCAACACTACAGGATATAACAACTCTGCACAGGGAGTGAATGCACTCATCTACAACACCACAGGTTATAACAACTCTGCACAGGGAGTCAATGCACTCTACTCCAACACCACAGGATATAACAACTCTGCACAGGGAGTGAATGTTGGTAGAACTATCACTACTGGTAATAGTAATACTTTTGTAGGTTTCAGTGCTGGCTATCACGCTTCGCAAAAACCTGATGCGGTAAACTCTATGGCACTTGGTAATGGTGCGTATACAACGTTAGATAATCAGGTGGTGATAGGAAATACGAGTGTGACGCAGACGTTGTTGAATGGTAACGTCGGTATTGGAACAAGTCCAGACTACAAGCTACAAGTAGACGGAGATGTAGTACCAGAAACAGACTCTATTTGGGATTTAGGAAAGACTGCGTTAAGGTGGGATAACTTATTTGTGGATAATATTACAACATCATCAGTTGCTAAGACAGTATCTACACTTGAAAACAACGCTACACCAACAGTGGCAGGTGGAGATGTATGGAAAACAGGAGGGACTACTGCTATCACAGACTTTGATGATGGTGTAGTAGGACAATCATTGGAAATCTTAGCAGAACACACAATTACAATTACAGACGGAACACCCATTGTTCTAGCAACAAGTTTAAATTATGCTATGAGGGCAGGCGATACTCTAAGATTAAGAATGTTCAATGACCAAATATGGCACGAAATTAGCAGAACAGTAACTCGACCCAATCAACCCTAATAATATGATAAAATAAAACTATGGAATATAACAAAACACAACTAATAGACGCACTCTGTGAAAAGAGAGGTTACAACGCAGAAACAGACGGAACAAAGGGAGAGTTTTTAATAGCTCTTTTACCTATAATACAAGAGAGAATAGATAAACAACGAGAGCAATTTGAAACTATGCTAGACAATATACCAACAACAGCTAAACAAGAACTAAAGAAAGAGGCTCTAGCATATCTAAAAGAGAATGAGGAGTTCACATCAAGTGCAAGTTTATAAGATTAAGTAAAGTAATATGAACACACAACTAACACACAGAATAAAATCATTACTATGGCGATCAGGAGGTATGGCTTTTGTGGCTATAATCGCATATGTAACATCAACAGGTGATATCTTTGAATTAGACTGGAATATCGTAGTGAATACAGGGACACTTGTATTTCTCGGATTAATCGCTAGCGAAATAACTAAGTTCCTCAATAATAAATAACATGTCTGACGAGAGTGATAACAAAGACATAGCACTAATAATGCAAGACATCACCTATATCAAAGGTGACATGGCGGAGATTAAAGCAGCTTTGAAGATTTTGCTCGAAAACTACATGCCACGAGCGGAAATTGAAAGTAAGATGACACATCTGCAAGAAGAAATGGACGGAAGATTGGAGGGTGCACACGCTCGTATCAACACCAGTGCAAGTAAGGAAGACTTTAAAGAGCTAGAACAAACCGTAAAAGACCATATTGTTGGAGGTACTATTAAATGGGGTAGCGTTGCACAATCTATTATCACCACAGTTCTCACAACTGCAATCATAGGTGCGTTAGCTTTCACAGCATTAACACAATAATATGAAACCAAATCAACCGATAAAAAGAAGAGTGCGTAGGTTAGCCTTTTGGGTAATCGTGTGGTTTTTTGCATTATCAATCATGGGTATAATATTCTAATATGAGAACACTAAAGACACTTATAATAATGCCAAAGGAAAAGTGGCGTACACAGGATAGACGAGTAAAGAACTTTACAAAGTACCTTTCTCGAAAGGACAGACTAGGTTCTATCTATAACGACATTCAAATTGATGTTATAAATATCGACCTACCTATTGCAAAGCTAGGTGCAAACGGAACGGTAAGCGAGTTTGAGTTAAGGAAGATTACAAATCAGTACCGAGAAGACTACAACATTCTTGCTGTGGTTTTTGCTGATGTCGAGGGTACTAGGTACAAGGGAGCGTACTATCCAAACACCTTGAAGAATGACACTATCATGGACACTTATATTCTTACTGATGAGAACACGATTGAGAACCGACTCTCGGGAAGATTTAAAGCGTTTGAAAGGCGATTGGAGCATGAGATAGCAGGGCATGGTGCATCACTAGACTTAGGCTTAACCAATCAAGGTAATACAAACGAGTACAAGGTAGGAGCTGACAACACACACTCATTTTTCTATGACAAAGACAGAGGAGGCATCGACCAATACTATAAAGAACTTAACGAGCGTTGGGTTTCTCAAAGGAGTATTTTCCAAAAGTTAATTGATAGTATTGCTGATGTAATCGCCAAACTTCCAAAAAAAAAACTCTAAAACCGCTCGCACCTAAGCACTGGAAGAACATAACACAAGGATACGGAGTTAAGAACTCAATCTACAGGACTACTGGCTACCACATCGGTGTAGACTTTAAATGTCCTATTGGTACTAAAATAAGAGCGAGAGAGAACGGAGAGATAACACTCTCGGGCTTCCACAAAGACTTGGGAAACTTCTGCTACTTCAAGTTCAAAGGGTATGAAGAACGCTACCTACACCTCGATAAAGTACCTGTTAAGGGAAAGTACCAACAAGGGGAAACAATCGCAGTGACGGGGAACACAGGCTTCTCTACAGGTCCTCATCTGCACCTCGATACTTTTATAAACAAGGTACAAAAGGTTACTAAAACTAATTGGAGGAAAATCACTGTTGACCCACTTAGTATATAATATAATTAGCCGATAGTATTAAAATTGGCTATCGGCTATTTACAGAGCAGAACTCGACCGCTGTTTTATAAAGTCTTACTAAAATCTCCGCAAGGGGTTTTTTAGTTTTCCCCATGTTATTGACATGCAAGTCAACTTGACTGTGCTATTATAAGAGATGTAATGATGGTCTTAAAAGGACAAGCGAAAAGTACGAATCATATCTACAAGGCTAGGTGTTTTAATAACCACCCAAGTGTCTATCTCTCTAAAGAGGGCAAGGACATTAAAGATGACTATATCCGACAATTAAAAAAGCAATACAAGGGCGAAGTACTACAAGGCGACATACGATTATCTGTTGTCTTTTTTCATGGTGATAAAAGAAAAAGAGATTTGGATAATTACCAAAAATTAGTATGGGATTCTTGTAATGGGATTCTCTTTGAAGACGACTCACAAATAGTTGAGCTGTATTTACGCAAAGCATACGACAAAGAAAATCCGAGAGTTTGTATAGAAATACTACAATGAGAAAATATGGAACTCACAACTCGCACAAAGACTACCTCAAAGATGCTATTGATAGGAGTAAGAAGAACCTCAAAAAATACGAGGTGGGTTCAGAAAGATATTTTATAATAACAGACCACATAAAGCGACTAGAATGGCAAATGAAAGGGGGTGGACTTACCATCTGGGAACGCCAAAAGATGGCAAATGACTACTACGAAACAGGTGGAATCACTCACGACCTATGATTTTATTACAAGTGATATAATTAGTAATGGAGGCACATTATGACAAAACAACAACAAGATAGTTTCTTAAAAGAAAATCTGCTTGGTATGTCGGATAGTCAACTCGGACAGGCAATTGGACTTACTAAAGGGCAAGTACGCCACAGGCGAAAAGCACTTGGACTCAACAGAAGCAATGCGTTCAATGGAGAGTTGATGGCTAAAGGATTTGACGGAGAAAACTGGTCACATGGCTGGTTAAAAACAGAAGATGCGTCTATTTTTATTCGCAACGAAGAAGGTATTATTTCATACGAGGAAATGCGTGAGCAACTCCTTGCAGATATGAGAAAGTACTCTCCTAAATATCCAAAGCTAAAACGAAAGGCAATCAAGGAAAGTCACTTGCTAGTAGTAGACCCTGCTGATATTCATATCGGTAAGCTCGCACTACTTGCAGAAACGGGTGGCGAATACAACATCAACATCGCTAAGCAAAGATGCTTAGAGGGTGTGCAGGGATTACTCGACAAGGCTCAAGGGTTTCCCCTAGAGAAGATTGTACTTGTAATCGGTAACGATATTATCCATATTGACGGGTCAACGAAAAGTACCACAGGAGGTACAGCTCAAGACACTGACGGTCAGTGGTGGCAAATGTTTCTCGAAGCAAAAAACCTGTATGTGCAATTAGTAGAAATGTTGATGCAGGTCGCAGATGTTGAGGTAATCTTTTGCCCCAGCAATCACGACTTCGCAACAGGATTCATGCTCGCAGATACTTTAAGTAGTTGGTTTCACAAGTCTAGTAATGTTACTTTCAACTGTGACATCGTTCACAGGAAGTACCTAGAATACGGACTGAACATGCTCGCTTTTGACCATGGTGATGGTTGCAAGGTAAACGATACAAAAGACCTCATGGCTGACGAACAGCCTCAAATGTGGGGTCGGACTAAGTTTCGATACTCTTATAAACATCACTTGCATCACAAGCACAAAATCAACTATACTTCTGCAAAAGATTATATTGGTGTAACAGTGCAATACCTACGCTCACCATCAGGTGCAGACGCTTGGCACGCGAAGAAGGGTTACATATCACCAAAAGCAGTGGAGGGATTTATCCACCACAAGACACAGGGACAGTTGGCATCGTTTTGCCATTACTTCCTATAATCCTCACTGGAGGATTTTTTATTACATGTGATAAAATGGTATTTATGACCCAACAAGAAAACACACAAAAGAATAGCGAGATTGATTACAGTGCATTTCCTGAAGATGAGGGGGATTCTGAGAACACCTGTATCTCGTGCCAATAAAATGTTATAATGTTCACCTAATTTAGATGTTAGACAGGCACACCGAAAGGTGTGTTTTTGTTTATGGGGATAACTTACACAATCATATACATGGAGGGTGTATAATTAAATAGAAAGGAGAACTTTTAAATGGAAATACAAATGTCACTATTCAAAGAAGTCTTCGGCAAGTATATTTACTGGCACGAAGTTCGCAGGGTATCTCGGTACTCAATCAGGTCATCAACCCACGACTTTCTACGACAAATATGAAAACTATTTGTCTGTACACTATTTGGGGAATTATTTATATAATCCTCATCACAATCTATCTCATCGGAATCCCATTCAATAAGAAGATATGAAAAAGAAAGGAGAATGTCTTAAGTGTGGAAGTAAGGAACAACTAACCATGCACCATTGCATACCAAAAGTATTCAAAGTACCCACTAACAAAGTACGATTGTGTCGTACTTGTCACAATGCTGTTGAGATAGAAATTGCTAAAGCAGAAGCAATCGCTAGTAACGAACGCTACGGTAAACGCTACCAACTTCGCAATATCGACTACATCGAAATCCTAAACCAATACCTAAACACATGAAATGTCCACGATGCAACAGCACCAAGTATCGACTTCATGACGAAGCGAGAACTTATAACTACCTGAAAGGGGTAGTTATTTTATTAATTATGGTAAAATAGAGGTATGCCATCACGACTGAAACCACTGTAAGTACTACCGACTAACCGACACTTGTAGCCTGTATTGGCAACGCATATCATATATAAAATCCTAATAGCTCTGGTCTTCGCAATTACTTTATTAATAAGTCAGCCTGTAAACGCAGAAGCACCCATAGAGCAACAAGAAGTTATTATTAATATTGAACTTACTATCCCTGAAAAGATAATTAAGATGTCAGAACAGTATGGCTTAAATAGCTCTACAATGCTCGCCATTGCAAAGGCAGAGTCACAGTTTAAGAATGTACCCAACTACCTGTACACTGATGAAAACGGAAGACACACAGCCTTTGGAATATTTCAAATAAATGGCACAACCTACGAGTGGCTATGTGGTCACAGGTCAGAACGCTTTGATATAGATAAGAATATTGAGTGTGCAATGATTATAGCTAGTCAGTCAGGACTCCACCACTGGAACGAAAGCAAGCATGGGTGGTACTAGTGTGTTATAATAAGAGTATGTACAGGTCAATGCAACTTGTACACATTTCAGTAATCACGCAAACTCTCTTAATTTGCAAATAGAAAGCACCCTATTCATAAGGGGTGTTTTTCTTTTGTGTGGATAACTAAAAGGACTTGCGTGTAATTACATAGTATAATAGGGGTATGATAAAAGAACACAAACAACTTGGCAGAGAATTAAGCAGGTGGGCTGGACTGCAATATGTTGGTTATTTTGACGGTGAATACATAGCTCAAAGAGAAGTTAAAACAAAAGGAAAACAGATTGACGAGAAGACTTGGGAAGTAGATAAAACAATTTATGAGGTCTACAATATTACTGAAGCCATGATAAGAAAGGCTAATAAATAACATGGATAGACAACAATTCTGGAAAGAAAAAGGATATACAAAGGAGCAAATAAATTGTCATCTATCTTTTGAAAGACAAAAATCTAAAGAGAGTAGGGAAAGAAAGAAAAAGAATAACGAAAAAAATCAAGAAGTACTAAAAAATGTAAAAAAAGACTTACTGGGTAAAACTTTTTCTGGTGTAACAATTCTAAAAATAAACGAAACAAATGACGGCAAGGGATTTTGGTATCACACTCATAGGAAGTTTTCAGATGGAAGTGAGGGTAAGTTTAGATACTTTCACCGCTTTGACGAATACGAAACTAAAAGTTTTATTGAATATTTAAGATACTAAATAACATGGAATCACTCTTTACAAACTACGAAATAAAACAACAATCAAAAGCTAACTGTGGATAAGTGGATAACTTATTATTGCTAAAGTGGTATAATAAAAAGGTAGGTAGTGAAATTGACTATAAGCTATTTATTTGATAGAGTTCACACTTTACTAGAGCCTAGTGTTCTGAAAGGGAGGGCATAAGCCCCAAGGTTAGTGAACAACCTTGCGTCAAGCCCTGCCAGAACAGTGGGCTTTTAATTTACCAAATTATGAGTAAAAACTTAATACCAAACTTCACACAAATACCGAATGTGATTTTTGATAATTTTATGCACTTGCTTTCAGGTGCAGAAATGAAAGTTTTGCTTTATATATGCAGAAGAACATATGGATTCCAAAAAGGAGCAGATTCAATCTCAATAACACAGCTAACAAAAGGAATTAAAGATAAAGAAGGTAATCATATTGATATGGGGACTGGTCTTTCGAATCGAAAGGTTATTGACTGTATAAATAAACTAACAGAAATCGGTCTAATCAAGACAAATAAGGTGCATAATCGGGCGACAAAGTTCACCATGAACATAGGTAGTGAAGTAAGTTCACTAGTGAACAAAGTTCACCTCGGTAGTGAAGTAAGTTCACCTCAACTAGTGAACAAAGTTCACACACAAAAGAAAGAGAAAGAAAGTATACAAAAGAAAGATAGCAAAGAGGTATCTTTGCAGGTATCTGAGATTATTAAACTCTTTGAAGACGAGCAATTAAACATTGTAGCAAAGAATTGGTATGGCAACACAACTCAAAGAAATGCAATCGAAGAACTTATAGAAAATATTGGTTTTGATAGGCTTGTGAAACTCGTCAAGATTCTTCCGAAAACAAATAGGCTTGAATATGTTTCTACAATCACCACACCCTACCAACTACTAACAAAGTTCTCAGACTTAGAATCACAATTAGCAAAGATTAAGACAAAGCAGGATAAGAAAATTAACAGCGTAGCATTTTAGATTTATGTATATAAAAATTATTACAGGTTTCCGAAAGGAACAGAAGTACACAATACCAGCCGAAGAAGCACACAAAGCATATTACTTATTCCTAAACCCTGACAAGCGAGGAGTATTCTCAAACGGAGTAGCAGTAGAGGGAAGTACAATTAAAGGAATTGAGCCAGACTACCACGCAACAATGGGGTGGAACGAAACACACATACTAGACGGAGATGACTGGAACGAAATAGCAAGCAAAAACATTGATAGAAAAATGCAAGCCTTTCTCTCTAAAGGAAAAGAAGTAGGCTACCTTGCCAGTGGCGACATCAAAGTATTAGCTACTCCCCTCGAATTACCAAAACCACAAGACAATAAAGTGTCACAACTTACAGCACAGCTCGCAGAAAAAATGAAAGCCTAGCTAAAAAGTTCCTAATACCAACCTAACTAGGAACTTAAAGAGTTATCCACAGATGCTATAAAAAGACACTTGCATACAATTACATACATGCTATTATATAGGAGTAACCAAGTTACATTAAAACTAACAAATAATATTATGTACGAAACAATAGACGGACTAAACGCAATGGAAGAAATGTACGCACTAGCCACTGTAAGAGATGAGCTAGACGAAGAATACGCAAATGGAGATGACAGCCACGAGCGAGAAGACGAGCCATCAGTAGACGACCCTGACGAAACTTACTTATAGGCTTATGAACACAAAAACTATTTACGAAAACTTAGAAGAACTTGCAATGGAGAACATGACAGAAGACGGAATACATCATGATGACTTCCCAGACCGACAATCAGAATACATTGACCAAATTATTGTAAATCTAAAAACGATAAACGAATAATTATGAAAATCATTACAACTGAAATTGAAACTATCCCAAAAGGAACTGCAAAGCACATAATAGATAAAATTATTTACGGAGAAGAAGACGCTAACTTTTTTCAAAAAGATGAAAAAGAAAACAATAGCTAAACACATACTAGACTACCTCAACGATAAAGGGTGGGTATCTAGTACAATCCTTGATAAAGAAGTTGCTAGCATTGCACACTGCAAAGAAGCAACAGTATCAAGGGAAGCAAGAAAGCTAGCAGAAGACGAAAAGATACACAGCGAAAGGCGGTCAAAAGTAGTTTGGTATAAAATCGGCGAAGAAGTCAGACGGAAACGCCAAGTAGTAGAAATTATTAATGGAGTAGCGAGGGTAACTTATAACTAAAATGAGAGAAATAAAATTCAGAGAATATAATTCACACTGGAAAAAAATGTATGAGCCATTTACATTGATTAACGCAATTACAGCAGGAGGAATATCAGATAGATACAACAAGCACTCTATCTTTATGCAATTTACAGGACTTGAAGATAAGAATGGTGTAGGTGTTTATGAGGGGGATATAGTTAAATGTGTAGCCCAAAATGCCCATAAAGACGAATCTGAATTTAGAGAAGTGGGGTTTTCAGATTTTGAATGGAAATTAAGAAAAATCAATGAATATTCAAAAATGAAACATGCACTAGGGTTTAACTGGAGAGGTTGGGAAAGTTTAGAGGTAATTGGGAATATTTATGAAAATTCCGAACTAGTAAGTAATACTTAACAGTTGAAAAACAACCCACCACACAGCTAATTTAAGCAAAAGGTACATTGATACCAATCAGAACATTAAAACGCACCACGAGGCACACAAAGCCTCACACATAGGCATACAACTCCTACCACAAGAGTATAAACTAGGCTTATAAGTTAGTAACCAAAAACAATATGTTATCAAGCGAATTAAAGGTTGAAAAAAAGGAAG
>Ga0306910_1000802_pt1 | contig 12839 bp, 14 predicted proteins | sample AntRauMFilla2698_FD_190438 | JGI IMG/M metagenome (GOLD analysis project Ga0306910, IMG submission 190438) | Saline lake microbial communities from Rauer Islands, Antarctica - Metagenome Filla 2 #698 (v2) (version 2) | ecosystem: Environmental > Aquatic > Non-marine Saline and Alkaline > Saline ... | reverse complement strand
TTTTGCACACCGGCCTCTAGAGATTTTGCGTAGCGCATAATCTGGCTGGCCTGTACATTTAGTTTCTCGACATCACCGCTTTGGTCAACGGAGGACCCGGAGCGACTCAAAATCATGGTCAGCGCGCCAAGCAGCACAATTCCAACCAGAATAAACCACAGCACATTACCGCTCTCTGCCCTATTATATTTCATCGCTAAAACTGCCTTTTCGCTGTGTTACTTTCGCCAGCTTGACCCGCAATTCATGCAAAATCAAGACGTTTGAAAATTCATCATATATGGGGGTTTGTTTACCATCTTTTTACTTATATTTGTTATGGTAATAGTATAGGGTTTTTGCGGTCGCGCAGGGAATGGCTAGATAAGTCGCGAGGGGAATTATAACACGCCGCAAACGAAACCGCGCTGTTACGAAATATGGCGTTAAAGAATGCACAAAGCCGGGTTTTTTAGAATAAAAGACATATAATTATGTGCGATGGCCGGTCAGGCCTAAACGGACAAGTCCCCTGTGTTGCCCCGCAGATTGTCCTTTAATGAATGAACTGACCAGCCAGATTGCACAAGCGCCGGGCTTTCCCGGCGTTTTTTTTTCTGCTATTGAGTGAGGGGATACATAAGGAGTGTCCTGCATGACCCGAATTTTCCTAATTTTCACAGCCTTATTTCTTTTTGTTGCGCCCGTTATGGCCACGGATGAGGTGGCAAAAGACGAGCCGCCGCAACCATATGAGGCGCCGGTCGAGATGACCGACAAGGGCAAGAAAAAAGCCCTCCAGTTACAGGAGATGGCTATCGCGCTGGATCAAGATGTAACAGCGGCGGCCAAGGATCTGGATAAAGCGCAAGCGCAGCATTTTATGACGATTTATAACAATCATAATATTCTTCGTACCGTTGAGACAGTGCGCGAAAGTGTTTCTGAGGGCGTGAAATCATGCAGCCGGAATAATTCCGATGCGGCCGACTTCACCAGTAAAATGCAGGAGCGTTTTAAGGAATGGGATGAGAAAATCGGCTCTGCCGAGAGTGATGCCAACGCGCAAATTAAAAATATGATTGCCGCGCAAGATTATATGAAGCGCAGCAAAATCCGCAGCATTTTAAAGCAAGCCGATGTGCTGCGTAGTGCCACAAACAAAGAATTTGATAAAGTTCCGGTGGAATCGCTGGCCGCTTGCAAGACATTGCTAGGGAAAATGGACGCAACGCAAGAGCGGCTTTATGATTTGATTGGTACGACGTTGGTGACGCTCCCCGCGGCGCTTGAACCAAATTCTGAAGAGGCTCCGCAAGAATAGCCATGAAGGCTTAACGCGTTATTACGGCTTAAATTTATGCGCTAGGATTTGCGCGATGAATGAAGGCTGTGCAGGCTGGCGGTCATGAACACTAATAAAATTGCCGCGCCCGCCTGATGTGTCACCGCGACATGAAGATGTACATTGGTCAGTAATGTCACAATGCCCAATCCAACCTGCAGCAAAACCATGCCGCCCAGCGCATGAAAGCGCGCTAATTTGTGGCCGGCCTTAATGGCGCGCCATGAAAAACTCAGCACAAAAACCGCAGCAATTATCGCGATCCATCTATGTGTGAATTGCACGGCGGCGGGGTTTTCAAAAATATTGGCGATAGCGGGCGTTAAATGCCACATCTCCGGTGGCATGAACGAGCCGCCCATAAGCGGGTACTCATTATAAACCAACCCTGCATCCAGTCCTGCAACAAAGGCGCCCCATAAAACGGTAATGCCCACTATTGCAAAGGCGCTCCAACCATGACGGCGCAGGCAAAATGTTGATTTTTGCTGCGCGCTGCCCGCCATTTTAAGGCCGAGCCATGTCAGGATACATAAAATAATAAATGCCAGCGAAAGATGTGCGGCAAGACGGAAATGGCTAACGGCGGGATTATCAATCAGCCCGCTTTCGACCATGTACCAACCCATCACCGCTTGCGCCCCGCCTAGCGCCAATAAACCCAGCAGCTTGCCCTTATATCCGGCGGGAATCATATCGCGCAGCCAGAAAAAGGCGAGCGGCAGCGCATAAACAAGGCCGATCAACCGCCCCCAAAAACGGTGAAACCATTCCCAAAAGAAGATGGTTTTAAAATCGTCAATCTCCATCCAGAAATTCTTTTTCTGGAACTCGGGCGTTTCCTGATAAAGCGCAAAAACGCGCTGCCATTCGGCTTCATTCATTGGCGGGAGCGTGCCGATCAGGGGCCGCCACTCCACCATAGACAGGCCGGATTCAGTCAGCCGCGTAATGGCACCAATTATGATCATCGCAAAGACGAACCCCGCGCAGGTAAACAGCCACGTGGCAATCGGTTTGGATAGATGGGGCGTTTTCATGTATTTTAAATAGTCCTGCGGAGCCGCGAAATCAAGCCACTTATGTTTCTTCCGCGCAAGCGGGAGCCTTGAATAGCCAACGCGCTAAAAGATCGTGGCTTTCGCGGAGACAGCACTGTTGTGATATGTACACGCATGCGCTAAAAACAGCGCAATGAAGATTATTGTCACAGACCAGCAAGGGAAAATTCACGAGCTCGAAGCTATCGAAGGCTGGCGGGTGATGGAGATTATCCGCGATCACGGCCTACCCATTAAGGCCGAATGCGGCGGTGCGTGCGCGTGCGCCACGTGTCATGTCTATGTTGATGCGCAGTGGCTGGATAAAATTCCGGCGATGCGCGATGACGAGGAAGAAATGCTCGACGAAGCCTTTGATGTGCATGATAACTCCCGCCTGTCCTGCCAGATCATTATGGATGAGAGTCTTGACGGGCTGAAAATGCGCTTGGCGGATTATGCGGGTTAACGCCTGTCGTAGGGCAGGCCGAGTAATGTTGAACGGCTGAGTGATGCGCTCGGCCCGGCATCACGAATGAAAGCTTCCTGAATTTCTGCGCTTGTTAAGGGTAATTTTCTTGGCGCCATGTTTTCGCGGCTGTAAAGTCCAGAGAGTCTTTCTTTTTCGGCTCCTGCAATTTCAGCGATCCGCGCCCTCGAGCGGGCCAAAAAATCAGGATCGGCGCTGTTGCACACAAAATCGAAAAGGTTTGCTGCCGTTCCGTTGTTAATGTCGACCCGTCCGTCAGTTATTCTGTGCAGTTTGTTGGCTAATTTATTTCCAAACCCTGTTCGGTCATCAAACTCACCTTTTTCTAAAATTTCCGGTGCAACTTCAGCGATTAATGTTGGCGCCCAAAATCGACTACGTACAAACGGAATATTATCGCGTTCTGGGTGATGATATAGCCATGCCGATAAATCGTAATAGCCTTGGCTTCCTATACCCAGTTTTAAATCGCGCGCAATTTTTTGTACAAATTGTTCTGCATTAATAACGTCAGCGGCGCCTTTAAAAATATTTATGATGGTTTTTAAAAATTTTTCTTGGTTGGCAAGAAAAGTTTTACTTTGCTCTTCAGATGCAGATTTGAAAAACCTGTCTTTAATTTCGGAAGGAAAGTCTGCGTCATTACTTTTGGAAGGAAAGTCTGCGTTATTCTTATTTGCCTCTATCCAAAAATTCTGCACCAAATCGGATCGTGGGGGCAAAAAAGCGACGTTGTCTTTCGAAAGACGCAATACATTTTCAACTAAATTTGACATTCTACATAATTACGATAATTTATACATTATGTCAATAAAACTCTATTGAGCTTTTTTGTACCTGAATACACCAGTATTTTCCTTATTATTATATTTTATCTGCGCGGGGGGTGAGGTAAAATGTTTAAGTGAATATTCAACTTGATTTACTGAAGGATAAAACAAGCGATCTGGCGCGTATGCTGGATTTTTTGCCTGTGTGCATATCAATCGCCGACTTCACGATTTACGACCAGCCATTAGTCTATGTAAACGAGCCTTTTTGTGAGCTTACCGGCTATGCGCGCGAGGAAGTCATTGGCCGTAATTGCCGGTTTTTGCAAGGGCCGCGCACCGACCCGTCTTCAATTCATATGATGCGTCAGGCAACAAAATCAGGCGTGTCGCTGAGCCTTGATTTGATCAATTACACAAAAGACCGCAAGGAATTTATAAACCGGCTACAGCTTGCGCCCATCTTTGATGATCAGCGCGCTTTGGTTGCCTATTGCGGCGTGCAGGTGCATATGGAGCTGACCTCTGTTGAGAAATCGGCAGCCCTTAAAAACTTGTAATTATTGCTTTGATGATTGGCTTGCTGGCCTGATATTATCGCGCGGTTTTACTGTAAAGTGTTTTGCCATGCAGCGTAACGGTAATCGCCCGGTGTGATGATTTCTTTGCTGGCGACATGAACGGAATGTAATTTGCCATCAATCTCGCGGCCCCAAAAATCCAGAAATTTCTTGAGAACAGGAAATTTCGGCGTGAGGTCATAATCCTGCCAGACAAATTCCTGCAACAAGTCCACATGATCAGGCATGTGGTAAATGATCTTCGCGGTAGTCAGGCGGTAATCGCCCATCTGTTTTAACAAATCAGCCATGTTTCAAACCTCCTATTCTTGTCGTTTAGGGCGCGATTGACCAGCAACGACACCCTTGCACATATTCTATGCGCTCATACTACCATATTACAGGGTAATCCTTGCGAAACCCTTAATAAGAAACGGTTTTGGCGTATGTATGGATTCAAAAAAATCTTCCGAATTGTCTTGAAATCTGACCCGCACGCGATTATATATATGTCACTCGTGCAACGAAGGTGGCTTTGCCATTGTTCAAAGCGAGTGTGGTAGGGGCTTTTCGTCTGCTTTTAAAGAGATAAAAAAGCCCGCTTGTTTAACCAAAAAACCAAGGAGAAAGCGAAATGAAATTTCGTCCCTTACATGATCGCGTATTGGTGCGCCGCGCCAACAACGATGAGAAAACATCCGGCGGCATTATTATCCCAGATACAGCCCAGGAAAAACCAATGGAAGGCGAAGTCGTCGCCGTTGGAACAGGCCACATGAATGACAATGGCGAAGTGCGCCCGCTGGATGTGAAGTCCGGTGACAAGGTCATTTTCTCGAAATGGGCCGGAACCGAAGTTGCCATTGACGGCGAAGAGCTGATGGTGATGAAGGAATCCGACATTATCGGTATAGTAGCCTAAAGAGCCGTGCTCTTTTGTCCGTCGGCATTGTTGAATTTCGGCTCACGTATATTTAATACGCTTCGCCTCATTCGCCTCGCCACGCACAAAAGCCCTTTGCTCTTATGTGATGGAAACAACAAAAAATCCAACACTAAACAGATCCGCGTCATGTAAAAATATTTACAAGCGGAAAATCTAAAAACTCTTAAAGGAGAAACAAACATGTCTGCTAAAGATATACATTTGGGCGCAGATGCCCGCGAAGAAATGTTGCAAGGGATTAACATTCTTGCTAACGCCGTAAAAGTCACATTGGGCCCCAAGGGCCGCAATGTAGTGATCGAAAAATCTTTCGGCTCGCCGCGCACGACCAAAGACGGCGTGACGGTTGCCAAGGAAATCACCTTGAAAAACCGCCAGCAAAATGTCGGCGCGCAGTTGATCAAAGAAGTAGCCTCCAAAGCCAATGACCACGCCGGTGACGGGACAACAACCGCAACCGTTTTGGCGCAATCAATCGCCAAAGAAGGCGTAAAAGCCGTATCCGCCGGACGTAATCCGATGGATCTGAAGCGCGGCATTGATTTGGCCGTAGCAGCCGTTGTTGAAGACCTTAAGGCCCGCGGCAAAAACGTCAAAGGTAATGACGAGATCAAGCAAGTCGGTACAATTTCCGCCAACGGCGAAGTTGAAATTGGCGAAATGCTGGCCGAGGCGATGCAAAAAGTTGGCAATGAGGGTGTTATCACCGTCGAGGAAGCCAAATCATTGCAAAGCGAGCTGGAAGTTGTTGAAGGAATGCAGTTTGACCGCGGTTACCTGTCACCTTACTTCATCACCGACGCCGACAAGATGCAGGCCAATTTGGAAAACCCCTATATCTTGCTGCATGATGGTAAATTGTCCAATCTTCAGGCCATGTTGCCTGTATTGGAAGCCACAATGCAAAGCAGCCGTCCGCTGTTGATTGTTGCCGAAGACGTTGAAGGCGAAGCCTTGGCGACATTGGTTGTGAACAAGCTGCGTGGTGGTTTGAAAATTGCGGCCGTGAAGGCACCGGGCTTTGGTGACCGTCGTAAGGCAATGATGGAAGATATGGCAATCTTGACCGGTGGTCAGGTAATTTCCGAAGATCTCGGTATCAAGCTGGAGAATGTGACGCTGGACATGCTGGGAACGGCAAAGAAAGTCACAATTACCAAAGACGACACAACTGTTGTTGATGGTGCCGGTGCCAAGAAAGATATCCAGGCTCGTTGTACGCAAATTCGTCAGCAGGTCGAGAATACATCATCCGACTATGACAAGGAAAAGCTGCAGGAGCGTCTGGCGAAATTGTCCGGCGGTGTGGCTGTCCTGCGCGTTGGCGGGGCGACCGAGGTTGAAGTGAAAGAGCGTAAAGACCGCGTTGATGACGCGCTGCACGCCACGCGCGCAGCCGTCGAGGAAGGCATTATCGCCGGTGGCGGTACAGCTCTACTCTACGCAACAAAAGCGCTTGAGAAACTTACGGCCATTAATGATGACCAAAATGTCGGTATCGACATTATTCGCCGCGCAATTCAGGCACCGATTCGCCAGATTGCCGAGAATGCAGGCGCCGAAGGCTCCGTCATTGTTGGTAAATTGCTCGAGCAAAAAGACACTGACTATGGTTATGATGCACAGGCCGATGAGTTCAAAAATCTTGTGAAAGCTGGTATTATCGATCCTGTTAAGGTCGTGCGTACGGCGCTGCAAGATGCGGCCTCTATCGCGTCCTTGCTGATTACAACCGAAGCCATCATCACCGAAAGCCCGCAGGACGATAAGTCGTCCGGCGGCGGCATGGGTGACATGGGCGGCATGGGCGGCATGGGCGGCATGGGCGGCATGATGTAGCCGACCTGCGCAACTTGCCCGTCAGGGCGGCTTAGATACCGGCTTGTTTACCATTTTGTAAATTTCGCCTTATCTTGCTAACCTGACGAAAGCTGCCTTTTGCATGTTCTTATACCAAATTAAAGAAAAGGCCGTTCGTTTGAGCGGCCTTTTTTATATTCATGCTTAAATTTAATTTATGGGGGTTCGGCTGTTTGTTCCGGTGATGGAGGGGGTGGTGCATCAGGTGGCCATTCAACCTTTCTTACCAAATCATTATCTAACTTTTCATGAGCAAAACTTCTAAGCCCCATTTTAAGGTAGAAATCTTCTACGCCAACCGGATTAGTGTTTCTTGTATCCAAATAAACAATATTGTAATCAGATTCTTCAAAAGCGATGCGCAACAAATGCGCAAGCATAACCTTACCATATCCACGGCTAGAAAATTCTGGAAATATACCGACCTTGTCGAATTCAATAGGTTTTGGGAAGTCTGTTACTGTAGGCTCACTCTGTACAAACATGTTTACAGCATCAAATTTATTTAATCCTTGTTCCCAGCCTCTCCGTTTCCAATCCCTTTTGATGCCAGAAAGTTTAATAAAACCTACATGATCCTCGTTATCGTAAAACCGGAATAAGCGCGTATCAGTGTCTGCCATATTCTCTAATAAGGCACTCTGATATCTTGGCTGATATTTTTTACGCGCATCCCATCCATAAGGGCCACCAACGCGTTTTAAGTCATTTAAAAACTTGTCTGCCATAGTTTCAGGGTTGCCGGTAACTTCTTGTATTGAAAACCCATTATCAAGCTGTCTGTATAGACCATTAACGTTTTGCTCTTGAAAAATACCGCGGGAAATACCGATATGTACTTTTGAGTAAGATTCATCGTTAGGGTTTTGGCCAAAAGATATGCCGGATTTAGGAAAAATTAATTGTCTACTTCTAGACATGCGTCTAGGTATTTCGGTCACCGGAGATGACATAGTTGAAAATTTTGGCGCTAAAGGATCTCTGGCTGGCATTTTACTCTACTACTTAGTTTCTATATTTTAGTTGTTTTTTCTGCAACGCTATTCCAGGCGATATTAAATAAAACTCGAAAACTCTCCGAAAAATCAGCCTGATCCATAATGCGAATAACTACATCGCTTTCTTCGTAATCAATAAAAGCCAATTTATCTGAATATGCATAAAAGGTTTTGTTTTTAAAAAGGTCTTCTGGAAACCACCTATATTCTGCAAAATTGCTGGCAATAAAGTTTTTTTCACCTTTTTTGACGATAATTTTTAGCTGAAACCCCGTATTAAGCTTTTGCATTCTTTCGGCATGCATCGCATACCAACCATCTGCTCCGAGCCATTTTTGAAAAAACTCCGGCATTCCGTTGAAAAGACATATGTTATTGTCGCCCGCTTTGGCGGCTTCATAAACTTCATCCATCATTCGTTTGAAACCATCCGCACCTTTTAACGTACGAATTTCACCGCTGCGTTTCTTAACGCCAGTTGCGCCAATAAATTCAATATCAGCGATATCAAACGCGCCCATGATTTTATCGAGTGTTTTGGAATTGGGTTGGTTGGTGCCGTTTTCGATGCGCGCAATGCCGGTTTGGGACAAATCCGCCTTGTCGGCGAGATCTGACTGGCTCCAGTCTAATAGGGCGCGTGCGGCGCGTATTTGCTCAATCGTAGGCATGCGTTTTTATACTCTTTTAAATAGATTATGCAACTTGTAACTGTTTGTATGAAAAATGTCCAGTAAAAAATCAATATGTAAATGAAAAACTGTATAAAAAAATACATAATATACAAATTTTCATCTATTATATTGTTGACATATGCGTGCAAATTTAATATAAATTAAGCATTAAAAGGCATTAATTATACATTTTGGCGTTCAGGCGCCCGATTTATCCATGATGTTTTTTTAATCCCCCCACACATAAACTTCAAGCCGTCCGGGTCTCCCCCCTGGCGGCTTTTTTCTTTTATTTCCGCCGCTTTTGCGGGTAGCATGGGTTTTATGAGCTTAAATTATTCAAAAATACTGCCGATTGCGATTTTATTGGTCGGCGCCGGGCTATTTATCGGCGTGGCTGTGTGGGGGTGGCAAGTCTGGCGTGGCCCGTATGAGGATATTCCGCGCGGCGCGGTTAATAATCAGGCTGTGGCGTTAATTGATTCCAGCGAAATCCCGCGCTCTTCTGTGTCCCGGCGGCGTATCGCTGGGGTGTGGGGTGCGCGCGATCTTGTAAGCCGCTTGCCTTATTATATAAAGCTGGATGATGATGGCGCGTTTGAATTAATTGTGTTTCAAGATCAAGGCGGCGCGGCGCGGCTCTATTCGCGCGGGGCATATAGCTATGATGCGGGGCAAGGGGTGTTATCGCTGCGCCCCGATCCGCGTTTGGGCGAGCCCGAAGCGATTAGCGGCGTATCATACGGGGTTCTTACCATGCGCCCCTACGATATAGAGCTGCGCGCGGGCGAGGACGGGCGTATGATCTGGCTGCCTTACGGGGTGACGGGGCGCAAGGATCAGTTCCATCCGCTTTTCACCCGCAGCGGCGATAAGCAGCCCGTTATCTGGGGACGCCAGTAAATGCCCGAATTGCCAGAGGTTGAAACCGTTTTGCGCGGTATGGAAGCGGCGATGAAGGGGCAAGCCATCACGCATATTGATGTGGCGCGGCGGGATTTGCGCAAAGCCATTCCTGATGATTTCGAACGCCGTGCGGTGAGTGGCGCGGCTATTTCTGATTTCACGCGGCGCGGCAAATATATCATCATCGGGCTGGGCGCGAATGACGCCATGATCTTGCATCTGGGTATGTCGGGGCGCGTACGTATTTATAACGATATTCTTTATAAGCCCGAGAAGCATGACCATGTTGTGTTCACAATGAGCGATGGCACGCGATTGGTATTTCAAGACCCGCGGCGCTTTGGCATGCTTTATCTGGCGGGCGCGCAAGACTGGCATAATGATGCGCCATTTGATGCGATGGGGCCGGAGCCGCTGGGTAATCATTTCTCCGGCGAAACTCTCGCGGCGCGGTTGCGCGGCAAACAAACAGCGATTAAAACCGCGCTGTTGGATCAAAATATCATGGCGGGGCTGGGCAATATATATGTCTGTGAGGCTCTATATATGGCTGGCATTGATCCGCGCCGACCCGCGGCCACGTTAAATGAGCATGAATGCGATGCGCTGGCCGCGGCTATCCGTGATGTTCTCACCAAAGCCATTGCGGCGGGCGGCAGCACTTTGCGTGATTATCAACATACCGATGGCAGCCTTGGTTATTTCCAATATAGCTTTGCTGTGTATGACCGCGAAGGAATGGCCTGTCCGGCGTGTGATTGTGATATAGTGAAAACCAAGGGCGTTGAGCGTTTGGTTCAGGCGGGCCGCTCGACATATTTATGCAGCAGGAAGCAAATATGAAAAGATTTTTGGTTTTGTTAAGTGTCGTTGCGATCGGGCTTTTTGGCCTGATGAGCGCCGCCCATGCCGACAAACCCGCTTTCTTCTCGGCCCTCAATGACATTCCCGCAATGCCGGGGCTATATGAAGCGCCGGATCGCCATATGATTTTCGACGTGCCCGAAGGGCGAATCATTGAGCTGGCTATTGTGGCCGATGGCGTAAGCCGCGAGAAGGTCGAGAAATATTATCGTCAAACCCTGCCGCAATTTGGCTGGCACGTAAAAAAAGAAAATAGCTATATCCGCGATGGCGAGCAATTGGATTTGTTTTTTGAAAATCAAAACCTTCTGAGAATTTCTGTGAGTCCGCTATAAACAACAGGGGCGATTCGCGGCTATTTTAAGAGCCAAAAAAATCCACAGGAAATGCTTGACAACAGGGCGCATGGGGGCGTATTACTCTGCGGATATTAAACACAAAAGCAGTGTTGCTGATCGCTTTGCATGAGGGCTCGGTAACGAATTGAAGAGAGAGAAACATGGCTAATCATAAGTCGTCATTAAAAAGAATTCGCCGGAACGAGCGCCGCGTCGTAGTGAACACCAATCGCCGCAGCCGTATCCGTACATTTATTAAAAATGTTGAAACAGCAATTACATCAGGTAATTCCAAAGATGCAGGCGCTGCTTTGAAAAAAGCGCAACCTGAAATTCAAAGAGGCGTTGCAAAAGGCATTTTGCATAAAAATACTGCGGCGCGCAAAATTTCTCGTTTATCAGCGAGAATCAAGGCTCTCTAAACAGAGCAGACCAAACGCTCCCAATGGGCGTTTTTTGATCTTACATTGCTATCGTTTCTATCCCCCGCGCTGAAAAATATCGCGGGACTTTCTGCTGGGTGAAATAAAGCACGTATTTTTATTTCTTTTTTTATGTTCATGCTTTGATCTTATTGCATCGTGTTTTGCTTCTGGTGTAGGGTCGTTTTTGTTGCTTACATGTTGAGAGGTTGATCCTTTCAAACCAAGCGCAGAAGCCATTTTTGGCGGTAACGCTAGGCTTTCAGGTGCTTCATGCACGCGTATGCGTGATATAGCGCTAAAAAAGGCAGTAAAAGAGATGATTGGCTTGTTTTAAGTTTGTTTTTATCCTTTTCGTTGTCAAAAAAATGAAAAACCAAAGTGGGGATACGTGAATATTACGATATTCGCGAAGGGTACTCTGCGGCCTAAAAATGGCAAAATTTGGTGTGTGTGTTGTTAAAACTAAACAAAGAAAAAGTGGAGAGAAAAGTAATGTCAGATGTTGGGGGAAAGACCGCCGCGATCATGCAAAATAGTTCGGAGTATCGCGCAGCTTCGTTGGAGCCGACTCCGGAAATTATGAAGCTATGGAAGAAAGTTCATAATGATATGCGTGGTGAATTTGGTGAAGCAATTTTCCGCTCATGGCTAAAGCCACTGACCCTGCAAGCTTATTATCACGGCACAATGGAAGTGTCCGTTCCGACCCGTTTTATGCGCGATTGGATTCAAAATCACTATGCCGAGCGCATTTTAGGGATGTGCAGCACCGCAAATGAAGAGGTAAAGCGCCTGCAAATTGTTGTGATTCAAAATGCTATTCTTGATGATGCACCGGTTGAAACCGACAAAACAACCGCGCAGGAAAAAGCCAATCAAAATAAAAAAGACGTGGCCGAGATATCTTCTCCGCTGGATCCGCGCTTCACCTTCGACAGCTTTGTTGTGGGCAAGCCTAATGCGCTGGCTCATGCTGCGGCGCGCCGCGTGGTGGAAAGCTCCGCTGTGCCGTTTAACCCGCTCTTTATATATGGCGGCGTTGGTCTGGGGAAAACCCACCTTATGCATGCCATCGCGCAAGCATTGCAAGATAGCGCGCCCGAGAAAACCATCATGTACCTCTCTGCCGAGAAATTTATGTACCAATTCGTCAAAGCTTTGCGCGCTAATGACACAATGAATTTCAAGGATCAGTTCCGCTCCGTTGATGTGCTGATGATTGATGATATTCAGTTTATCGCCGGCAAAGAATCAACGCAGGAAGAATTTTTTCATACCTTTAACGCGCTGGTTGACCAGAACAAGCAGATCATTATCTCGGCCGATAAGGCGCCAGGCGATCTCTCCGGTCTGGATGAGCGTCTGCGTTCACGCCTTGCATGGGGCTTGGTTGCCGATATTCACCCCTCCACTTACGAGCTGCGTCTGGGCATTTTGCAAGCCAAGCGCGTGCAATTGGGCGCCGATGTTCCTGACAGCGTTCTGGAATTTCTGGCCCTTAAAGTCACCAGCAATATCCGCGAGCTTGAAGGCGCGCTGAACCGTATTGTTGCACACGCCGATGTATCCTCGCAGAACATTACACTGGAGAGCACGCAGGAAGTGCTGCAAGATCTTTTGCGGGCCCATGATCGCCGCATCACA
>Ga0306910_1000798_pt1 | contig 12936 bp, 11 predicted proteins | sample AntRauMFilla2698_FD_190438 | JGI IMG/M metagenome (GOLD analysis project Ga0306910, IMG submission 190438) | Saline lake microbial communities from Rauer Islands, Antarctica - Metagenome Filla 2 #698 (v2) (version 2) | ecosystem: Environmental > Aquatic > Non-marine Saline and Alkaline > Saline ... | reverse complement strand
CCCTACAACACTGTCAAGCCTCACAGCGCCTTGGGCTACCGCCCACCGGCTTCAAAGAGCATTGTACCGATAGACCAGAGGGCGACCGTGCATTAACATTCAAATTGGACCGCCTGATAGGGGCACTTCAATGTTCGATGCAAGAATCTCCATAAGATTACCACTCTGACGTGATGGGTGCTGGTCAAGAACGCCCCGGCTATGAAAATCTTGCACCAGAAGCCATCCGCCCTTGTGGCATGGTGCCTATTCAAGGCAGGATGCCATGTTGAAGATATTATGGTCTGGGTGCTTTTAAAAAAGCACAAACGATTGGTTTTGTTAGATGAAGTTCCGCCCCGTCCTTGTCCGCCCGCGTGCTTGGTGGAACAACAAGATACCCTTGTCTATTTTCCTGTTCCTGGTGCTGGTCAATGGTGAAACCCTTTCGCGGGCTGTGCTCCCATTTTTTGGACTGATCATTGTCGTCTGTTCTGTCGGTAACTTCGGTTATGCGCTGAATGATCTCTATGATCAGGACGAAGACCGCCGCGCTGGCAAAGCCAATGCGGCTAGTCTCACGGGCACTCGCTGGACTTGGTATGTGATCTTGGCCTCCGCTGCACTGGCAGTCGGAGTTGCTTTCCTCGTAGCGGGCTTAATGGGCGCGAACTTGACAGCGATGGTCTTGCTGCTGCCGCTTGCTTATTCAGTGCCTCCATTGCGCATAAAAGAAAGGTATTGGGCGGGTGTCTTCGCGGATGCTCTGGCCGCGCATGTGTTTCCGGCGATGCTGGCACTGCTTATTGTTTCGCAGCAACAGTTAGCTTCCCCGTCCGCCCAGTTCACCTGGATTTTGTTCATCTGGTCTTTGGCAGCAGGACTGCGCGGTATCCTGACCCATCAGTTCAAGGACGCGGCGAGTGACCAGGCCGCAGGACTGCTTACCGTGGCGCATCAAATAGGCAATGTGCGGCTGAAGCGACTTATCGTATTTGGCCTGACACCCATCGAGTTCCTTGCCATTGCAACCGCAATTGCGTTGACCCCGATGACCGCCTTCGCGGGTACGATGGTTTTGATCTATGTTGCCTTTGAGGCCATCAAGACGGTGCAGAATGTAATCCCCCTGCGTATCTTGAATGACCACGGCCACCGCTACATCCCGTTTGTGAATGAAGGTGGATATAAGGTCTGGGGTCCATTAATATTTGCTCTTGACGCTGCAGTCACCGACCCAGCATTTCTGACTATCGTCTTGCTGTTTTGCCTACTGTTTTTATCTCAGATCAAACAGCAAATTTCCCATGTTTTGATCAGCCTTACGCATTTGTGGACAGAAATCGACCGCGTTCGAAAGCGATATGTCAGGCAGGACTCAAACCAGATTGCCCTATCCGGCGTCATCACAGTCTGCGATCACAGCTACTTCCCAGGCCTGCTGATGCTGCACCGTTCCGTACAAGAGAGCGGTGACTATCCAGTGGCCTGCTATGATATCGGTCTGACAGAGGCGCAGCGCGCTGAGGCCATGACAAGACGAAACTTGCATATTCTGCCACTACCGGATGATCCCTTGATTGCCGCGATACAGGCGGAGTTGCACACGGACAGCGCTGTGAAAAAAGCAGACAAGCGGATCTGGCCGCTTTGGATTTGTCCGGTCCTGATCAAACATGCCCCGTTCCAAAATGTGATATGGCTGGATTGTGATCTGGTTGTACTCCGTGATCTGCCGACGTTGTTCGAAAAGCTGAAAGACCATCCCGTTTTCACTTCCGAAACCCTTGCTCCATCGCAGACGCCGAACAAACCGGCGCTGTATCAGCGTTTGGAGATTGCCCGAAAATTCAATCCGGCAGTTCCAACGATTAATGCCGGAGTTTCTGGCTGGAATAAATCGCGCGATCACGCGCTGATTGAAGCCTATATTCATCCGGTTGAACGGGCGGTGTCCGACTCTGAAATTCGCAAGCTGATTTCGTGGCACGATCAGGGCGCTTTGATCTGGGCGATCCAATCGGCGGGCAAAGAGCACTGCGTCGAAGCGGACCAAAAATGGAACAAGGCGGCCGCTCTCACTGCTCTCAAAGACAGCGCTTTGCCCTGGAATGAAGACTTTTTGCCGCGCCTGCGCCTCCAATACCCTGACGTCAAGATTATGCACTGGAATGGGATGACACCGCCTTGGGCAAGCCGCGCAACTCCAGTAGCGCAAAGCTATGCTTCGGCCGATGAAATTGCTGCGTATTATGACAGCTGGACCGATCGCTACCGCGCAGATTTTGACGATACATTTCAGGCCGCGCGCCCTACAAATCAAGTTGATCTCAACCAATACTTGATGGAACGCAGCGGCATGCGCGATGGCGATCATGTTTTGGATGCGGGCTGCGGGGTCTGTGGTCCAAGTATGCATTTTGCGAAAAACCGCGATCTCACCGTCAAGGCAGTCACAGTGTCGGAGTATCAGGTCAATGAGGCGCGCAAGAGTATTCAGAAGGCTGGCCTGACGGGTAAAATCACCGTTCAGCAAGGTGATTTTCATCACTTGCCTGCGCTGTTCAAGAGCTCTGACTTCGACCGCGCGGTGTTTCTGGAGTCGTTGTCCCACGCAAGCGATCCGATGTCCGTCCTGAGCGGCGCATATCAGTTACTCAAACCCGGTGGCATCCTCTATATCAAAGACTTCTTCGTCAAAGAGTATGCGGATCCAGCAGACCAGGCCCGCGCGCAAGACGTGATTGCCAAAATCAATAAGGTGTTCTTTTTGCGCACCCCGAGCCTGCCGGAAACGGTGGCGCTATTGGAGAGGATTGGCTTTCAAAAACTATGGATTGATCCACTCCAGTTTGAGCTGGATCATCGGGTCTGGAGGCAATTCAACACCCGTCACGGATTCGATCTTTACTCTGGTCAACCACCGATCGAATGGTGTGATTGGCTGGAACTACTTTATGTAAAGCCAGCGACCTGACGCGGCAGGTGCATCTTCTAAAGCGCAATCAGGCCCATACCAATGTGATAATGGCTAAGCCTGATGTATTCAGAGAAATTCACGAAGCACCCTCCATATTCAAAGCGAGCGAAAGGCGAAATCACATTTCATGAAGTTAGTTATGACCATGCTCGTCAGAGATGAGATAGACATCATTGAACAGAACCTATCCTTTCACTTTAGACAGGGGGTGGATCATGCCATTGTTATCGATAACGGATCAATAGATGGTACCAGGGAGCTCTTGGCAAAGCTGGAGCGTAACGGCAACGTGACCGTGGTTGACGAGCCAGAGCAGGATTATCAGCAAGCCGTCTGGATGACACGCGCAGCATTCATGGCGCGTGACGAATTTGGTGCCGATTGGGTGCTCAATAATGATGCCGATGAATTCTGGGTGCCGAACCAAGGCAGTTTGAAAACAGTTGTCGCCAATACTCCGGCTGATGTTTTGCACTGTCCGCGGACAAATTTAATGTTTCCATGGAACCAATCCGAAGACGCACCTTGGATAGAACGCTGCGTGTTCAGTATTAGAAACCCTATAAAAATACCCCGTTTAAGCGATGCGTTAAATGACTCGCTCCCGTGCCCATACTTCTATCTGGATTTGCCAGGCAAGGTGTTGACCCGCACGGATGGGCTGATCGCAATTTCACAAGGCAACCATACCGCACGCTTCGACCGCCAGATCCGAGAGGAAAAAGGCGATATTACCATACTGCATTTTCCGGTGCGCTCCAAAGCACAATTTCGTTCAAAAGTTCGAAACGGCGGTCTGGCCTATGCCCGCAATTCGGTCCTGAGCAAGGGAGCGGGCTGGCACGTGCGTCGGCAGTTTCATTTGATTGAGGGTCAGGGACTTGATGCGGCGATCGCAGATGCACTGCCAGACAAGGCCGCGTTGGACCAAGATTTGTTAAGCGGCGTTGTTGTCCAGCATCTCCAGTTGAAAGAGCTGCTTGGGGTGTAGATCAACAAGAATTCATCGGGAAAGGGGGTCCGGCGTCGCTGCTGATGCAAGGCATGCATGAGGATCAAAACGCAAGAGTTCTGTGCGAGACTACCCCCAGTCTTTTAATATGGTGATGAACTAATGTTGGCTACGCCAGCTCGACTTAAACACTTGTCACCCTCGCTCCAAAAACCTCCCTTTGACGGACCGAACACTGGTATACTCAAGCACAGTTTCGGCATCGCTCCGCTGATCGATGTTTGAGCCGAAAAATGTCTCAGAATGCTCGAATGGCTGCTCTGGTGAAGCTGCGCTGCAGCGCTCGCCGCTGTCGCGGAGGTCAGCAATGGGCCGGAAGCGGCAGCCGTCATGAAGGGCGGCTTGCGAACCTTCGCTGCGATGTGCGTCAATGACTGCTATTCGGACGGGGTGGAAGACACCCATATCAACCGGCGTCGAAATGCGCCACATTGCTGTAGGCATATGAAGTGCTGTCAGATAGGATTTGATAAAGATTAATGCTTGACGAAACTGCGCAAAACCACGTCGACGCGGCTGTCGTGGATAAGAAGAAGCCTGAACACTCTTGGGGCCCGCATTTAGCGGGCTTTGGATTTAAGGTTCTTCCAATTGGCAAGCAGCGATGCGGACTAAAACATTGAGCTTATCGTAGAGAGCGGAGTGTTGGACTGCGTTGCACGACAATCGGTACACACGGCAAAGTGTCACTGCAAAAAGCGCAGGACCATGCCCAATGAGTCCTAGAAGTGATAATACGTTGAGAGGACCCATATGGCAGTCGAATTTGCGACGACAGGCCCGATGCGTAAGTGATATCTTCAAACGGTTTGGCGTAGACGAGACTTTGACCAAAAAACCGTCGACCGTTCGCGCTCGGAGTTCCAATGGGAGGAGGCTGATCCGCCTAGCCTCGCTTCCAAGATGATCGCTGATATATCGCGCTAATGCGTTGGTTTCATTCATTTTTCAGCATCAAGAATAGCGGTTTGGACGAACCAAGCCGGTGCCCTGCTTTGCCACCTAATGACTCTTGCTTGGTTGGGGGGGTGCCCAGAAACAAACCTATGGGGCAACAAAACGGTATCACGCGAATAAGTCCTTGGCAGCGCTGAGCTTTCTCTCTTTGCTATGTCGCTTTGAAAATTTCAACTACGAGGCCTGCTGGGACCCGAGTACTGCTACATTGCTCTAATCAAACCAACAGGCAAAAACAGTTTTCAAGTCAAAGGTTATGATGGCCATCAACGTCTTTGCACTTCTCTTAAGATACTGGATTTTTTGTTATCGCTTGATAGTGTTCGGGTAAGGGGTTTGTAGATAGGGATTATATATGCTGTCGTTTTTGAAATATCGCTTAACTGGATTGTTAGAGAAAACTGCCATCGTGAGCGTCTTGGGCCTGACAATTCTGGGCGGCCCCTCTTCAGCACAACAAACGATCCAGGGGCAGGGAACTGCATTTAAAGTAGACATCGTTCAGGCTGCGAGGACCCTGAGCATGCGCGATAGCTATTCAAGAGGGCTTTACCTCTACATCCGCAACAATCCAGCGATGTTCGACAATCAGGAATTCTATGTAAATTTTCTGATCTATCTGATGACAACCTCACCCGGTTTCGAGTGTTCGAACGCTTTTACCAATGAATTTGAACGTAGAGATTATTTCACCCAAGCGTTCACCCTAAAAGAGCAATTGCGGTCATCCGTAAATTCCGTCGCTATTCCGCAAAGGTTTGATATTGGTCATTCAATCGATACAGGAAGATATGATTTTACAACTGGCGATCTGCCTTTTTCAAATGTCCGCACTGTAGGCCTGCGTGAAACTCTATCGGGGCGGTTGCAACCTGATAGGAGAGCGCAAGATTGCGCGCGGCAAATTCTTCAGGGAACCTCTGTCACAACAGAACCATTTCCGTGGCAGTTTTCTGTCGTCAACGAAGAAGCCAAAATGGATTCTCCGCGCTTTCCGTTTGGTGGGTCACTCAACTTGTCACAACAGGATGCGCGCGCTGTGTTCGACCGATTTGGTCGGCAGTTATTTGCAATCGTAGGCTATCAATTTCAGGCTGCCAACAACGGTGAGCGTATCATCCAGATCATCCCGACAGACGGGCAGCTGTTTGGCCTGTCTCGCGATGCGGTCGTTCGGGTCAAGACCTTCCAGCACCCGACCCTCAGCCAAGTCCAAAGCCTTGACGTAACAAACCCGATGACGATCAGTATCCCTGAGTATAATATAAATATGCAAATGAATTTTGAGCAGCAGGGATTCCGTGCTGTTGGAAAAGGGACACGAAAAGTGGCTGGGTCAGGGATTACGAGCGGCACTACGTTCCCGGTCACAGGTTCAGCCGCAGTTGGCAACTCGGTCTTCGTGTTGCGCCTGGAGACGGAAAATTTGGAGATTGATCAGCGTAGATTACCAAATGTGCCCAATTCTGACCGTTACTTAACAGTTTTCGGAAGCATTGATCGAGAGCATGTAACGGCGAATTTGGCACCAATTTCGGGGCAAGCAATCGTATTGCAACGCAACCTCCAGACAGGCGAATTGCAGCAAACAAGCCCTGTCTCTTTCCAAGGCGGGTTTAGACCAAAAGGTACAGACGCCCAAACGGAGCCAACAGCGCCGACATCACAGCTCGATATCTCTCCGGTGATTGCGCCGACACCTGCCGAACAAACGGAATGAACACTGACCCCTAAAACGTAGTGGGCGGTCAGCGCGTTGCCGACCGCTCACTTGATATGTTTAGTTGCTCAGTAAGCCTGCATCTGTTGCGGGTGCTGAAAACGTCATAACTGGTGCGGTTCCGGCTTGCTGTGGTGTTGTCGGAGCAATTGGCTGCGATGCTAGGGGCTGAGCGGTTTGCTGTGCAACAGCTGTTGGCTGCTGGGGCTGTGGGGTGTTTTGTGGCGCAAAGATATCCAGCGACGTCTGTGCTGCCTGTGGTGTCAGAAGTATCTGCTGCTGCTGCGGCGCGACCGGTCCCCCCGTGCTTGCAAAAATTGCGCCACTCTGGGGCTGTTGAGCAGGTTGGATTTGCTGGGGCTGTGGCGTCACTTGTGCTGGCTGTGTGGGGGCACCGAACAAGGGCTGTTGTTGTGGCGCTGCCTGCACTCCAAAACCGGCGTTGCCCTGTGGGACAGGCGGTGTTCCGAATGCTTGTTGCGTCGGTTGCGTCGCAAATCCAGCAGATGCTGGAGCGGTGCCGAACTGGTTCGCCTGCGGCAGCTGGCCAAAGCCCGCCTGGGTCGTTGGCGCTGCGCCAAATCCGGTTGCACCATTGGCTGCGGCGAACTGTGCTTGTGCTTCTTGTACTAAGTTCTGTGGAAGCGTGTAGCCCGCAGCGTTTGCGGACAAGGCAAGCGATTGAACCTGAGTGACCTGCGCAGGGTTTCGACCTTGATTGGCAAGAAAACTGGCCCGGGCGTTCTGGGTACCCGCACCGTTAACACCATCGATGGTCCCCTGATAAAACCCCAATCGCTGAAGGCTTTGCTGCAGCATGACAACTTCATTCAGATTAAGTTGGCGATCACCGAAGGCTGGCGCCGCTGCCGCAAACCCGACGCCTGTCAGCGCCAAGTATTGTGGGCGGGTCAACTGCCCCGTTGCCGCTTCCCCGCGGCCGGCCTGAAACTGCGAAATAGCTGCACGGCTATTGCGACCCAGAGATCCGTCGACGGCCCCCACATTCAGGCCCATATTGTTCAGGGATGTTTGTATCTGTCTCCGCTCGTCCGGCGAGTATTGGCTATTCAGGCTGGCGGGCACATTTGCGCGAGGCTGGGTCGTCCTTTTGACCGTAGACCGTTGCTTTGCTTGATTGTTACGCACACCTTGGTTAATCGCAGCGCCGATTACGCCGCCGATCAACGCATCTTTCAGGTCGGCGTATACCGGGTTCGGAACAGTAAATGCCAGTGACAGGGCGACGGCAGAACTAAGTGCTGTTTTCATTTTAAAATCCTCTCTCGGAATTGACCTGAGTTAAATGTGTGCAAGCCTCGCTCAGGTATAAAGTATTCGATTCGAGGTTTAGATGTCTAGACTTCTGGTAAGCCACGAAAACATTTCAGTTTTATTCTGGGATGCTCAAAAATCATTCACTATCGGTCTCTTTAGGGGCCCGAATAGGCGTTGGTGGGGCGTTCGAAAAATATGCATTGGATAGCGCGATGGCCGTTGCTAGCAGGCCAAACAACGTGGCCAACGCAACAGGGATTGTATCTGCCGCTATCCGTTGGGTCCACGACACAGGTATGATTGTCGGCTCGCTACCAACGCGCGTCAGGCGCAGGGCGCTATATTTTGAGGGACTTGTTGCGACCAGATCAAAGGCGGGACTGAGCCTGCTTAGGTCCGTTACAAACAAGGTTGCGACGATGTCACCCTCCACATTGTCATTGGGACTGCCCGATCCGCGCAGGAGGGCCAAACCGCGATCCCAGAGCGGTGATGGCTGACGTGCAAACCCGATTCTGTCACCGGGATAGAACTCTCCTTGGGCAACCACTGACGGGCGGCTGGTAATACCAAGGGTCTGGCGGATTTCATAGCGCGCTTCGCGGAGTAGCATTTCGTGCCGACCGTCAGGCAAATCGCCAATACTGATCCGGCCCCGCATGGGGATCAAAGGGCGCTCGAAGTCGGTAAACGGTATTTTCAAAAGGCTACTATCGGTGATGCCAAATTCGACTGGCTGCTCATAGTCAGGTTGGCCGCCGCGCCTAGCATAACCGCTTATGAGTACCGGTTTTGCATCCTTACTCTTATCCACCCGCAGCAAAACGAATGCTGGATCTGCGCCCTGAAACGTCAGGGTATATCCTTCGCTCCATCGCACTGTGATCTCCGAAAGGTCATGTTGTTCAAAGAGCCTATTGTCACAGACTGGCTCATCAAAATTGCTGGCTTTCAGGTTATTGGCTGTTCGCAAACATAAAGATGCCTGAGGTAATTCCCAATCAGGAGAGCTTTCATTTACTGTGTGCACAACAAGGTATTCTGTTGATGCAAAAACCGTAAAGGATTGCTTGCGCGGTAGCGCGTAATAAATCACGAAAGCCACAAAGATGATGGTCAGTCCAGCTCGCATCGCTCGCCCGATCAATCCAACACTCGCGCGCAATCCCAACAAGCGACGGCCCGCAGCCAAAGATCTGATGAAGACCGGATTTATGGCTCTACTCCAATGAAAATCATGGCACTGCGTGGTGCTGAGACGCGACCGCGATATAGCCGTTCATAATCGAATTTAATGGTCGCATCCGAGTGTGTCGGCATCAATCCTGCAGGGATCGTAACGGAGCAACGAAAGTTATAGGCCAAAGCGTCAGGGCTATTAATTCGCGCGCAGCTATGGCCAAGCTCTACTGGTGGCGCGTCTGATCCCTGCAAAACTGCAGTTACCAGCAGCTCATCTGCGCGGGCGATGTTCATGTTGAGCATCAATTCAACATCTTGATCCGCATCTTCGCCAGTGAGCGCGCCCTCATTCCAAAAATTGACGGTGTATTCTGGATTGTCTTCGCGCTCATCACCTATGCATGCGCCTCGTTCCAGAGTGATACCACTGTTGTTGGGTGATATAGAGGTGATCATATCTTGATATGAAGTACTGAATTTGAGTCGCGCACGGCGCGTGACCATCTCGTCAGGCACCTTGAATTCAACTAGTGCAGTATAGTCCCCGACGATCGTCGTGATCCGTGCACAAATCGTGGTCCCGAGCCAATTTTCAGGCATCACCGCTTCAATTTGGGGCCTCTGCTGTTCCGGAAGGTTCGAGCCGATGACGTGTAAACCGCGGAGCCAGTTCGGCTTGGAAATCAGGGTGCGTTCGGGGTCTGTCTCGCTAACGACCAGGCCTTCCAGAGGTAAGATGTCTTGCGCCTTTACGGTGGTTGCAAAAAGTAATGCTGACAGAAGAATTGACAGTCGCTTCACACTCATGAACCCTTCCGTAATTTCTAGTTCATCAAAAGATAGGCGATTGTGATGCTCTTGCGAAGTCTCTTAATGCTGCTTTTGCTTGCAGGTACGGCACGTGGTGCTGATGTTGCGATGGTTGAAGACGAGTTGGGGCAAGCGTTGTTATTCAACAATCGCGGCTTGTGCTATGCGGTTTTGCCAAATCATGTTTCCACGACCAAAGACCGCATCGCACTTTTTGCGCCTTCTCCGAAAACCGTCGGCACGGCCGAAATTTTCTGGCGCGACCCACAAAACGATATCGCGCTGGCTTATGTCGAGGGGGCGCTGAGCACCGAATGCTCGGTGGAATTTAACACACTGTCCCCCGATCTGTCTGACGTTCTTTTGAAGACAGAAGACGGGCTTATCAAAAGCGTGCATTTTGATGGTGCGTTTTTTGATAGGATTGGCGCTACGCTCATAGACGTGGACGGAACGTTTGTTACGGTCAAGCTTTCCGATGCAGGCATTGATGCGGAGGTGATCCAAGGCCTGTCTGGTGCAGTCTTATCGGTTTCTGGTGTTCTGAGCGGCATCGCAATTGACGCCCAAGATACCGGTGAGGCCCGATTTTTAAGGATTGACCGTATCCTCGACTTCATCGGCCCACAATTACGCGCCACATCACACCCGAACACACAAGATATTGCCGCATCGCCCAGCGGCTATGGCTACCGTGTGACCGAATTTCAATCTGGGGATAAATCTGGCGTTACCGCTCTTGAGCCCGGAGATCTAGTCAATTCATGGATCAGTGACTGGACCGGCGAGGCTGTTGAATTCGAAATCACCCTGTCAAATACCGAGATTTTGCAGCTCAATAAGATCTCGATGTTTAGTTTGCTATCGGATAATACAACACCCCCGCGCAGGATCGAGATCCAGATAGACAGAGGTCTTCCTGTCAGCCCTTATTGGACTTCTATTGCGAGCGCGGATATGTCACCCACCGGCGTTTTTGAAACAACGACAGGGGGCACATGGGCGCGGCGCGTGAAGGTGAAGATCCTCGATGTCTGGTATCCCGACCGCAGCTTGAGAATAGACCAGCTGGTTGTTGAATAACACTAATCTCACTCTTTGAGATCGATTTGAACCTGCACGAATTCGCTATCGTTATAATTCATGGTTCCACGCAAAATTCCGTCATTTCCCAGATTCAAAACCGCCGATAGTTTTCGACGGTTTGGGAAAGATGGTGTGAGCTGGACCGCTGTGCCAACTTGGCGAATATAACAACTCCCTTCAACACCCCAGCAGTCAGCGCTGCGAGGTGAAAGTACGCGATATAAAACCTGACCTTGGGTTTCCAGGTATGTACCCCCATTATCAGTCACCCATGCTGCGATATTCGTCGCAGCGCTTCGGTCCCCGGCAAGCTGGATACGCAAATTCGGCCCACTATCAAGTATTGCTTTGATAGAAGCCTCCCGCATTACGGGGTTTGTGGAGAAAAGCGCATGTTCTTTTGCTATTCTCTGTAGGGCGGGATCGTCTAGCTTTAGCATTTGCTGGACCAGTGCATACTGCATCCTTTGATCCGGATTTTGCAAGGCTTGCTGGTACTTGGCAATATCCGCAACCTGCTTCTCGGCATTCGCGACGATATCTTCAAAACTCTGGGCTCCACCCGTGGTAGCCAGCATACTCATAATGGCTGCGAATATCGGTGCTTTCATGTCCAATTTCGATGTCCTTCTATCACTGCCACAAATTTAGATTTTGGATACAGCAACAGGAAATGACAAGAAATTTGTGGTCAAGACAGATCACTGTCCAAACCATAAGGCTGCGCGAGGTTGATTTCAGGCGCAAGCCTAGGCTAGCCACCTTTTTATCAAAGCACGAGCAGACCTGCGTTTGTAAACTGCCTCAGATGACGTGGGGATCGTCCTGAAATCAAATTGAGGCAGATATCGACTGACCCAAAAATCCTTCTTGGTAGTCTGTTTGACATGGGGCCCCGCGCTTGGACAGGTAAGGGCACCATAGCAAATTAAAAAGCGCGCCAAGAAGTAAGACAGATCGGTTCACTAGTTTAGCCGGCATTCCGGGATACTATAGCGATCACGTCTTGGTTCAGGCGGATCAATCGACCGCCTCGCTGGTTCTTCGTCATTAAGCTATCTGTTGTGCAAGTCAGCGGCCAACCAGCATCGAGCGCCACGCAACAGCACGATTCGACTATGAATAGCCTTCGGTTGGCTCGGCGTCGTTTATGACAACCAACTTCAAGCCGAAACTTTCGAACAAGGCATTGGCCTCTTAAGCATCAAGCTGCCTGTCACGGTTGCGTCTGGAGAGCTAAGGGTCCTGCAGCCGGCTCTCCACTGTTGCTCGATTTATCGTGACGAGGCTGATCCTTGTATCGAGGTAGAGAGAATACCGGACCAGCCGCGACAGTTCGCACGCCTGGTCCATGTAGAGGCTGTGACGGGCGGAGATCGACTGGATCTCGTCTTCGGTGAATGCGCCCTCATCCCCGTAGTCGGCGAGTTTGGAGGGTATCGTGGCTGCCGTCGTGTGATCCCGATGAGGATAGATTGCATAATCATCAGGCAGACGCCCTGCACCGGATTCTACGTGGTCGACCCTCTCGTACCGCTTGGTCATGTGGGGTCTCCTCTCTCGTCGCCTTCAACCAGTTTCTGAATCTATGGCTGTCGCCGTTATGCTGATGCGGTAACGGTAGTCAGATTCTTATAGTCGGCTGGTCGATCCTGTCCCGGGTGCAATCGATGCACTTGGTCAACGTGCTCATTCTTCGGAAGAAACAAGCATGCGCTCTCTGAAAAGCGCTGCTTATGCAGCCGGTTCACATCTGACCCTCCTCCTCGCAGCTGCAGATTCCAAAGCGGGACGGCTACGGTACACCGTAACCGCGCCATTGATACCGCAGCTTACGCGGCTTGACTGTTTTCAGCAGCGGCCAACGGTGCCCAATTCCACGGCAACAATTCGTCGAGCCTGTTGATCTTGTGATCATGGATGCGGTCGAGG
>Ga0306910_1000795_pt1 | contig 12985 bp, 16 predicted proteins | sample AntRauMFilla2698_FD_190438 | JGI IMG/M metagenome (GOLD analysis project Ga0306910, IMG submission 190438) | Saline lake microbial communities from Rauer Islands, Antarctica - Metagenome Filla 2 #698 (v2) (version 2) | ecosystem: Environmental > Aquatic > Non-marine Saline and Alkaline > Saline ... | reverse complement strand
CTCTGTAGTCGCCCCTTCTGTTCAGACACCCCAATTTCGGGGGTCTCGACAATACATTTACCATTGAAAATAAAGCGTTTTTTAGCGGTTCCACTAGCTAGTTCTGCATAGGTCGGGAGACCATCAAAGAACAGCTTGAATAGATGCTCTTGACGGAGTGGATTAGCCTTATCTAGCAAGGCTTTTTCTGGTGATTCCACTATTTTCCTGGCATAACCAATTAGCTCCTTTACATCGACCTCTGTGAGGTCCACAGTGAAGCGATATGACTCTGCTCGCTTAATCTCTGCCTCTTTGTTTTCTAGCTCTGCTTCCATCATTTTACTCACCGTGTCGCTCTCTGTGCTGATGAGTTTCTTCAGTAGGCTACTTTTCTCTGATTTCAACAAAGCCACCCGTTCATCAAGGGTTTTTGATTCTTGCACAATGTCGTCTTGTTTTTGTCGCAGGCGTCGCACCAACACTTCTTCTAATACCTTCACGTAGTCTTCACTGTATTCCACGTCAGAAAAGAACTCTTCAACTGTTTTATCCATCTGGTTCCGTGATACAGAAAAAGACTTATGCCCACGAGCACAATGATATTGCGGGTAGTGAGTATTTCTTCCTTTAGGAGCACTTCCCTTTAGCTGTTCACCACATTCTGGGCAGGTAACACATTTGAATGGGTATTCTGGATTGTATTGCAGTCTTTGAAAAACAGGCTTCTCGGTTTTGTAGTTATACAGCATCTCTAGAGTGCCATCAGGATATTCTTTGAGGTACAGTTTATTGCGATTTGCCTTGTTCCATAACTCGATGCTTACCAAGCCCTCCCACTGAGCTTTCACCGGCTTATCATGAGTCCATTTTTCATTTAGGACTCCAGCGTATACGGTCCGCTGGTAAATACGCTGCAGCTGTTTGATACCAAGTTTCTTTCCTCCAATTTGACCTACAATCTCGGTTCCGTCTTTACTCCACCGATTTCGCATTTTAGTTCGGAAGCCCATCTCTTCATTAAGGATGTGTAGGATTTGCTGGTCAGTGTGGCTACACGCAGCACGCAGTTCAAATATTTTCTGAATGAAGTGTGCTCGTTTGGGGTCTGGAGCTTGGATGTAGCGAAGTTGGGTGTCGATTCTAATCCGTTTATTTTGTAAACCATCATCAGGACACCCCACTTGGTAGCCACCTTGGGTGTATTTAATCTGTTTTGGAATTGTCCGCTTGAGGATTTTTTCTCCCTCATCTTCGGCAATAACTGCCGACATTGTTTCTGCCATCTTGCTTGGTTTTTCATGACCCTAGTCATACTCGAACCCTAAAGCCTCAAGTTCAGGCATAAGATACGACGGCTGAATAATTCCTGAAGTATCAACCAAAATCACTCCGAGTTCTGCCAACTCCTTCTTCATAGCATCATACTGGCCAACACCCCCTCGACTAAGTCGGTCAATATAGCGAATGATGTAATACCCAACCTTACCTGGGTTCGCTTTAATGTACTGAATCTGTTCGTCATAGAGAGTACGTCTTACTTTTGCGCTACCAATCTCTTTTGGAATCTTGCCGTCAGGGAGAATCTTCCACCCCTTCTCCTTGGCAAATTTCTCCATCATTGAAACCTGGTCATTGAGACTTTCACCAGAAACCTGACCCCGTTCACTAATACGGGCGTCTCCAATGCATGTCTGTGGATGTGATTCAGGGTACTTATACATAGTTATATTCTATATTACACTTTTACTCATTTACTTTCATCTTCTCCTCCACCCAGGCATCAATGGCAGAGTCTGCCTGACTAACAACTAAATCGCGAAATACAGCTAAAGACTCTTCAGGTACTGAGACCTCAAGCTTTGCAAGTATTTCTTTAAATTCATCGGTGTTAATCACGCTTTAGGAGAAAGTTACTGGTAACAGGGTTTTTAATGCCCTATACCCTAATTATCTCTCGCTACTTGTGACCGATTGTCAGGTAAGGTGACTCACCAATTTAGTACCTACGTATCACCCTATGTGCTGGAGCAACATCAAACAGGTCCTCATGGGTAACTAGTTTCTCTCTGACTATCTTGTTTACCGCCCTACATGCATCCTTTATAGCCCTGCCTGTTGGCTCCCTATGTCCAATACTCTCAGCTTCAATCCAAGTAGAGATGACAGCTATTTCCGCCTGCTCCCCTTTTGTTTTATGAACGACCATGTACCGAGTAACCAGGTCCATTAAAGACTCGCTCTCCAAAGGAATCCGCTCAGTATCAATTATTAAAGTATGGTCCTCATAGGCGACAACAGCTGAAGCTAAATCAATCGTTGCAGCACTTGCCCCGGAACGGCTTCTTTGGGTTCGTTTGGCTAGTATCTGTCTCCCTTTATTAACGGCCTCCGTGACCTCTGGAGGCACTGGAGTCCCGTAAGCATGTTTGGCGTTATTGTATTCCTTGAGGTCTCCCCTTGCCTGCTGTATCTGCTCCCACGACTCCGCAGTAACTTGTGAGATGTTATTAAAAGGCAGTAGGCGTTCAGGAGTCAGTGGTGCTGTATTACTCCCGGCCTCCTGCGGGTCCAAGGAGGCTAGTTGGTAGTATTTGTGTAGCAACTGTTTCAGGCCTCCCGGACGCACATAAAAAATGTCTAGTTCCTGTGGTGATTCAGTGGACTTCAGGACGTGGGCTGCCAAGTCGCCAAGCAGGTAATACAAATCAGTTAAAGCGTTTAAGGCTTCCTTGTTTGGGGATTCGGATGGGCGTCCTTGAGGCATAAAAAAATACTACCCAATAAAGCAGTAATTGACCAGGCACAAATATCGCTAATTTCTAAACCAGGCTTACCATGTTACCCCTACAACACAGCTTGTTACCCTGATAAGTCTCTTTATAGTATTCCTTTGTTTTATAGTATGACCAGTATAACCAACCCTGATAGCGGATAACCATACTCGGTATATGTTTGTATGGTAATCCTGTTTCAATCCCCGACTTCTAGGACAAGAGAGGGCTAAAGCGGGCCTCCCGAAGGACCCTACTAATGCCTATATATCTGATTCCGATTTCTCTCGGGATATACGTACTCCACCACTATCGGTACTTGCTTTCTACAAGGTTTCTAACACCGGCATCCTCCTGTATCCATAACTCATTCGTAAACAGGGGGTAGTTACCCGACGTACCGTGCACATTAATCGCCAATGAAGTTTCGGCAAACGATTAAGAGGCTTCCAATCATCTGTCCCAGAGTCAACCAACGAATAAATCACGAGTTGACTCCCAGGAGTCCCGAGTGCTGTCGGGACCGCATCAGAGCTTAGAATTCAAGAGTTTCACCACATCCAGAAGGCGGGCTCTTGATTCGCGTCCCACACCCTTCCAGGCTTAGCTAGCATTACGCTACAGCAAACCGCGGCTTTATTAGCACGTCGGTTACTGCCCCATTGTCCGAAGACGAAGGAGTCTATTGCATATTAAATTGGAATTTGGATATGGTATTTCTTCTAGGAGAGCTATCTGGTTACAACTATACCTGAGTGCCACAGACATAAAAGGTCATTTGACAAATAGACCATTGAAACAAAAAATTCTCTAGTACCGCCTTACTATCAGTGACGTCAGCGACTTGTACTTCTGAAAATATGGCAGAAATTTTTGCACCCCAGGCTGTTTTCCAGGTAACTTTTCAACCAAAACAAATCTCCGAGCGTAACCGTTATCTAGTATCTTTGGGAATTCTATGGGACCCATTCCAAACCACCCCCCCCGTACCCCTATTCCCGCAGAGGTTCTTGTAACTGGAAGTGTGAAGAGTATTAATCATTCAGGCATCAGCTCTTCGTACTGCGATGCATCCAGTACCGCCATAAATAAAACACTATGAACAAGACGAAGCAGAAGAAACCACTATCAACATACACAGGCTCAGAGGCTACACTCACTGCCGTGAAGGAAGCTATTAAATCCCACCCACAACTAGGTCCCAAGTATCTAGCAGGGTTCTCGCCGTACCATTCAGCAATGACTCATGCGGCCTGGGAGCGTCAGGGCTATGCAGTTATTAAAGGGTCCAAAGCAATCAAGAGCTACACGTTTATAGAAGCAACCGATGAAGATGGTAACGAGAAGAAAATGATACGTAGGAATGTGAACCTGTTTCATTCTAGCCAAGTACAGAAGATAACAAAACAAACTGTATGACCCAGAAAATGACCGTTGTAAGCGAGCAGAAGGCAAAGGACGAACCATGTATCCGTATCGCAGATAAACGTCTAGCAATGGCAGGTTTCGCCCTGGGGGACCTCATCTCGGTAACAATCAAACCAAAGACCGTAATTATAAAACGACTAACAAAACTAAATCATGAATAACCCAACAACTACTCGACCACGCTACCAAGGCAACTACCCAGCTACAGAGCAACCGAGGTCTCAGGTCCATCCAATCAAAGCTGAGATACAAAAGAACATCGGAGACTTTACCTTTGTCGCTAGATTCGAAGAAGACCGTGAAGCCATTGCAGCTTTCAAGAATGAGGGACTGATTGCATATCGTTGCATCCTCAGCACCCCAGACGGCAGGACGCTAGGAATCGGCCACGGACTCAATGTATTGTCAGGGCAGAATAAATGGCTGACCAAGAGTGTGAAGTGGGCACATTCGGGAGCCTTGATTTCAGCGGTGACAAATGCGGTGAAATTCCCAGACCTCAGCGGAGCTCCAACGCCAGACTTCGGACTAAACCGTGAAGGACTAGAATCCGAGTTTATGGCGACCGATAAGCAAAAGAGCTACCTAACCGAACTAATTGGCAACATGGCTGATGAGGATGAACGGGATGACATGATGAATGAACTAGGTACGATGAGCAAGGAGAGAGCGAGTGAGCTGATACAACAATTGAAGAGCTAGCAATTAAGCCGTGTGTCCTTAGGTGGGCACACGGCTTTTGTTATGTTTCTACCGTCTTTATATATTCATCTCCCAGTAATTCTTGTTGCCGTTTACGTACTTGGTCCAATGCATAACTACTATCGTCTGATTCGAACTGCTTCATCATGTCAGGTACGTCTTGGAATGAAGTTGCTTGTCGTCCAATTTTTATTCTATTTTGTGTTTGCAGGACAGAGGCATCAAGGTAGTGTCTAAAATCTTGGATAGCTGAAACGGAAATTACCTTGTCGTTAGGATACTTGGAAAGAATTCGATTCAGGTTTCTCTGCGCATCTTGTATGTGTGGTACTGCTCCTAGCTTTTCGCCTGTGGGAGCTGCAACTGTGGCCATGGTGTTAATTGTCTTTTGTACTTCTATCGAGTGCTTTTGGACTGAGCGTAATTTGTATCCAATACTTCTTGCATGATGAACAAAGTAAGCAACTAAGGCGGCGACTGCAATTAGTACGTAAATCATATTAGAACTATACCAGCTATTCCACCCAAGGAGTACTTGTATGGTTTGTACAGTACGACTTAGCGGTGTATTCTACAGATACAACACAGTCACCTAACCCCCTGTCGTGAGATTCGGGCATGGTGCGAATATGAAGACTCAACGAGAACAAAGAACCCATTATCTGGGGTCTCTCGTTGAGCTGTACGCCGAAAGGTGCTGCATGGATTCGTCCAACCAGGTAGTGGGCTTTTTGATGCCTGCTGCGTAACTTTTCTACATATGCAATATTTCAAACCAGCAGCAGGACTTATACTTCTAATCTTCGGACTTTTGATGGTATTTGTACTCTTCATTAATTTTATAGACAGTAAAGAAGCCGATAAGAATCAAGAGCGGACTACGCAGCTGCAAGAGACTAAGTGTAACGGCTATGAATCATGTGTAAGGAAAGCCGAAACTGACCGTAATTGGAATAGAAGTATTTCTGATGACTTGGTACAAGCAATGAAAGATTCAGGCTCGTACTACACCCACATTGATACATGTATGCAAATAAAGTATGTGGTACCCAATGACAGTATTCTGACCGATGAAATGAAGCAGTCAGTATGGATGCAAGCCCAGAATGCTTTTAACCGAGAGATAACGCACTGGATTAAAGCAACAGGATTTTTCTCTCCCTATGACGAGGAGACACTGGAAGAGGTGTATAACAAAGATGTGTCAGAATGTCGTACAAAGTATGGTCAATAAGTTACTAGCAACAGGTGTGGTAGCGATAGTGTGCATTTCTGGCTATATCTATTTCACTCCAGATACCAGCAAAATGATTACTACTACTGATGAGTATGACTATGTGCTCTGTCCTACTACAAACACCTTTACGACAATATGGAACACCTGGTCCTACGAATACCTAACAGACAACCCTGCCGTTGATGTGGATACCCAGATGGACGCTTGGAATGCAAAGATAATTACTAATGGGTGTGATGAAGAGTGGTTGGACCCACTAGATGATTTGATTGAGCAAGAGAGTGCTTCTGCCACTCCTGTCTATTGGTATAATGAATCTAATTGAAAAATAACCCTGTAGTGTTAGGCTGTAAAAAACATGAAATATTTTAATCTCACTCTTTTTGTACTCATTTGTCTAACCCCTGCTACTGCCATGGCTAACTGGTACTGGGTTTCTGTAGTAAGTGAACCAAATACTGGCTATTTCATCGAAGAAACATCGCCAAATACAATCGGCTATACAACCACTGACACCACTGACCCACATAGCAATAGAACACCTGTCCCTATAAATTTTATGGACACGATGGAAGAAACCAAAGCTTCTGATACATGTTCTGGTGAACTAAATTCTGCTATCCAGACATTACGTCAATTTGATGCGGATGAGGAAATCACTTACCCAATCAAATGTCATGGAGAATGTAGTCCATACTATACCTACTCAGTAGAAACAGTGGCAGCTAGGGAACAGCTGCTAGCAGATATAGAAAGTGATGCTCAGAGTTGCATGATAAACGAGCAAAAAGAAATTCGGGAAGCAATCGAAGAGCAGAAACAAAAAGAAGCTGCCGAAGCCCGTGAAGTAGCAATAGTCGAGGCGGTGGAGGCATGTGACCTGGACTTCTTTGACACCATGACCACTCCAGAGAAAATGGATACATTCAGGGAGCGTGAAGCCTGTAAAGTTGAAGCTACTACTAGTGAAGTGACTGAGGATATAGTAGAAACAGCAGTTGCAAACCCTACCCCTGTTCTGCCTACTCCCGTGCAACCAAGCGCATCTCCCGTTATTACAGCACCAGTTATAGTCAGCACACCAGAACCTGTAACTGAAACAGAGACAATAATTGAATCTGATATTGAGGCGAGTAGTACACCAGACACTATTGAGCCTGAAACAGAACCACAGGTAGCTTCTGAATTAGAAGAGCCTGTCGATGCAACTGAACCTGCTACACCACCGTCATTTTTCCAGCGAGTAATTAACTTCTTTACCAGCTGGTTTTAAATATAAACTATGACAAACGAAATACAGGATAAGCCAAAAACAGTAGAAGAATTAGAACACTTCCCGTTCGCCACCTTTGCTGAAATGAAAGCAAAAGTAAACGAAGGTGTAGCTCACATCGGTGTTGACCGTAGCGTTGCCTTGCAGTGGATTCAAAATGGTATCTACTCGACCACCTGGCAGCGTATGCGTGGTCTTATTATGGCTTCAATGATATTCCTGGTCCCGATTGGACTACTTGTGTACACAGTGATAACGGGAACGTGGTGGCTACTTGTGGCTCTGCCGTTTTTAGTCATAGCGTACTTCATGCTCCACCCCAGCTCAGGAGCTATGTTTGGTCCACTACGGACACTCTTAATCGTATTTACTTTCGGAGGCTTGGCTTGGGGGTATGTGTATGAAATTAGTTGGCTTACCGCACTCACAATCTGTCTAGCAATTCTCTGGTATTCACAAAAGAGTGTGTACGGAAAAGCTGTAGACGGATTGATTAGCGCTGCACTGGAGCACGAAGACCTGTTCTGTATTTTATGGAATGGCAATTCCTTGAACATACAGCTATACAATGGCGATAGTTACTGGAATAGCTGGAAGCGTGAAGGTGGTGAATCAACGCATTACGATTTAGACACTAATACTTAGAATATGTTACTCACTGGAATACTATTATTAATAGCCGGAATAGTGGTATTTCGATTTGTTGCCAATGGCCAGTCCAAGTCTTTTATTGACCGACCGATGCTGTTTAATAACGGTATCGCTGTCCTGCTGCTTCATCTCGTATGGTTGGTGCTGCTAGGCTTAGGGCTGTATTTCTTGTGGCAGGTGCAACCATTGATTGTTCTGGTCCTCATCTGTGTATACATAGCGCTATGGATTCTAGGCTACTTCATGGGTAGTACCAAAAGTAAGGCAAGAAAAGTATTTAAGATATACAAGCAACTGAAGCTGTATAAACCTCAGTCAAGCCAGCAGGAAATATGTGCACTGACAGCAACCAGCTATTATAAGTCATTGAATTGGAATGAGCGTAAAATCCAAATGACAGTAGAAGCTATACTGGAAAACAAAACAGAAGAAGACACTGACATCAAAGACATCGCACAATCAATATTCAACTTTGAAACTAATCGGTCCCACTTTGGTGAAAACTTTGACTTCAAGACCTATCTGAAGCGAAGTAGTGCAGAACAGGCAGCGATTGAGGCAGCGTACGAACAAGTCATCGGGACGAACAGTACTTCTTCGGAACGCCCAGAACTATCTGATGCTGTGCTACAGATGATTGCGACGGCTGAACTAAATCCAGAAGAGATGAGTAACGAGCAGCTACAGGTGTTTGCTGAAATGGACGACCATAGCAAAAGTGGTTGGATTATAAAAATACTCTACGGGATTGCTGGCGCTAGCCTTTTACTGGCAGTCATTTCTGTACTCTTCTTAGATTGGTGGAGCGTTGTTACATATTTGACCGTGTCTTTTGCTCTATGGTTCATCGGAAACAAATTACAGATGAGACGGATTAGTAAGAAATTTCACGAAGCTAGTATTGCAAAATACGCTATGGAGCAGTCACAGGAAAAACGAGAATAATCATGTCACCTAACCAACGAAAAAACATTGCTTTCACCATCGCTGCTATTTTCTTGTTTCTAGCACTAGCTGATGGATGGCAATACGGATTCTTTACCGTACTTCGTTTTGTAGTATTTACCGCCACAGCCTACGTTGCCTGGTTGGCGTATGAGGAAGGCAAAGAAGGCTGGACTTGGTTCCTGGGAGCTATCGCTGTCTTGTTTAATCCATTTATTGTAATCTCATTTGAACGGGAGCTGTGGGTAGTGATAGACCTTCTGGTTGGCGCCGTTTTGTCAGCGTCTGTATTCTTGTTGAAATTAACTAACGATAAGTAACATGCTGAACGACTTACTATCCAAATATCAATCCCTTACCACCAAGCAACAAGTCTGGACGGCTGTCGGTATATTCGTTCTTGCTCTACTAATACTTCCCAATGTATTAGTCTACGGTGCAGCCATATTTGCATCACACAAACTAATCCAAGAAGTTAGCTTCAGGCGGATATTTGTCGGCATGTTTTCTGTCATTGCATTCTTCTCTTTCGTACTACTCTTTGCGGATGAACCTGTGACGGTGACAGTGACAGAAGTACCCAGTGAACCATCTGAAGTAGTTGCATCAGAACCATCTGTCGAAGCAGTTGAAACAATAGCCACTTCTACATCAACTACAACGCCAAAAGTTCCCGAAGAAGAAGCGGTTGAAGTACAGATAAATGAGCTGGTTGAGCAGGTGGTCCAAGATGAAGTAGTTACCCCTATCGCAGTATCACCAACGCCTGCATCAAGTGAACCAGCGGCCGAAGAACCAGTGGTCCAAGCTACTGCCACCTACCGAGTAGTGAGTGTAGTCGATGGTGACACGGTCAAACTAGACATGAACGGTACTACTGAAAGCATCAGAATTATTGGTTTAGATACTCCCGAAACAGTGCATCCATCTAAGCCTGTTGAGTGCATGGGTATCAAAGCATCAAACAAGGCTAAACAGCTCCTTACAGGCCAATCTGTGCGGTTTGAGAGCGATGATACACAAGATACCCGGGACCGCTTCGGGAGATTACTTGGGTATCTATTTCTGCCTAATGGAGACAACTTCGCTGAGGTGATGTTGCGAGCAGGCTATGGAAATGAGTACACTTACGACCTACCGTATAAATACCAATCTACCTTCAAAGTGGCCGAACAATCTGCTAGAGCGAACCAGTTGGGATTGTGGGCTGATGATGTTTGCGTAGATGAAATTGAAGAAGAGCCAGAGCTTGAACCACAGCCAGTGGCTACTCCTGCATCAAATAGTTCCAAGTGGTACGTCAGTTCTCACCATTCATCCAAGTTCTACTACTGTGAAGCTAGTGATGGCTGGGCGGGATTGTCGCCAGATTACCTTGAGGTGTATGAGTCAGAAGCAGCTTTGAAGGCTAGGTATCCAGGACACACACTGCATGAGAGCTGTTTGTAGTGGTACTATCGTCCAGAATCGTCCAGAATCAAACAATTACTTCAGCCTTTAAAATAAGGCTAAAAACGGTATCGTCCAGAACCACACTAATACATTGCTCGGTAGTGGGTACTAGGTCCAGCACCAACCTTTTCAATTAGGCCCATGTCAACCATACCGTTCAAGTCACTGCTTACTGATGATTTAGATACACCTTCAAATAGTGCAACACACTCCGCAGACGTCATTGTTTTATCAGGTGCCTGTAGAGTCTGCCAGATGGTAAGCTGTCGTTTGTTTAGATTTTCAAACTCTCCTCCAAGCAATGTTACCTTAAATGTGTTGGCTGTGTTTTTAAAAATAGGAGGCATCAATCCGTACTTGTTCATTGAAGATTCAACAATATCAATTCCCCGTCCATACTCTTCCATATAGTCCATGTCTTTCAGAATTGCAGCCATAGTGATGTTCCGACTGAACTGCGACTCCTTAATATTTTCGACAGTAATACCTGGTGGTAAATTACCAGCATTAACAACTTCTATACGGTTAGAAAATACAGATACTTGGGTGTATGTTTCTACTGTATTGTAGTCCCGGTGAATTACTGCATTAGCAACAATTTCTCGAATTGCTTCTGGTGGATACTCGTATTGTTCAACTCGTTTTGTGCCCACGATACTAGCTTGCAATGGAATACTTTTTAAAATGAAAGACTGCATCCCTTCAATCTGGTTATCAAGAGTCCCTTCGATGTCTTGCCGGTCAACTATAGGCGAGGCTGGGCTAACACCCTTATAGTGAACACACCGAATGACGTACCGTGAAAAAGACCGCAGCACCTGAGGTGGACGTTCTGCAAAAATTAGAAAGCCTGCTCGGGTTGGCAACAACACATTATCAAACTCATCTGCGATACCAAGGTTTCTTATTGTCGCTTTATATGAACCAACTGCGGACAATTGCAACGATGGTCGGTCAGTTCTCTTGGCACTCTTTTCTAGAAAGGAAGATATTTTCTCTGATGACAAATCCTCTATTGTGGCACCATCTGCTTCTAAGTGGTCGTACTTAAAGGGCATTGAGTTGCGGATAAACTCCCGAGCTTCTTCCAATGAAATTATCTTATCAACGTTGGCAACTCTGATGCAGGCACCGTTTGGCACACCGAGACTTTTCCGATAACACGGCTTAATTTCGTCTGGAATGTGCCCGATGTAGCACGCTAGTAACTGCACTCCTTTATATTCAAAGTCTAAAAACACTGGGTCCAAACAACTAACCATGTCATCACGACAATACGAAACCATTCCCTCTTTAATACGAGCAGCTTGGTCCCCAACACCCACGAAACTGATAGCTCCAGAAGAATCTTCAGCTACACCAAAAATGATGTATCCACCTTCTGGATTATGAGAGAAAGATGAGATTGATTTCCAGCATGAGTTACCAGAAAACCCACCACGCATGTCTTTAAATTCAATACGGTCTGTCTCTGACTTATTCTCCTCCGCTTGCGCAATCAGTTCTAAGACTGTTTCTGTTCGAGTAATCATATCTGATGTTTATTTAACCAACTACTCAACCGCTTTTTCACCTCCCCTAAATCCTCTTCTGTCCGATAAGTATGCGGTGCACCTTGTACAATCTCAAATACTTTGTTGTTACGTGGAATAGCATCGAACAGTTGTTGCACATGGTCTGGCGGGCACGAACCATCATCGGTCCCGGTGAGTAGGAATACGGGCATAGTTAATTTGCTTGCGTTAGGCAGTAGGTCGTGATTCAACCACTCTTGGTGGACCGCAAATGGTGACCGCTTGATGAGTCCTGGTGCACTAGCACTTTCTCTGAGCATGACACCTTCCTCTTCCCATTTAGCAATCATGCCTGGCTCTCTTCGTTCTTTTGATTCAGTCGTCAGTGTTCCTGATACTACTGGAGCAATCGGTGCTATTAAAGTAACATCCTCAGGATGGTCCTGTGCGTACCTAGCAGTAGCGTAGCCGCCCATTGAGTGACCAGATACTGCCATAGGTCCCACGAACCACTCTTGTTGCTGTGCCCACCTGCATACATCTTCCATGTCTTCCTAGTGGAGGCCAAGGCGAGAATCAGCAAAGTCACCATCACTTTCATTGTATGAATTAGTGGCATCAAAATTAAATACTTGCCAGCCGTTATCGGTAAAGGCTTCTTGTATAGCGACCATGTGGTCCTGCTCTTTCTTGCCTGACCAGCCGTGCTCTAGTACACAAGTGCCTTTTATATCACCAGTTGGCAGAGCTAGTTGTCCAACAATATTCTGCCCTTTGCGGTTTTGTAGAGTGTATTTCTGCATGACTATTTTAATCTTCCTTAAACGGATATTTATTATACATAATCTCAATCTGTTCCGACAGAGGTCCCATTCCAATCTCTGCCCGTCTCTCGTCCAAAGTCTCTTCATCTTCGATTGGTCTTGGTACATGTTGATTATTCTCTTGAGTGAACTGTGTACCGTATAGTTGACCCAAACCCTGATTCACCCGTACTCTATCTTCCAAATAAGCAATGTCCGTTTTGTCT
>Ga0306910_1000793_pt1 | contig 12994 bp, 9 predicted proteins | sample AntRauMFilla2698_FD_190438 | JGI IMG/M metagenome (GOLD analysis project Ga0306910, IMG submission 190438) | Saline lake microbial communities from Rauer Islands, Antarctica - Metagenome Filla 2 #698 (v2) (version 2) | ecosystem: Environmental > Aquatic > Non-marine Saline and Alkaline > Saline ... | reverse complement strand
TCAGGTGTTGGTAAAACATCACTGATAAATCTGCTCAACCCTGAAAACAGTTATAAAGTCGGCGAGGTTTCCGAGTCAACCAGCAAGGGAAAACACACCACAACATTTGCCCGGCTCATTCCCCTGCCCTTCGGCGGTTACTATCTCGATACACCGGGAATCAGAGAATTCGGGTTAGTGGACCTGACGGCTGCGGATTTAGATCTGTGTTTTCCTGATTTCAAAGATTACTACAACGAATGTAAATTCTACAACTGCTCGCACAACCACGAACCCAAATGCGCAGTAAAAAAGGCATTGGATAATGGCGAAATCCACGAACTCCGCTATCGCTCCTATCTGAATATTTTAGACAGCTTGGGATGAGGTTGAGGTTGAGCAAAGTCATCTACATTGAGCTTGTCGAAATGTCGATGGTTTTACCTCAAAACAAAAAAGACATCGGAAGTCATGGTCAACAAAGTCAACTTTATAAATCTCCATATTTTCCATCTCCAAAGAGACTTCCGAAGTCAAAAGCCAATCAACGCAAAAAATTCCAATGCCCACCCAAAGACTTCGGAAGTCGCCGTAAACAACGCCAAATCTATAATCTAATAACCCTAAACGTATCCGAAGTGACTTCAGAAGTCGAAAGCCAATGCCATTTTCCAAACCAGATTCCAGCAATCGGACTGGGCTTTTTTGCCCTTATTGCGGGACGGCAGAGCCTGCCCCTCGATGATAAATTGGAACATCATTTTCCAGTCCTAACTCAACCCGTCAGACGGCGTTGTCGTGGCGCAGAATTTCAGGGGTTGTTTCAGCCGTCAGACGGGAATCTCCACCCAAAGACTTCGGAAGTCGCCGTAAACAACGCCAAAATAAAATCCTGACAACCTTAAACGTATCCGAAGTGACTTCAGAAGTCGAAAGCCAATGCCACTATTAAAGCTATCTTTGACTCCTATTCGTTTATTTATATTTGACTTCCGAAGTCATTTTAATGTACTATTAAGCATTTTTATATACACCTGAACTTCGGGACGAGGACTTCGGATGTCTTTCTTTTTTTGACAGAACAGGGCTTTTTTGCCCTTAATGCGGGACGGCAGAGCCTGTCCCTCGATGATAAATAGGAACATCATTTTTCAGTCCTCAACCAATCCGTCAGACGGCGTTGTCGTGGCGCAGAATTTCATGGGTTGTTTCAGCCGTCAGACGGGGATTCCTTTCTCTTTTCAATCCAACTTCACTTTATAATACATTTTACCAAGCCATTCTCTGAACAGGTCTGAATTGTGAGATAAAGCGCTCGGACTTGGAACGAGTGCCATGGGAAATTGGGATGATGGTTTCCAGATAGGAGTAAAATCTGTTGGAGCTGGCTGAATCGTAAATCCTTCGTTAGTGAACAGATCTATCGCCCTGTCCATGTGCGTTGCCGATGTTACCAAAATAATGTTTGATGTGAGTCCGAGAGAATCAAGTTTCTCTTTTGTGAAACGGGCATTTTCCTCCGTATTAATTGAGCGATTTTCAATGATCAACACCGAATCGGGTAAGAGATTGAATTTCCTGATAAATTTGTGGACTAAATCTGCCTCAGGGGGACGATCTAACTGCGGCGAAACTCCTCCGGAAATCACCACATTTTCAACCATTCCTGACCGATACAATTCAACTCCCTTGAACAGTCGATCAACACCGCCACCCAGTTCCGGTTCATCATTATGATCGAACGAAATCATAAATCCACCTAAAACCACAGCCGATTCAGCCTTTTTTGTTGGTTGAACATTTTCCCAGTGCTTCTGGGAATTCTTGACAGCGGACTGAGAAATGGATGAAAGTGAAAAGATGTACACATTTAAGAAAACAGCGCAAATTATTGAATAACCAGTTTTTCTGTACTTTTTTTGAATCACCCACCAGCCCAACAGTGATCCCCAAAACAAAACCGACAAAGGCATCAACAAAGCGGGAAGAACTTTTGATAACAGATAGTAGATCATGGGTAATTTCAGATATTTAACAGAATTAATTTTCTTTTCACTTCACTCGCTACAATTTCATTAACTTTGCCCGATTCAACAACTGACAATATTCCTGATTTTTAGTAACAGAGAATGACATCCATCAGAAAAAAGCAGATTATAGCGGGAGTTTTACTGCTCTCATCTGTTCTTCTTGTATTTCTTCTACTTTCGACCCAGCGGAATGAACGTCCCTCACTGCGTGATATCGCCGAAATTGACACGTTAATTTATCGCGAACTTTCTGCATTCAATATAGGACAAGATCAGATTCGGTCGCGCACCAGACGGGTTGACTCCGCCTTCAGCCGGGTTGAACATTTCGTTTCTGTACCGCCTCGTGTTTCCAAAACCTTTATTCATTCTGAAATTCATCAGCAGGTGAAGGAGTTTGGGATTAATGATCCCGCTGTGGTTGAATTTCCCCAAAAAGATCTGCGTATCCATCTTCTCAAACAGGGAACTATTGTTCGCTCTGTTACTCTTCGAACCGATACATCTCTGGTATTTCGCAGCTATCCTGTTAGGGTCTTTTTCTTCACATCATCAAGGCCTGACGTGAGCAGTGCCCAAAACATTCACGATCTCGGAGAACACCTCCCGCTCATGCTAAAAACCAGCAATCCCGATGAAGCTGAATCGTGGTTTGAAAGTGTTGGCGACATTATTTCTCCCGTGTACGTGTGGCTGCATGATCCCAACCAAACCGCGGCCGAGATTTTGAATAATGAATACTGGCTGAACGAACGCATCCCGAGAATTGCCAACATCAGCTCAGACATTCAGATTATGCTCAATCAATCGGGAAAAAATGTACCGCTAAAAAGAAGCGTCCGCTCTCTGTTTAATCAATATGGCGTCATGCTTCTCTCAACAACCGATATGCTCACCATCAATAAAGAAATTACGGTTTATGATCGGGAACGTATTCGGGAACAATTTGTCCAAAAAGCCATATCTGATCAAGTCCCGTTACTATCCATTTCTCTTTCCGAAAAAAACGCGGAGTGGATCACCGAACACCAAAAAGAGTTCAAAAAAATGGGCATTACCTTCTACCCTTTTGAATAGTTGGGAGTAGAGTTATTAGTAAATTTAAAAAACTATCAACTTTCTACTCACACCTCCCGATTCTCAACTAAATCAACATCCGAATAGATTCTGCCATAGATTCATGTTATTTTTGGTGGCTATAAACGAAAACAGAATTTTATCATAATCGCTTCGCAGCATGACTGAGATACCCAAGAATTACGATCCTTCAGATATTGAGAAAAAATGGTATTCCTTTTGGGAAGAGAACGGTTTTTTCCATTCCGAGCCCGACGGCCGTGAGCCCTATACCATCGTAATTCCTCCGCCAAACGTGACGGGAATTCTTCACATGGGACACATTTTGAATAACACTATTCAGGATGTGCTCGTCAGAAAAGCCCGCATGGAAGGGAAAAACGCATGTTGGGTGCCCGGAACTGATCACGCTTCTATCGCCACAGAAGCAAAAGTTGTTCAGCGTCTCCGTAAGAAAGGCATTAAAAAATCAGATCTTTCGCGCGAAGATTTTCTCAAACACGCATGGGATTGGACCGAAGAACACGGCGGAATAATTCTCAAACAGCTCAAGACTCTGGGAGCATCATGCGATTGGCAGCGAACCCGTTTCACGCTCGAAGACGATCTCTACGATTCTGTCATCGACTGCTTTATTCGTTTATTTGATGACGGCTATATCTACCGCGGTAAGCGCATGATCAACTGGGATCCTGAAGCCAAAACGGCGCTTTCTGATGAAGAAGTAATTCACCGCGAAGTCCAATCCAAGCTCTATCACGTTCGCTACTCTGTTAAAGGTGAAGAAAATACGTTTGTCACTATCGCCACTACCCGGCCTGAAACTATTCTTGCCGACACCGCAATCTGTGTCCACCCCGACGATGAACGCTACAAAGACATTGTTGGCAAAACCGTAATTGTCCCCATCGAAGGACGTGAAGTCCCGATTATTGCCGATGATTATGTCGATCCTGAATTTGGAACGGGTTGTCTGAAAATCACCCCCGCCCACGATACAAACGATTATGAGATTGGGACAAAACACGGACTTGAGATTATCGACATGCTCAATTCTGACGGAACTGTTTCCGATGCTGTTTCCAATTACAATGGTATGGATCGCTTTGAAGCCAGAAAAGCGATTGTGAAAGATCTTGAAGCCGAAGATTTTCTCGTAAAAACAGAAGAGCTGATCAACAAAGTTGGATATTCTGAGCGAACTGATTGCGTGATTGAACCCCGTCTCTCGCTACAGTGGTTTTTGAAGATGGACGAACTCTCAAAGCCCGCGCTTGAGAATGTGATGAATAACGAAGTTCAGTTTCATCCCGAAAAATTCAAAAACTCCTATCGCCACTGGATGGAAAATGTGCGCGACTGGTGTATTTCGCGTCAGCTTTGGTGGGGACATCGCATTCCCGCATGGTATTATGGTGAAGGAGCAGATGAATTTGTGATCGCCCGAACACAAGATGAAGCTCTGGAAAAAGCTTCTGCCAAAGCCGACAGAACCATTTCGGCTGATGAACTCAATCAGGATGAAGATGTGCTCGATACCTGGTTCTCATCGTGGCTCTGGCCCATTACGGTGTTTGATGGAATGGATAATCCTGAAAACGACGACATCAACTATTACTATCCCACCAACGATCTTGTCACTGCTCCTGAAATCATGTTTTTCTGGGTTGCGCGGATGATTATTGCCGGATACTATTTCAGAGATGAAAAGCCTTTCAAAAACGTCTATTACACGGGAATTGTACGCGATGACAAGCGCAGAAAGATGTCAAAATCCCTCGGAAATTCACCCGATGCGCTCAACCTAATTGAACAGCACGGCGCTGATGGTGTCCGCGTGGGAATGCTGTTCTCCTCTCCCGCCGGAAATGATCTGCTTTATGATGAAAGTTTGGTTGAACAGGGAAGAAATTTCGCCAACAAAATCTGGAATGCTTTCCGATTCCTCTCCATGAACATGGAAGAAGGCGTAACCTACGAGACATCAGAGCATATTGAGCCGCAAAACCTCGCCGATGAATGGATGCTTTCCCGCATTCAGCACGTGATGGCAGAGATGCGTGAAAAATTTGACCAATTCAGAATCAATGAAGCGCTTAAAGAGATCTACTCACTCGTGTGGGATGATTTCTGCGACTGGTACATCGAGCTGAGTAAATCGGGCAAACCGGGTGAAAATATGTCGAAAGATCAGCTCACCCGCGCTTTGAGTATGTTTGAACAGCTCATGAAACTGCTTCATCCATTTATGCCGTTTATCTCTGAAGAGATCTGGCAACGCATTAAAGATCGCAGTACTGAAGAAGCGCTCATCCAAACCCAATGGCCATTGGTCAAGAAAGATCAGTATCAGCCGGAAAAAGAGCAGTTATTTGGCGTGATCAAAAAACTGGTTTCCGGTATCAGAAACATACGGGCTGAGATGAATATCTCCCCAAAAGAGCCGCTGACCGTTTTCATCAAAACAGAATCGAAGGAATTAGCCGAGCAGTTAATATCCTCCGAATGGGTTTTAAAGAAGCTTGAAACCATCGAAGAGCTCACCATCGGGACGGATATTGAAAAGCCACAGGCAGCCGCATCTGCTGTAATAAGTGGAAATGAACTCATAATTCCGCTAAAAGGACTCATCGATCTCGACAAAGAGCGGGAGAAAATCGAAAAAGAGATTCAGCGTCTTGAGGGCTTTTTGAAAGGCATAGAGAAGAAACTCTCAAACTCAAAATTTGTTGACAACGCTCCTCAGGATGTTGTTGAACGGGAACGAAAAAAGCAGTCAGATACGCTCTCCACTCTTGAGAAGCTTAAAAATAATCTGGCCGATTTTCTCTCCTGATCCTCTCACAAACGTTTTAAATGAAAGAATTTACCCTATCATCTTCATCACAATCAAACGAACAGGAATCCGAACCTACCATTTCAGATGTAGCGATTTTAAAAGGTTTAAATGAGCAGCAGCGCGAGGCAGTGTCCGTAACAGACGGACCGCTTCAGATTGTTGCAGGCGCAGGCAGTGGCAAAACCCGCGTGCTTACTTTTCGCATCGCATATTTGCTTCAGCAGAAAAAAGCCTGGCCGAATCAGATTCTCGCTCTCACCTTTACCAATAAGGCAGCGAGTGAGATGCGTGAGCGTATCAAACAGATGGCAGGACCTTCGGCTGAGAAGATCTGGATGGGAACCTTTCACTCCATTTTTGCCCGGATTCTGCGGTACGAAGCCAAACATCTCGGTTACAACAGCCGGTTCAGTATTTACGATTCGGATGATTCAAAACGGGCGATTAAACTCATTCTGCAGGAACTGAATTTTGATATCAAGCAGATAAAACCCCGTACGATTCAGAATAAAATTTCCTCGGCAAAAAACGAGCTGATTGATCCCGATACATTCAAAGCAAAGTTTATCTCCAGCTCAATTGACGATATCGTCGCTGCTGTGTATCCAATCTATCTTCAGCGCCTGAAGCAAAGTAACGCCATGGATTTTGATGATCTGCTCATCAAACCGATCGAGCTCTTTGAAAAGAACAAAGAGATTCGGGAAAAATATCAGGATCGTTTTAAATATATTCTCATTGATGAGTATCAGGATACAAACCACGCACAGTATGTGGTGACGCAGCTGTTAGCTCAAAAACATAAAAATATCTGCGTTGTGGGTGATGATGCTCAAAGCATCTACTCCTTCCGTGGCGCCGACATCAGTAATATTCTCGATTTTCAAAACGATTATCCCAAGGCTAATCGCATTCCTCTTGAGCAAAACTATCGCTCAACCAAAAACATTTTGCGCGCGGCCGACTCTATCATCAAGCAAAATGAAAAACAGCTTGAGAAATCGCTGTGGACCGATAATCACGACGGAGAACCAATTACTCTGCTTGAAAATTTAAACGAGCGGGATGAAGCCAACCGCGTGGCTCGTCACATTGGTATGTTGCGGATGAATAAAGGCTATCGCCCGAGTGATATCGCTATTCTCTACCGCACAAATTATCAGTCGCGTGTTTTTGAGGATGCCCTGAGACGCAAAAACGTCAACTATCAACTGGTGGGCGGTGTTTCATTTTATCAGCGCAAGGAAGTGAAAGATGTGCTGGCGTATCTCAAAATGATGGTCAACCCTCAGGATGAGGAAAGCCTGTTACGCATCATTAACGAGCCGGCGCGTGGTGTCGGGGCAAAGTCATTACAGACAATCATTCAGGAAAGTCGCCGGCATGAACGGCCTGTTTGGGAGACATTGCAGCAAATTCAGAATGTGGATCTGTACAAACCGGCCAAGAGTGCTATCGCTGATTTTGTACATATCATAAAAGCAGCACAGGAAAAACTGGAGGAAGGAGATCTCAAAGAAGCGGCAGATTTCATACTGAATAAGACATCCTATCTCACACAGTTAGTTGAAGAAAACACGCACGAATCGCTCGGTCGCCGGGATAACGTACTCGAACTTCTCAACGCCATCAAATATTTTGAAAAAGAACATGATGACGCAACACTCACCGACTTTTTACAGGAAGTTAGCCTGGTAAGCGACCTCGACAAAATGGAAGCCGGAAAGCCCGCCGTCACGCTTATGAGTATTCACGCTTCCAAAGGACTGGAATTCCCGGTGGTATTTATTACCGGACTTGAGGAAGGCCTTTTCCCCATGAAGCGTCAGGATGATGATGTGGATATTGAGGAAGAACGACGCCTGTTTTACGTTGCCATCACGCGGGCGGAGAAAGAATTGTTTTTGAGTCACGCTAAAAGCCGTTACAAATTCGGAGAAGAGAAGCGCATGATTATATCGCGTTTCCTCGACGAGATTGATCCCAATGTAGTACGAACTGAAACCGGAGCATCCATAAATCAACGTAAAGGCGGGTTTGGAAGGGATAAATCTGATAATCCGTTTCGGGATGCTTTCAGCGATGAATTGAAGCCGGAAAACAGAAGCCGCTGGAAAAAACCCGGATCCTCCTCATCTTCAAGTCGATCAGTTGAATATGACGATCAATCAGTTACAGCCGGCGATTTTCAGGTTGGAGTGAAGGTGTTTCACGAAAAATTCGGAAAAGGCAAGATTATTGCAAAAGAAGGAGGACAAGAAAAAACCAAAGTAACCGTATTCTTTCAGCAAGCCGGGCAGAAAAAGCTATTGCTCAGATTTGCTAAACTACGCATTGTCTCCTAACCCATAGCGCCATTTCTTTTTGAACAAGATGGTTCGAATCTCATTTATCACCGGACTGTTGTGCTTCCTGTTTTCCCTTTCCGCCACGGCTCAGTGGTCAGGCACTTCGTGGAATTCAGGAAGTCCCGGCGGAACTGCGCATGTTTCAGGCGTTGATGCCCTCTACGCGAATCCGTCACGGATCATGATCAATCGGTACAAAAACGGAAATGAGATTTTGCTCGGAAGCTTTCTGGGATTACAAACAGACCGTTCCCTATCTCTTAGTACCGATACCTTCAAGCAAATTTCCGCACCTTTTAATGATAGCAACAGTTCTGCCAAACCTCTGCCCTATTCCATTGATGACCAATACATTAGCCGAAGTGTGTTCTCATCTGTACCCTTTGGTTTTGTTGTACAAAATAAACACTGGAGTTTGGCTCTTTCTGTTCAGCAACACAACGAACGTGTTCTCACCTACTCTGATATTTCAGAATCTCTCGATAACAATACCATACCATCTTCATTGTCGGCAGATTTTTCTGAAATCAGCTACAATCGATTTACGCTTGGATTTGCTCAACCTATCTCATATTTAAATGGACTAAAAAGCGATTTGGGACACTGGTTTATGGGAACATCCATTTCCTACGTTCAAATTAATGCTTTTAATCAAATTTCGCTTCAACAACAGTTGAAATCACAATCTGATGTCATCGATCTGACAGGGACCTATTCATCCGCTACGCAAACACCTTCCCCCGCTCAACAGTCACTTTCAGATCGTATTGGAAACAATGTGGGCTACGGTGTTTTGATGGACTATGGAATTAGTTTTGTTCAACCGCTGGGAGATGATATTTCGCTCATACAATCCGATTCAACTGCTTTAGAACGATCTTTTTCTCTGAGTGTCGGAATCCGCAACCTTGGATTTACCCAACTTGATAAGAACTCGTTTCAACAGCGGGAATTTCAATCAGACACCGTTTCTGTTACGGGAAATGATCTCTCCTCTGCAGAGCTATATACCTCTCCCGATTTCAGCACATCTGACAGAACGTATCAGCAGCTTCTCAACTCGTTAGGAGACACGACTTCGTATCAGTCGCAGGCAAACATTTCAAATGCGTCCCTGCCGGATTACATCATACCGTGGCAGTTTACCATCGGGGCAGCTTTCGATTACAACTGGTTTGCTATCTACAGCGACGTACTCATCAACCTCAATGAATTGAACAGCTTTGCATTAAATAATGTACGAGTCGAGGGAGGATTGGAATTTTCTCTTATTCCGCTTTTTGATCTGCGTTCCGGGGTTAGCCTGAAGGGTGATGATTTTAGTTTCTACTCGCTCGGAGCAACACTTAATCTGGGACATCTTCTTATTGAATCCGCCATTCAGTACAGCATATCAGGTCAGGATGGTATTAATCCTCAATCTGTTGCTATTACAGGACTTAAAATCCGTTTCTAAAATTTATTTTAGGACAATTTTATCCGGTTCTGGCATTGGTTCATAAAAAAAGCCACTGACATTAATCTGTTTTAAAGATCAAGCCAGCAGCTTTAGATATTCTTTACTATCAGGATGATGTTCTACCCTTTTTTACCTGCTTTCAACTCAGGGAGCGGAGACGAGAACGATATTCTCAGCAACCAATCCTTTGTCGTTTTCAACAAGATCAAATTCAAAAATCAGATCCCGTGATGGCAGGAATGAAGTGTCAAAGTTGTGCTCAAATTGTGAAACGTGAGCGAAGATGGTATTGTATGGACTCTTCGGGTGACGTGAATCAGTAATCCATGAATACTCGTTGAGTTTATCCATGTATCGCATAAATCCGTATCCGTCCTCGTGAGAGTAGTCGTAGCACAATCCGCGTACGCGAGATCCCACTTCTCCCCAGTTACCGCCATCCTGAACGGGCAGCAGTCCCGGAATCAACAAACCTGAGACATACATGTCGGCTTGTGCTTTCAAAACGGGAGAAACGTTATCGAATCCCATCAGAATAACACGACAACCGTAATCCTGTAATTTGTTAATGACAGGGATAAATCCTTCATCGTTGGTAAGAAGAACAATTTTATCGAGATATTTTCCCTGTTCCAGCAGATCGACGGTCATCTGAACTTCTACGTTTGAGCGTACAATTTCATCACCGGTTTCATGATTATGACTGCGGTGGATGGGACGTTCAATCACTTTAAACTCAAAGTCGCGAAGGACTGAGCTGAAACGTTCTGTTTTTTCGTAGTACAACTCATCTTCATCCGCTCTTTTCTGATCGAATGAAACATAAACATTAAGCCTGCTCGGCTCATTGTTCGGGTAACAAGCGTACTGTCGAAGTTTATCGTACCGTAGTCCATATCCGCCATTAATACTTACGTTTATGGCATCAACGTATATTCCAATTTTACTCATAGTTATTAACTAAATATTTATTAATTATTAGTGCTAATAGTGTGTTTTATCGTGTGTAAAACGCTAGTGAATTTAATGTATCACCATAATCAGATTCTGCTGGTGTAGAGATTGAATTCGTACAGAAGACTCAACTCAAATAATTAAGATATAGTTTCAACCTTGTGTGTTTATTTAAAGCGAAATCTTGTGCAGATTTCTTTTCACAATCATGGCACAAACAATAAATCCAATTATAAATAATACAGTCCTAATAAATTCAATTTGAACATAGCTATTGATCACATCATAACCAAATACAAATGTCAGAGCCATACCCATAATAAACAATACACTTGCCCACGGATATTTTATAGGATAGACTTTCATCGATTCAGAATAGATAAAAATTGCCATGACCAAATAACTTGTGACAGTTGCTATAGCCGCTCCCATCATGCCTAACAGCGGTATTAAGACCACGTTGAGGACTATCGTCACAACTGCTCCGGTAAGCGTAATTTTGGGCAATTTTTTGGTTTGTTCCTCTATAAAAATTCCCGCTGTAAAATTCACATACCAGCCCTGAAACCAATATGCCAGCAATAACAACGGAACAACGTGCAAACCCAGCCAGTAACGCTCATCTATGAGCTGCGCGTTTAACAGTGGAATCTCGATGGCAACAATCCAATCTTTAAACAAAGCCACAAACATAAACGCTACGGCCGCAACAGCATTAAAAACCAAAAAAGCCTTAGCGTACACATCCCGCTCGTCATTTCCTTTCGCGTTGTTGAGGAAAAACGGCTGCCAGGCCATGCGATACATCTGAATAAAGAGCATCATAAAAACCGCCAATTTATAACAGGCATTATAAATTCCGGTGATGGAAGCCGCGGAATACGCCGTTCCGTAAAGTTCATTAACGGTTTCCTGAGGCATCTGAGCAAGAAAAAAGCGATCAAGAACCTCGTTAATAGCGTAACCAAGTCCGGCCGGCACATAGGGCAAACCAAAATGCAGCGCTTTGTTCATCACTTCTCTGTTAAACACTCCCGACCACATTCCCCGCGTTGCCAGTCCTGCTCCAATCCAGGTAAATACCGAACCAATTACATTACTCACCAGCACCGCCTCTATCCCCCATCCGAAACCGAGGACCAGTACAAAGTTCATAACCAGATTTATCACTACGCCGCCGAGTTTTACAAATGAAAACATCCAGGCGTGGCGCTTTAGACGTAGTTCAGCAAATGGAATAGCAACGGTGGCGTCGAGCCAAAGAATGATGAGCATCATCCAGATGAGATAGTGCAGATCGGGCGGAATCTCCATGAGCGGGACGAGAATATCCTGAAAACCAAGAGTGACCAGAGCCAGAACGGTAGCGCCGCCAATAATGGTGAGTTCCAGCGTTTTGAATACATCCTGAGCCTTATCCCGGTCAGAAGCGTATTTCAGATACGCCGACTCCATCCCAAACTGAAACAACACGTTAAAAAAGATGATAGCCGCGTAAATGAGTCCGATGACGCCATAAACAGCCGGATCGAACACATCGGTATAAAAAGGAACCAGCAGATAATTCAGAAATCGCGCGGCAACCGTGCTGATGCCATAGATGACCGTGTCGGAAAAAAGCTCTTTCAGACGACTCAAGCTTCTACTCCTCTCCGTTCATGATAGCCTGAATGGCAAAATCGTAGCCCTGAAAGCCAAATCCGGAGATAATCCCCTTACACACACCGCCACTGAATGAAGTGTGCCGAAAGGATTCCCGGGCGTGAATATTTGAAAGATGCACTTCAACTTTAGTCGCTGAAACCATCTCAAGCGCATCTCTGATGGCCACAGATGTGTGGGTAAACGCTCCGAGATTTAAAATCAAACCGTCATGTTCGTTCTCACCTACCTCCTGATGAATTCGCTCAATCAATTCTCCCTCGTGATTACTCTGAAAAAAAGAAAACGACAGATCGGGAGCTTTTGATTGAATGCAATCCTCTAAATCAGTCAGAGTTTGTGTTCCGTACTGCTCAGGATCCCGATTTCCAAGCATATTAAGATTGGGTCCATGCAGGACCAGTATTTTCTTTACACTCACAGCGCTTCAACTATTTTTTCAGCGATTTTGGCCATCTCTTCTTTTGTAAACTCCTCTTTATGCTGACCCAATGCCACAATCTGATTCTCACTGTAAATTGGAATCAGGTGCAGATGAGCGTGCGGAACTTCGAGGCCTTCCACGATAATTCCAGTCCGAATAGTACCTAAAGCATGATCGATGGCGTGTGCGATGGGCTTCGCGAATCGGATCAACCCTTCAAGC
>Ga0306910_1000792_pt1 | contig 12999 bp, 12 predicted proteins | sample AntRauMFilla2698_FD_190438 | JGI IMG/M metagenome (GOLD analysis project Ga0306910, IMG submission 190438) | Saline lake microbial communities from Rauer Islands, Antarctica - Metagenome Filla 2 #698 (v2) (version 2) | ecosystem: Environmental > Aquatic > Non-marine Saline and Alkaline > Saline ... | reverse complement strand
TACCGCAAGGCGGTCCGCCTGATGGATCTGGCCGACCGTTTCGGCCTGCCGGTGGTCACCCTGGTGGACACCGCCGGCGCCTATCCCGGCATTGGCGCGGAAGAGCGCGGCCAGGCCGAAGCCATCGCCCGCTCCACCGAGCGCTGCCTGACGCTGGGCACGCCGCTGGTGTCGGTGATCTGCGGCGAGGGCGGGTCCGGCGGTGCGGTAGCGCTGGCCAGCGCCAACACGGTGCTGATGCTGGAGCATTCGATCTATTCGGTGATCAGCCCGGAAGGCTGCGCCTCGATCCTGTGGCGCGATGGGGCAAGGGCCCGCGATGCGGCCATGGCCATGAAGATCACCGCGCAGGACCTGATCGAGCTGAAGATCATCGATTCAATCATCCCCGAGCCGCTGGGCGGTGCCCACCGCAATCGCATCCAGGCCATTGAACGGGTGGGCGACGCCATCGAGGCCTCGCTGTCCAGCCTGGACGGGCTCAGCGCCGCGGAGCTGAAAAAGCACCGCCGCGACCGCTTCCTGAATATCGGCCGGAGCCTTTTGGAGGCCTAAACCGGTGCCGGGAACTGTAAGGTCCTAGACCTCCAGCTCCGCCCGGATGCGCGCGCGCAAGATGTCGATGGGCGCAAGCTCGCCCGCCTGACGCACATGCCAGAAGGTCCAGCCATTGCAGCTGGGCGCGCCCTGCACATGGGCGCCGACCTGGTGGATGGAGCCGCATTCGGCGCCGGCAGCCACCGTGCCGTCGGCCCGCACCCGCGCCGTACGCCGGCCCTGGCTGCAATACAGCGTGTCACCGGGCTTCAAGAGCCCCGCCTCCACCAGCGCCCCGAAGGGTATGCGCGGCAAGGACCGTTTGGACTGGGTGACTTTCAGCGCGTCCGGATCGCCGGGGCTGATCGCGGCAATGCGCTTTCTGGCCACTTCGGCATAATCTGGATCGGCTTCCAGCCCGATGAAATGGCGGCCCAGCTTCCGGGCCACGGCGCCGGTGGTCCCGGTACCAAAGAACGGATCCAGCACGAGGTCGCCCGGATTGGTGGTGGCCAGCAGCACCCGGTGCAGAAGGCTTTCCGGCTTCTGGGTCGGATGGGCCTTCTTGCCTTCCTTGTTCTTCAATCGCTCTGCGCCCGCGCAGATCGGCAGCGTCCAGTCGGAGCGCATCTGCACGCCGTCATTGAGGGCCTTCATGGCGGCATAGTTGAAGGTGGGCCGGGCGGTCTTGGTCTTGGCGGCCCAGATCAGGGTCTCGTGCGCATTGGTAAAGCGCGTGCCCTTGAAGTTCGGCATCGGATTAGATTTGCGCCAGATCACGTCGTTCATGATCCAGAAGCCCATGTCCTGCAGGAAAGAGCCGACCCGGAAAATATTATGATAGCTGCCAATGGTCCAAAGCGCGCCATTGGGTTTGAGCACCCGCCGCGCTTCCTCCAGCCAGGCGCAGGAGAACAGATCATAGGCGTCGAAATCGCCGATCTGGTCCCAGTCATTGTCGACGGCGCTGACCTTGGAATTGTCGGGGCGGTGCAGATCGCCGCCCAGCTGCAGATTATAGGGCGGATCGGCAAAAATCAGATCGACGCATTCGTCGGGCAAGGCCTTCATGGCCGCCACGCAATCGCCCTCGATGATCGTGTCGATGGGTAGGGGTGTGTTGGCCGGGCCTGACACTGTGAAACTGCCTCGTTTGGAAACCGCCGATCCAAGACAGGTGAATCGTTTTGCCTTACCCGATGGTTAAACGCGATTCACTATCCTCTGCGATCCTCATCGCGCGGCGCGCACGGGCGCGAAGCTTAACCGATGGATCGGCGACGGTCCCAGATTTTTCAAGGACGCCATATGGGTCGCCGCGCCATAGCCCTTGTGGCCGGCAAATCCATAGCCGGCAAAGCGCCTGTCAGCCTCCACCATAAGCGCGTCGCGCACTGTCTTGGCGATGATGCTGGCCGCGCTGATCGCCGGTTCAAGCGCGTCGCCGCCCACAAGCGCGCGCGCCGGAAACGCCAGATCCACTGGCAGGCGGTTGCCATCGATAAGCGCCTGGTCCGGCTGGCAAGGCAGATTGGCCAGGGCGCGCGCCATGGCGGCCATGGTGGCGTGCAGAATGTTCAGCCGGTCAATCTCCGCCGGCTCTGCGATGCCGACGCCCACCAGCGCGCAGGCGCGGATCTCGCCCGCCATGGCCTCGCGTCTTTTCGCCGTGAGCTTCTTGGAATCGGTCATGCCGGAAAGTCCTGCGATCTCGCAAAAATCCGCTGGCAGGATCACCGCCGCAGCCACCACCGGCCCCGCCAGCGGCCCGCGCCCGGCCTCATCCACGCCAGCGATGAGAGGAGCGATCGAGGAGAAGGGCCTGGGGCATTGCATGGCGCAATACTACACGAAGCGGGCGTAGAGACCGCCGGATTCATGCGCGCCTTGCCCATGGGAAATGCCTGGCAGTGACGGGAGCGCCGCCGCGATGGGCCTTGGGCACAGACTTGCAAACAAATGAGCGCGCCCATTGGGGCCCACCAGAGGAGCCACCAGAGGAACTTCAGGCAGAAGCAATGATTTCAGCCCTGATGGCGAACCCTAGCGGCTGGCATCCGCGAAGCGGTCGCCGGCACGCGCCATGCCCGGTTCGATCACCTGTCCGGGGTCAACCGGCGTAACGCCATTGCGCACTTCAAAGTAAACTTCGGCCTGCTCGGACCGCCGCACGCGCGGCGCACGGGCAATGGTCTGGCCAACTGTCACGCTGTCTCCGCGACTGACCAGAATTCGATCATTGTGACCATAGGCGGTCACCCAGTCACCGGAGTGGCGGATCAGGACAAGATTGCCAAATCCCGGCACGCCGTCACCCGCGTACATGACAGAGCCTTGCGCGGCCGCAGATACCGGGGCACCGGATGCGACCGCAAAGGTCCAGCCCGGGGCCGACCCGCCGCTGTGCAGGCTGCGGCTGCGAGAGACCAGCCGGCCGTCGACGGGAAGGATGAAATCGGGAGTGCCGCGGCTTGAAACGGCCGGTATCTGCCGGGCTGATTGCGGCGACGGTGCAGACGCAAGCCGCACTTCGGCGGGCGCGGCACTGCTTCTGCGCGCCGCCGGCTGAGCCGGCGCGGATGTGCTGGCCGCATCAAGGCGCAAGGCCTGCCCCGGCACGATCACATAGGGTGCCGGGATATCGTTGAGCGCCGCCAATTGCTGGGTCGTCATGCCGTTATTGAGCGCGATCCGGAAGAGATTTTCGCCAGACGACACTGTGTGGGTCCGGGCCGCGCCGCGCGCAGCGTCGCTGGACGCAAAGGCGTTTGCCGACCGCTCCGGCGCGGTCATCTGGTCACTGCGTTCGGGCGAAATTTCGGGTCCGGCCTGGCGCGCCGGCTGACCTGGCCGCTCAATCGGTGCGGCGGCCTGGGTCTGTGACAACCCTTGCGAGGCGCAACCCGTGACGATCATCCCTGTTGCCAGGGCGGCCATGAGCGATGATCGCCGACATGTTAGGAGCAGACCCATAGTATTCCTCGATGACGCCGGAATCTTGCGCCATCGTGGAAACATAAAGTTAATGCGTGATTAAGACGGCGCGGCGCTGGAAACGCAAACGGCGCCGCCCGGAGGGGCAGCGCCGCTTGTTAGGCATCGAAGATCTGACGTCAATTAGCTCGGCTGACCATAGAAGTTGATCGTCAGCGGCTCAAACGGAACGCCGAGGCGCTCAACAAACACGCGCGTCAGGTTGCCGGTGGGAAGATTGTTGGCTTCCTGGAAGGCGACCATGGCGTTGTAGGTCTGTTCGTCGAAGATGCCGTCGATCGGCCCCGGGTTGTACCCGGCATCACGAAGCGCGACCTGGATCGTGCGAATGGCTTCCGGCGTGGTGTTGATCTCGCACAGAACCTCGCGCCAGCCAAAGTTGCTCGACCCGTCGAACACCGTGCGGGTGACCTCCTGGGTCTGGGCCGGAGCGGTGAAGGTTTCTTCACGCGCCGGGGTCACGAGGACGCGGCGGCTGACGGTGTTGAACTGAGCGGGGATCACTTCTTCGACGACCCGCTCGGGCTCGGCGACGACAGTTCTCTGCACGGTCTCGTAGCGCGCGGGAATAACGTCCTCGACGATCCGTTCCGGCTGGGCTTCGACTTCCCGGGTCATCGTCTCGGTCACCGCGGCGATTTCCACCGGCGTATCCGAGAAATTGTTGGCACCCGGCGCCGTGCGGTAGACGATCCGCTCGGGCGTTACCAGACGCGTGCGGGTGACCGTGCGGTACTCGGCGGGCACTTCAACCCGGCAGAGGATCTCGCCAGTGGCCGTTTCGCGCAGATCGGACGGCGAAAAGTTGGCGCGGGCGAACGCGGCGGCGTTGGGCGCGTCAGAGCGCGCGGCGCGGAAGAGGGGCTCGGACGGCTGCCAGGTGAAGTACGCGTCGCGCACCAGAACCTGCTCGGTGTACTCTTCGTACACGGCCGGCCGGACAACCGGCTCCACAAAGGCTTCGCGAACGACGACCGTTTCGGTCACGGTGCGCATTTCAGCCGCGATCACACGGCGCTCGATGCGCTCGGGCTCGATCAGAACGCGCTCGGTGACGGTCTCGTACTGGGCCGGGATCACGCGGCGCACGGTACGCTCAGGCTCCACCAGCACACGCTCGCTCACCGTATCGTAAACCGCCGGGACGATACGCGTTTCGGTGCGCGCAGCTGACAGAGTAAGGGTTTCGGTGATCGTTCGGGGCGTGGGCGGAATCAGCACACGCGAATAACACTGGCCGCCATCGGCCATCGGCGGCAAGTCGCCGCCCATTTGCTCAAGCTGACGGATACGATCGCGCGCATCCTCAAGCTGGCGACGCAGCTGCTCGTCAGATTGCGCATAACCGGCCGATGCGAACACCGCAGTCAGCTAGACGACAGACGCGCCGATAAGTAACTTTTTGAACATGGAGACCCCCCAAAGAAAAAACCGCTACGCCTAGCAAAAGCGTTTCGGTGAATGAAAGATTAATAACCGGTCCCACGCCGTCCTCAATGATTTTTTTTAAATACACGCTTCTAGGAGCGATTCACGAAGTCAGGTGTGACAAATATCTCAAGGCTTGACCGGGTGCCGCGGCGATCACCGGAGTGCCAAGTCTTTGCTTCGCCGGGGCCAACGCAATACCTGAAATGGTGTCCTGGCGCGTATCGCGGCCCGGGTTAAAGCCGGGGCTCGCCCGGCAACCGGTGCGGGCCAAGCCTAGAACAGGCTCAGCTGATCGCCGCCCTCCAGCGGGCGTTCAAACAGATCGCAGCGCAATGTCACGCGGGGCGTATCGAGGCCATAGCGGCGCACCGCGGCATGGAAGCGCTGGGTAATCAGCTCGGCCACCGGGCCTTCGCCGACACCGCGCAATTTCCAGCGCGCGTCATACTCCTTGCCGCCGCGGGTCTGGCGGATCAGGCTCATGATCTTGTCAGCCTGGCCCGGGCGGCGAGCCTTCAGCCATTCCTTGAATAGGTCGCGGACCTCCAGCGGCAGGCGCAGCAGCACATAGCCGGCGCTTGTGGCACCGGCCTCGGCGCTGGCTTTCAAAAGCGCCTCGATTTCGTGGCAGGTCAGGCCGGGAATTACCGGGGCGGTCATCACCGTTACCGGCACGCCGGCCGCGCTGAGGCTCGCCATGGCGTCAAGCCGGCGCTGCGGCGTGGCGGCGCGCGGCTCCATGGCGCGGGCGAGCTTTCGATCCAGCGTGGTCAGCGAGATCGCAGCTTTCGCCAGTCCCAGAGCGGCCAGTTCGCCCAGCACATCGAGATCGCGGGTAATGCTGGCCGACTTGGTGATGACGCTGACCGGGTGTTTGAATTTCAGGCACAGCTCCAGCAAGCCGCGCGTGATCCGCAAGTCCCGCTCGATGGGCTGATAGGCGTCGGTATTGGCACCGATCAGGATGGGTTCGACCTGATAGGTCTTCTTGCGGAAGGCCTTCTCCAGCAAGGCGGGCGCGTCGGCCTTGAAGAACAGCTTGCTTTCAAAATCCAGCCCGGCCGAATAGCCCCAATAGGCGTGGCTGGGCCGGGCATAGCAATAGGTGCAGCCGTGCTCGCAGCCGCGATAGGGATTGATCGAGCGGTTGAACGAGATGTCCGGGCTGTCATTGGTGGAGATAATCGTGCGCGAGGAATCCTTGATCAGCGTCGTCTTCAGCCGCGCTGGCGCCGGGTCGGCCTCGCCCCAGCCATCGTCAAAGGGTTCGCGCCGCTCTGCCTCGAAGCGTCCGGCGCTATTGGACACCGCGCCACGCCCGTTTGGCCGCAGCGGTTCGGGCAGGGCTTCAGACTTGGGGGGCGGTACAAAACGGGCTGTCATGGCGTCAGGCTGACTCCGAATCTGGAACATTTCAAGAACATTTTTCCGTTGACTCGCGCCCCCCGCGCAGTGCTTGTCTGGTGGTCATGAGCCGAATCCTGACCGTTATTCCGGCGCTCAACGCCGCCGCGCGCCTGCCCGCCACGCTGCAAAGCCTGGCGGAGGCCGAGCGGGCGGGTTTGTGCGCCGGGTGGATCCTGGCCGATGGCGGATCCAGCGATGGAACGGTACGCGTTGCGCGTCAGGCGGGTTGCGCCATCGTGACTGGTTCCAGGGGCCGGGGTGCCCAGCTGGCTTCCGGCGGCGAAGCGGCGCTGGCGCGCGCCTCGCGCGGTGACTGGCTATTGTTTCTCCACGCCGACACGGTGCTTGAACCGGGCTGGAGCGGACGGGCGCGCGCCTTCATGGAGGCCAATACCGACCGCGACCGGGCGGGCTATTTTCGCTTCACCCTGAACGCGCCGGGTGCCCGCGCGCGGCGTCTTGAGCGCATGGTGGCCTGGCGTTGCAGGACGTTCGCGCTGGCCTATGGCGATCAGGGCCTGCTGATTTCGGCGGCCTTTTACGCACGGCTGGGCGGCTACAAGCCCTGGCCTCTGTTTGAGGATGTGGATCTGGTGCGCCGGATCGGGCGGCGGCGGCTTGTGGCCCTGCCGGCGCGCGCAGTGACCAGCGCAGAGCGGTTTGCCAGCGACGGCTACCTAAGGCGCTCGGTGAAAAATCTCAGCCTGCTGGCGCGCTATTATTGCGGCGACAGTCCGGAGCGGCTGGCGCGCGCCTACCGCAAATGAGGCGGGCGCGGCTGGTCGTGTTTGCAAAGGCACCGGTGATTGGCGGGGCAAAAACCCGCCTGGCCGCCGGGATCGGCAAGGTCGCCGCGTGGCGGTTCCATCGCGCCATGACCGCCCGCATCCTGCGCCAGGTGCGTGATCGGCGCTGGCGAACACGCCTGGCGGTGTCGCCCGACCGCGCGCTCGGCCGACATTTCCCCGGTGTGTGGCCGAAGCGTATTCTGCGCATGGCTCAGGGTACCGGTGATCTGGGCGTCCGCCAGGCGCGTGTGTTTACGGCACCGGGTCCCACGCTGGTCATCGGGACCGATGCGCCGCAGATCACGCGCGGCGACATTGCCCGCGCCTTCGCGGCTTTGAATCGCCATGACGCGGTGATTGGTCCGGCAGAGGACGGGGGCTACTGGCTGCTCGGCCTCGCCCGCCCGGCGCCGGCGGCCCTGTTTGACGCCATACGCTGGTCGCACGCGCGCACGCGGGCTGATCTTGAATCCCGGCTGGCCGCTTTCGGGTTTTCGCCCATCGCCCACCTTCGGCCCTTGCGCGATGTGGACCATGCAGACGATCTTGTCGCGATGAAACGGGAGGAACGACCATGAACGCTTTCAGGACTTGCGCGGTGATCGCCACGATTCTCAGCGGCGCGGTGCTTACCGCCTGTTCGGCGGATAGCGAACCGGCAGCGCCCACCCTGTTCGAGCAGCTGTCCACGCTGTGCGGTCAGGCGTTTGAAGGCGGCGTGGTCACAGAAGATGAGCGCGACGCCGATTTTGCCTCCCAGCGGCTGGTCATGCATGTGCGCGAGTGCGAGGCGGACACGCTGCGCATCCCCTTCCATGTGGGCGAGGACCGTTCGCGCACCTGGGTCATCACGCGGCTGGACGATGGCCGCCTGCGCCTGAAACATGATCATCGCCACGAAGACGGCAGCGAAGACGTGCTGACCCAGTATGGCGGCAAAACCGACAATGCGGCAGCCGGGCTCAGCGCCGATTTTCCCGCTGACGAGGACAGCCGGGCGCTGTTTGCGCGCGAGGGGATCGAGGTCTCCATGGCCAATGTCTGGACCATGGCCATAGACGGCGATGCCTTTGTCTATGCGCTCAATCGCCCCGACCGCCATTTCGAGGCGCGCTTTGATCTGACCCGCCCGGTGGAGGCGCCGCCGGCACCCTGGGGCGCGGAGGGATGATTTGCGGCGGTAGATCCAGGCACGAAACAGGGCGCCCTCGCGGCTGAAAAGGCTCTAGCGTGTTCGCCGACACATCCGGGAGGGATTTCATGCGCATCGCCGCCATCGCCAGCTTTTGCCTCATCGCCGCCGCCTGCACCCAGGCCGCAGAGGAGGCGTCTGCGCCAGCCTCGACACCGGCCGCAGACCGGGTCTTTACCGGCGGTGTGATCCATACCGGCGTCGAGGCGGCCCCCACCGCAGAGCTGGTCGCCGTTACCGGCGGGCGCATCGTGTTCACCGGGTCAGCGGCGGATGGGGCGGCGTATATCGGCCAAGCCACGCAAACCATTGATCTTGGCGGCGCAGTAATGTTTCCGGGATTCACCGACGCCCATGTCCATGTCCTCGGGGTGGGCGAGCGCGAGCGCAATCTCAATCTTGAGACCGTGGCCTCCATCACCGAGCTGCAGGCCGCGGTGGCCGATGCCGCTGAAGACGAGACCGCGTCAGTGATCCTGGGGCGCGGCTGGATCGAGACGCACTGGCCTGAGGCGCGCTTTCCCAATGCCGCCGATCTGGATGCGGTGGAGGCGGTTCGCCCCGTGGTGCTGGTGCGCGCCGACGGCCATGCGCTGGTGGCCAATTCGGCTGCCATGGAAGCGGTGGGGACCACCGCCGCGACGCTCGACCCCGAGGGTGGTGCCATTCGCCGGGACGCCGACGGCGCTGCCACCGGCATGTTTATCGACGTCGCCATGGCTCCGTTTGCGGCGCTCATGGGCGAGCCGACGATGGAAGAACGCGCCGCGCTCTATGAGCTGGGCGCCCAGGTGCTCGCGGCCTCGGGCTGGACCGGCGTGCACAATATGAGCGTTGATTTTGCCGATGTGGAGATCATGGAATCCCTGGCTGAACAGGGCCGCCTTCCCATCCGCATCGCCAATTATGTGAACCCGGAAGCCTACGAATCCGTGGCCGCCATGATCGGGAGCGAAAGCGTCACCGAGCCGGTGATCACGCCGGGGGTGAAATTCTACATGGACGGCGCCCTGGGCTCTCGCGGCGCGGCGCTGCTGGCACCCTATGACGACGCGCCGGGCGAGACCGGGCTGTTCCTGTCGCGCCAGGGCCAGTCGGTGGACATGATGCAGGCCGCGCTCACCGACGGCGTGCAGCTGGCTGTCCACGCCATCGGCGATGCGGGCAATCGCCGGCTTCTGGACTGGATCGAGCAGAGCCTTGACGCCGTGCCGCCAGCTGACCGCGCCATGGCCGATCCGCGCTGGCGGGTGGAGCATGCCCAGGTGCTGTCGCTTGGCGATATTCCGCGCTTTGGCGCGCTTGAAGTCATTGCCTCCATGCAGCCCAGCCACGCCATCGGCGACCTGCATTTCGCGCCCAGCCGCATCGGTCTCAACCGTCTGGAGGGCGCCTATGCCTGGCGGTCGCTGGTGGAGTCCGGCGCGCTCATCGCCGGCGGCAGCGACGCCCCGGTGGAGCGCGGCGAGGCCCGCATAGAGTTCTACGCCGCCGCCGTGCGCCGCGATCTTGAAGGGTACGCCGGCGAGGGCTGGAATCTCGATCAGGCGCTGGACCGCGAGACGGCCCTGAAGCTCTTCACCATCTGGCCCGCCTTCGCCACCCGCCGCGAGGCGGAGCTCGGCACCATCGAAGTGGGCAAGCTCGCCGACTTCTCGGTGTTCGACCGCGATCTCATGACCGTCGATGAAGAGGCGTTGCGCGAGGCGCGGCCGGTCATGACGGTGGTGGGCGGCGAGGTGGTCTGGCAGGCGGAGTAGGCGATGTCTCCCCCCGTTTACGGGGGGAGTGTCACGCAGTGACGAGGGGGGCTGCGCCCTCAACGGCGATGCTGTCATAGAGGCTGGAGCCGCCCCCTCCGTCCGCTTCGCGGACACCTCCCCCGCAAAGCAGGGGAGGACACCGGTCCCCCCTTAGTCCAGCCCCAGCTCGCCCCACATGGCGTCGACGCGGTTGATGATGTCTTGTTCCATGAACAGCTTCTCGCCCCATTCCCGCGTGGTTTCGCCGCCGGTCTTGTTGGTGGCGTCCAGGCCGATTTTCGAGCCGAGGCCGGACACTGGCGAGGCGAAGTCGAGATAGTCGATGGGGGTGTTCTCGATGATCACCGTGTCGCGCGCGGGATCCATGCGGGTAGACATGGCCCACATGACGTCTTTCCAGTCGCGGGCATTGATGTCGTCATCCACCACGATGATCCATTTGGTGTACATGAACTGGCGCAGATAGGACCACGCGCCCATCATCACGCGCTTGGCGTGACCGGGATAGGCCTTCTTCATGCTGATCACCGCGATGCGATAGCTGCACCCTTCCGGCGGCAGCCAGAAATCAATGATCTCGGGAAATTGCTGGCGCACTAGTGGGATGAATACTTCGTTGAGGGCTTCGCCCAGTACCGACGGCTCGTCGGGCGGCCGCCCCGTGAACGTGGTCAGATAGATCGGATCGCGGCGCATGGTGATGGCGCTCACCTTGAAGACCGGGAAGCGCTCCACCGAATTATAATAGCCGGTATGGTCGCCATAGGGGCCTTCGGGGCCGTCCTCGTCGAGCATGACATGGCCCTCGATGACGATCTCGGCCTCGGCAGGCACTTTCAGTGGCACGGTCTTGCACGGCACCAGCTCGGCCTTGCGGCCACGAAGGAGCCCGGCGAACTGGTATTCGCTCAGCGTGTCGGGCACCGGAGTAACGGCGGCCAGGATGGTGCCGGGATCGGCGCCCAGAACCGCGGCGGCGGGCAGGGGTTCCGGCTTTGAATCCTTCCAGCGCTGGTAATGCTGCGCCCCGCCGCGATGCTTCAGCCAGCGCATCAGGGTGGTGTTTTTCGACAGCTTCTGCATCCGGTAAATGCCAAGATTGAAGTCGTCTTCCTTGGCGTCGGACGGGCCTTTGGTCACCACTAGCGGCCAGGTGATCAGGGGCGCAGGCTCGCCCGGCCAGCAGCCCTGGATGGGCAGGCGGTCCAGATCGATATCATCACCCGTAAGCACGATTTCCTGGCACGGTGCCTTGCGCACGGTCTGGGGGCGCATGCTCATCACCGAGCGGGCGATGGGCAGCATGTCCATGGCATCGCGAAAGCCGCGCGGCGGTTCGGGCTGGCGCAGGAAGGCCAGAAGCTCGCCCACCTCACGCAGATCGGCGGCGGTCTTGCGCGGTTCGCCGCCCAGCGTCACCGCGCGCGCCACGCGCTCCACCGTGCCGAACAGATTGGCCAGCGCCGGCATTTCGCTCTTGCGGCCATCGGCGTGCACCGGATTTTCAAACAGCACCGCCGGGCCTTTTTTGGCCAGCAGCCGGGTCTGGATCTCGGTCATCTCCAGATGGGTGGAGACCGGCCGCGAGACGCGTTTGAGATCGCCCTCGGCTTCCAGCTGCCCCATGAAGTCCCGCAAGGATTTATAGGCCATTCGCGCTCTCCCTTCGCCGAGCGGGAAACTAGGCCGTGCCGGCGAAGGGGCCAAGCAAAAGGCGCCGCGTCGAATCGCCCGGCAATCGATGCGCTGCTGCCGGTGTGACCCCGCGGCGAAACCCGGAGCGGCACATGGGCGTTGTCACAGGCTCCAAGCATCTCAGCCAGACAGAAGGTCACCGGCCCTCATGCAGTTGATTTATCAAATTCTCGGCGCCCTGCTGATCCTGCTCGGCCTGCCGCTGTTCTGGACGCCGCTTCCAGTGGGGCTGATCATGATCGCGTCGGGAATCGCGCTGATTATCTCCAACTCAAACGCCGCGCGCGAATGGGTGCGCACCCTGCGCCTGAGGCATCATCGCTTCGACGCCTGGGTGAGCCGCGCGCAACGGCTCGTGCCTCATCCGTTTGACCGCATTCTTCAGCAGACCGAGGCGCGCCGGGCCCGCTCTGACGAGGCCAAACCGCGCGAGGAGCATGACGCGCTTTAATTTCCGCGCGATGCCCTGACCGATCCAGTGCGCTCATCCACGGGGTACGCTGAATCACATCTTTCTGAACCAGTTCAGTTACTCTATATAAAGAAATAGGGACTAGCTCTGAATACCTTGAGTTTATCTCCCTGTGAGCAAAGCCTTATGGGCCGATCGACGCGATTCGATCGGCCCTTTTTTGGCAAAGCTGGCGGCGAGAGTCAGATGCGAGGGCCTCAACATGCTGCTTGTTCGTTCGCTTTATTACAGCGATGCCGTGCTGTCCGGCGTCGGCGATATCGACGCTATTCTGGACGTCGCACGCGCCAAAAACGCCGCGCAGAACATCACCGGCATTCTGGTCATCGATCGCGGCCGCTTCTTGCAAGTGCTTGAAGGCGGGCGCAACGTGGTGAGTGCTACATTGCTTCGCATCGCGGCCGACCCGCGTCACCGTAATATGAGGCTTGCTGATTTCACCGAGGTGAGCGAGCGGCGCTACCACACCTGGTCCATGGGCTATGTGGATGCTGCGGTCCGCACCTCGCCGGTACGCCTGACCGAGTTTGCCATGGCGCCGGCCGAGGCGCTCTATCGCCAGATCGAATTCTATCTGGCGCAAGGCGAGCATGCCGCCTAAGGCGTGCCGCCGCCCGAGGCCTCGACAGGGTCGTTTTGCGGCTCTCGCTGGGCTTCTGGCGCGGGTTCGGGTTCAGGTTCTGGCGCCCGCCGTGCGGCAACCACCGCGTTGGCAAAATC
>Ga0306910_1000789_pt1 | contig 13031 bp, 10 predicted proteins | sample AntRauMFilla2698_FD_190438 | JGI IMG/M metagenome (GOLD analysis project Ga0306910, IMG submission 190438) | Saline lake microbial communities from Rauer Islands, Antarctica - Metagenome Filla 2 #698 (v2) (version 2) | ecosystem: Environmental > Aquatic > Non-marine Saline and Alkaline > Saline ... | reverse complement strand
TTGGCGGTTTCTACAATAGCTCTTAATTCATCTTCAAAAAACTGAGGGTTCTGGCTGCTTTTAGCAACACTCAAAACACCACCGGTAGCAGTAATTTTAATCACATCCGCACCGTTTTTATAACGTTGTCTCACCGCTTCTCTGGCTTCTGCAGTTCCATTAATCACACCTTGATCTGGACCAGGATGTCCCATCAGATCAGCTTTGTAGCCATTAGTAGGATCGGCGTGTCCCCCCGTAGTAGCTATTGATTTCCCGGCCGAATAAACTGTAGGCCCCATTACGAGACCTTTGTTGATAGCATTTCTCAAACTGGTATTTACTCCAGTTCCCCCAAGATCCCTTACCGAAGTGAAGCCTGCCATTAAAGTAGTTTTGGCATGAACCTGGGCTTCGTAAGCCACGTCTGCTTCGTTAAGTGTAAAAGGCTTGATGTAGTTATTTTTAGAAGTTTCAGATTCTAAATGAACGTGCATATCAAACAAGCCTGGAAGAACGGTAGAGTTTCTTAAATCAATTAGTTCTGAACCTTCCGGAACTTCAACAAATCCATTTTTTATGTCTTTTATAATATCATCTTCAACAATGATTGTCCTCTCTGAGACTACTTTTCCTTTTTCAACATCAACTAATTTTCCGCAGTGAATATACGTTTGCTGTGCTGAAAGCAAAAAACTCAAGAGTAGAAGACTAAATGTAAATATCGATTTCATATGATTTTATTTTCAATAAAAATAAGGAAATAATTCAGTCTAAAATTATTACGGTCCACAAGTTTAAATCCTAAGTCAGGTTAATTCATTAAGACATAAAAAAGACTATTAAAAAGCTTGAAAAATTATTTCACAGTTTTCACATGATCGAGTGCTGATTAAGCCTTTTTTCTGTGGTTTTCTAATACTGCTTTTGTGGAAGCAGGAAGATCTGTTTCTTTTAAAATTTCGTTATAATCTTCCAAAGCTTTTTCTCACCTCATACCGCTTCTTCTAAAATCGCTTGATCGCTATTGCTTGCAAAAGTAAATTTTAAATTCATCCAAACCCCATGAACATCCCCTTTTACGCTGGTACCCTTATCGGGCTCTGCACCAAAAGATCTTATTTCTTCTTATATTTAATGACCAGAATCATATCTATCTGTCGCTCTGTCTTTAAAGAAGTTTTTGAGATGGCTACTATCTACATTATCCTTGGCAGCTAGATATCCAGCTTCTGCATCATAATTTTTCTCTAATAAATCATTAAGCAATTTTGCTACTTTCTCTGTATACTTTATAATATTTTAATTTTACGTTATCTACTTAACACAAAACATTAATCAGTGGAATTTTATACTCTTAACAGTCTATAACTAACGTATTAACAAGGCTTACTATTTAAAAACCTGGAAAATACATTTAAATATTAATTTATTTTCTTAGAGTTCTAATTCCCAAATAGCCTCCAATTAGCAGCCCAAGAGCAATAACTCCGTTAATAGAAGCTGCCTGCTCATCGTTTACACCAGGGTTGAAGTCTATTTCATTATCCCCAAATTGGGCATAGCTGGCTGTTGGGCTAATTAAAAATAGTATAACAGATGCTGTAGTTATAAAACATGGTAAATTAAATTTCATTAATCTATACTTTAATTAATTTTAGAGTTGTTTTCCCTATGCTAGTATTTATTTTGACCAGATAAAGTCCTACATCAGCATTGAAGTCATTAATTTCTATAGTAGGTTGACCTTTAAAGTTTCTTTTATAGACCTGCTGGCCCAGTAAATTATAAATTTCTACTTGTGCTCCTTGAGCTAAATCTGGTCCGTTTATACTAAAATTCTCCTTAGTAGGATTAGGATATAGGTTGATATCAACAAAATTCTCATCAACAGTTGAAAGGCTTACTGGATTCAACACAATGCTAAATCGATCTGAAGCTTTAGATTCTGAAATGGATTCGTCTATTTCAAAAGCATATGTATTATCAGATACAGTGATTTCTTTAGTTTGATTTAAATACTTGTCTTCAATAAAGACTTTAGTGTTTAAATTATCAGTTAGTTCAAATTTCAGAACATAAGATTCATTTCTATACTGATTGACAAATAACTCAAGCCTTTCTTCATCCGATGGATAAGGTCTTCGTTCTATCGATGCATAGTCATTGCCTTCGATTCTGGCTAAGTTTTCGTCCAAATTTCCAAGCTTTGGAGAATCATCTTTAGCAGTAACACTGTAAGAATCATTAAAATTGATGCGAAGTCCATCTGATGGTGAACTCCCTTCAGCATAAGAATCGGCATCAAATAACATCACATTGATATATTCTTTTTGAGAGAATGATTTTGTTTCTGTCTGAGCTGGGCTTACGTTTTTATCAGATTCCTCAAAATTAATTGATGGGGCATCAACTGCATTCCCTGTTCTTACAAAAGCTGCTTGCATAGGTTGTAAGAATTGATTTGCATCTGAAAAATTACCTCCCGGGTCAACCGTATTGGGACTAAGAGCATTGTCTCCGGTAGCAGGATCAATCGTTACATAAGCTCCTCTACCATCGTTGCCGCCTAGTGTTGGATCCCAAATGTAATATTCAGTAGTTGAAAGATTTGTGGAATTCGTTAGCACAGAGCTCATATCGACTTGAGCGTGGTATGGATTTGCAATAAAGCTTAAATCTCCTGAAATTGGTGATATATTTAATTGCGATTGACTTCCTATGTTTAAAGCACCAGTGGTTCTCAAGCGAGTATTAGTTGGTGTAGCATCATTAGACGTTACATCTATACTTCTGTCACCTCTTATCATCAATCGGTAAGGAGAGCCAGCTGTTAAGGTTTGGGATTCTGTTCCAGCTACAGCTATCCATCCTCTATTGATATTATCAAACGTAAACAGCGAAGGATTTCCTGAAGGAGTTTCATCAAAACCATTAGCTCCAGTCGTGGAACCTGTAATATGAGTTCCATATCCTTCTTCTGGATTATCCAGGTAATCGCTGGCTCCTTCCTGCCAGTTGGCGTTTATAGAAGCAGAAGTAGTGACTGAAGGAGAAATCAATCTAAATGCTCTCCTTGCTGGGTAATATTGCTCAACAGTTACTTCTCCAGTTATGCTGCCATCGACAGGTCCAACTTGAGATGTGTTTGTTGGACTAGCCAACATGACAAGATGCCCATTCGATTTAAAATCACCAGCATTGACTTCAAGTAAATCTGATACTTTAAGTTCACTTGAAAGGTTAGGGCCTCCACTGCCAGAATTGATGATATGCTTTATTGTATTATCAATAAAAGAAGAAATCGCAAGAGATTGATTGGTGCTTGAAGTAAATTCGACTACCGCATCTGTAGCATCAATATTACCACTAGATCTGATAATATTTTCACCAACACTAAGTTTTTGAATATTTAATTGAAGGATACCATTAGTAAGGTCAATAGTACTATTAATCTTTAAGTCAGTGTTAGCAAGGACACTATTTGTAGTATTTATAGTTAAATTCTCAATAATATCTGCAGTCGGCACTTCATTCGCCATAGTCACTGGACTGGTATGGTCACTGTAAAGCAAGTTGAGGCTCGTGCCGAAGGAAGTAGGAGGTGTATTCAAATTTCCACCCGTTCGTTCTATCGTAGCATCTGTAGCAATGTTTAGATCGTTTGTATTGTAATTTAGAGTACCGTTGAAAAGTTTAAGTGTATCTGATACTGTTTTATTTCTATTTAAGTTTACTCCAGTGACACTAGAGTTATTTATTGTAAGAATATCACCCTTACCTTCCAATCCAATGTAATCAGTCCTAATATCTTCACCTGTTATATCACCATAAACTGTATTTTGCTCAATACTACCTGCATATTCTTCTACAATATAAGTACTTGTAGTTGCAAAAAAACGTTCTCTGGCAAGCGGAGATACATTTGAAATAATTTTTAAATGTTGCGGACTAGCTGAAGTTCCATCCCCGCTCATATACAAGCCTGAAGTGTTTAAACCATTACCTCTATCATCAATAACTAATCCGCCGTTGACTTCCACATCTCCCTTGCATTCTATAAAAAGAGCAGAATTATTACCACCATTCTGATACCGTAATTCACCTCCATTTATTCTAAAAAGCTCTTGTATTCTAACTTCAAGCTTAGGATTATTTCCAAAAGTAGTTCTAAAAACTCCGCCGTCATTGAGTTCGAACACGTTAATGTCTCCAGCAAAATTGGTATTAGAATTTGATGGAATATCAACGAGGAAATTACCGTCTATTACAATTGCTCCTGTCAAATTAAATCCATTAGTCATGCCGTCCACGTTATATTCTACAAAAGTTCCTGATTGGATAAAAACTGTGCCATTGAAAGCACCTGATAACGGAAAATCATTTGCATCAATCCAGCCACTACCATTATACTTTTCCCATGTGTCTGCATCTAACCATGGATTTGGATTTGTTACTGTCCCACCAATTGACCTGTAATCACCGTCTTGCGGTGTAATTGTCTGTGCATTTACATTGAAAGTAACAACTAAAAGTAAAGCGCCTATAAAGAGCCATTTTGGAAATACACTTAATGTAGAGAGTAAAAATTTTATCATATTTAATCGAGTTAGCTATATATTTTAAGGCAATTAAAATATAAAAATAACAAATATTAATCATATAGTTCACTGATTTCCAAGTATAATTACTTTAAGTTGCTATAAATTTGATTTTTCAAAATGAATAAGATTGATATCTGGATTAAAAACTAGATGATTTCATTTTGTCAAGACTACTGAGTTTTGATTTCCGTTTTTTTCTCTTTGGCATAAATACCAATTGCAAAACTTTTTTCAATTTTGTTATAAGTGAGCCTAGAAAAATTGGAACTTTACCTTGAATGGTTCTACGAGATTTGTAAGCTTTTTATTTTCATATCAATTTTAATTAATTGATATACAACACAGTACATGCTACCTTTTTTAAAAACCCTTGCTACCTTTTTCTACACCTTTTTAGGTCTAAAATGGGTACCTTGATTTTTTAAAGGAAAAAGTTAACTTTAGCTTGAATCTCTGTAAGTACCAATGAATTCAGGGCTTAAGAAGTAAATTATATAAAACAAAAAAGTCCAACAGTTTCCTGCTAGACTCAATTTGCTCCCCCTCAACCCCGATAGCTATCGGGGCGAACTTTGGCGATATTTTGCTAACAGCTTAGATCTCATTTCGGGATACGACTTTAAATTTTGAATATAAACTTAGCTTTTCATCCTTTTGATGTGCTGTTCTACAGCCAAAGCTTGTTCCTTAGTGTTACATTCAATTTCTAAGTACAATTTCCAGTCCTTAGCATTAGAAGTGAACTTATTTGATTTCGCATTTTTATGGAATTCCAAACGTTGGAATATGTTCGTGGTAAAGCCAGTATAGAATCTATTGAGTTTAGCTGAAAATAAGATATAAACCAAATATTGCATAGCATCCATCTATTGACCAAAACAAAAAAACCCGATATTTTCATATCAGGCTTACTTTGCTCCCCCTCAAAGACTCGAACTTTGGACCCTCTGATTAACAGTCAGATGCTCTAACCAACTGAGCTAAGGGGGAATTTATATGATGTAATGAACTATCGTGTTTTGCGGTTGCAAATATAAACCAATATTTAGTTTCACAAAACGTTTTTTCAAAAAAAATATTTAAAAATTTAGCCTCCTGTCAGCCAGCGGTAGACGTCATTTCCATTGGCAAACAATACCAAAGCTATAAGTATGAAGAAACCAACCATTTGGGCATATTCCATCACCTTTTCGTTAGGCTTACGCCCTGAGATCATCTCATAGAGCAGGAACATAACATGTCCTCCATCCAACGCAGGGATAGGTAAGATATTCATGAATGCAAGGATAATTGAGATAAACGCTGTGGTGGTCCAAAAGGCTTTCCAGTCCCAGGCATCGGGAAACAAACTTCCTATGGCTCCAAAGCCTCCCACTTGTGTAGCTCCTTTCTTAGTAAACACGTATTTGAATTGTGCGACGTAATCATGAAGCGTCCAATAAGCAAAATCAAATCCAGCACCTATACTTTCACCAAAGCTGTAGGACTTAGTTAAGATATCATCCGCGCTTACAGCTGAAGTAATGACCCCTATAAGACCATCTTCATCGGCAGTCACATTTACTTTACCTAACCCCTCTGCTGCCAATTCTCTATCCAGTCCAGGATTTTCCTGAGGCGCACTCGTATAAGTTACCTCAACGGGCACACCTTTATTGTCTTGTATTTTTTTTCTGAACTCATGCCAGTAATTGATCTTTTCACCATTAACGGACGTAATCATGTCTCCTTTTTTAAGCCCGGCCTTATCTGCTGGAGAATCTGCCAATACGCTATCGATCATGGGTTTCTTAATCGGTGAAAAAGGCTGAAAACTACCAGATTGAAATAACTGCTGACCGATATCTTCCGGAATCGATAAAGTTTCTGAGCTACCAGTTGGATGCTCCACTTCTACGGTGCTTATATCCCTAAGCAATAAATATTTATTAATGTCGATCTGGCTTTGTAGAGGTTCTCCATCAACGCTTAAAATTTTGTCACCATCCATAAACCCGTAGTCTTTCATGATTTCGGTGCTTTCAAGACCGTTATCAAAAACTTTTGGAGACAAATAGTTTTCACCATAAACAAAAAGAACCATCATATAAATGAGGAATCCCAATACAATGTTCACGGTCACACCGCCCAACATAATGATGAGTCGTTGCCAGGCTGGCTTACTACGAAATTCCCAGGGCTCAGGTGGTTTTGCCATTTGCTCCTTGTCCATACTCTCATCTATCATCCCGGAAATTTTCACATAACCACCAAGTGGTAACCAGCCAATACCATAAACCGTATCGCCAATTTTCTTTTTGAAAAGCGAAAACTTGACATCAAAAAACAAATAGAATTTCTCTACTCGGGTGTTAAAGAGTTTAGCCGGTATAAAATGACCTAACTCATGTAATACAATTAGTATAGATAAACTCAAAAGGAGTTGAACTGCTTTGATAAAAAATGGATCCATTAATCAGAAATTTTCAGTCGCAAAAGTAATCTTTTATCTGTGCATAAAAAATTTTTGAACCTCTACGCCGCATAGTTAACAAATAATTGTAACCAATGAGACATTACAGGACATGCATTCGAGTTATTTTTGCAAAATATTACACAACTATGCTCAAGTTTTTTGCTAGATACAAGTTTTTCTTTGTGGTGATGCTCATCCTTTCAGCAATCATCATTGCGTTCATTTACAACCAGTTAAAACCCACTCCCAAGCTTCCTGTTTTTCAGCCAAGCATGGTTACTGCAGATCTTGTGGATACGACGGTCCAGTACATTCGCAAGTATCATAAAGTCAAAGATTTTAAGCTGGTGAATCAAAATGATGATACGATTACACAGAAGGATTATAAAGACAAAATCTATGTCGCCGATTTCTTTTTTACCACTTGCCAGAGCATTTGTATTGACATGGCCAAAAGCATGCAAACTCTTCAAAAAGAGTTCAAAAATGACGATGACATCAAATTACTTTCTCACTCTGTAACGCCAGAAATTGATGACGTTCCTCAGCTCAAAAAATATGCAAAAGAAAAAGGAGTTATCGACAGCAAATGGAATCTGGTGACCGGTGACAAAAAACAAATCTACAATCTGGCGAGAAAAGAATATCTGGCTTCCAAAACCGAAGGTGATGGCGGACCCTACGACCTCGTTCATACAGAAAATTTTGTATTGGTGGATAAAGAAAAGCGCATCCGCGGATTCTACGACGGCACCAACCCTGAAGAGATAGAAAAACTCATCGAGGATATCGATATCTTAAGGTTGGAGTATCTGCCTGAAGAGAAGTAAATTTTCTTCGGAATTTACCACTGCTAGACTCCATATTTTTCGACAATAAACTTTCATGACGTAGTGAGTTTAAATGTGAACGCCCGATGTCGATAAGACTTTAATTTATACGTTTATTACTAAAGAATAACGAACAACTAAAGACGAGTGTTCTTAGGCTAAAGCAATTATTGTTTTTGTTAGCAAGAGATGAGACCTCACAGGTTTCGAAAACCTGTGAGGTCTTTGACTTGAGTTGGAAAGTTATAAAAATCAAGCTAACTTTTAGTAATGGTCCGTTGTCGATAAATCTTCAGTTCTCAATTTTATTCCAGAAGAGACCGTTCATCTGAAGTTGGGTGTTCTCAGGCTATGAAAAATATTATTTTTGTTAGCAAGCGATGAGACCTCACGGGTTTCAAAAACCTGTGAGGTCTTTGACTGGAGTTGAAAATTATAAAAATAGTAATGGTCCAATATCGATAAGACTTCAGTATTCAAATTATCACTAGTGGACAACGTTCACCTAAATCGGTTCTTTACACTCAGGACGGATATTCTAAGTTAGCTTCCTATCTTAAGCTGTATATCGTAAAGCTTGAGGCCAACGGATACAAATTCAAAATAAAACCTCTAGAAGATTCTTTTTAAAACCTCTTCGATATCAATAAGCATGATACTGAAAACGCCGAGAACAATGACAAATTTAAGAAGATTGTGTAAAACCAGATAGTGGATTTTCTGCTCCGACCGCCAGAGCTGAAATAGAAATATGATGAGTAACACCACGCATAAGAGGAAGTAATAATCCATGTAACCTGAATCGAAATAAAGCACGAGTATAAGCGCTGGAATGATGGTGGAAATCACCAATATAGAAATGAGTCGCTTTGTAAATTTCACATTATATTTCACCGGAATTGTGGAGTAATCTAATGTGAAATCACCTTTTAGATTTTCCAGGTCTTTCACGAGTTCTCTGATAAGAATGATGAAAAAGAGAAAAACCGCATGTACGATAATCACTTCTTCAAAATTCCGATAATAGACGAAAATGATGAAAAATGGCAATATAGCTACCACTCCGGCAGTGAGTGTTCCTAAAAAAGGATAGCGTTTGAGCTTATGAGAATACAGCCATAAGATGAAAATGTAAATGGAGTAAAATAAAACGGCTTTAAAACTTACGTAGCTAGCGATGATGACGCTGAGAAAGTTGAGTGTAAAATATACACCTAGTTTGGTTTTCTGGCTGACGTAGTTGTCGAGTAAGGTTTTTTGGGGCCTGTTGATCAGGTCTTTTTCGGAATCGTAAAAATTATTGATTAAGTATCCGGAAGCGATGGCTAATGCTGTTGATACAACGATTAAAAAAAGATTGACATCCAGCACAACTTGCTTAATGGGGATGTGATGTGCCATAATAAATATGGAAGCCAAGTACTGAGCTATAACAATAATAAGAATATTATAACCGCGAATGACGGAGAACAAACTCAAAAATTTGAGCCAAAGGCGTTTGTTCTCTCGAGACATGAATCAATAGATTTTAAAACGTATAAACCACTTCCAATTTGTGATCTTTCAGGGCTTTTTTGGCTTTTTCAAAATCCTGAGTAAAACCTAAAATATAGCCGCCACCTCCAGAGCCACAAAGCTTGAGGTAGTAATCGTTGGTTTCGATACCTTTTTTCCACAACTCGTGGAACTGCTTAGGAATCATAGGTTTGAAATTATCTAAAACAACATTGGAGAGATGCTTTATATTTCCAAAAAGCGATTTGAAATCACCTTCCAGGAAGTTATCTACACAGGCATCTGTATGTTTTACGAATTTATCTTTCATGATATTTCTGAAACCCTCCTGCTTCATATTGTCCATAAAAATCTGAACCATTGGAGCCGTTTCTCCCACGATGCCACTGTCCAGAAGAAAGACAGCACCATTACCGTTTTGAGCTTGTGAAGGAATTCCTGCGGGTTCAATATTGTCTTTTGAATTGATAAGTATGGGTAAGCTTAGATAGCTATTAAGCGGATCTAAGCCTGAAGATTTTCCATGAAAAAAAGATTCCATTTTGGAAAAAATAGTTTTGAGCTTCAAAAGTTTGTCCTTAGATAAATTTTCAAGAATTGTGATTTTATCAAACGCATATTTATCATAAATAGCGGCTACCAGAGCTCCACTACTTCCTACGCCATAACCTTGAGGAATACTGCTATCGAAATACATTCCTTTGTCCAGATCCTCATTTAATGAATCTAAATCAAAACGAACTGGTGTACTTTTTTCTGTGTTCAGTCCCTCCAGGTAAGAAGAAAATCGCTTTAATTCTTTATTGGACTTAATAGCCTTTTCATCTGGATTCTCGTCAACCTTTAAAGCTCCGTTGTAGAAGTTGTAGGGGATAGAAAGTCCTTTGGAATCTTTAATAATACCATATTCTCCAAATAATAAGATCTTGGAATAAAATAAGGGTCCTTTCATAGGTGTCTCTTTAGGATAAAATCAATCTGTTCTGCAAATATTAATGATTATTAAGAGATAAATAATGGCAATTAAGAAAAAATATCTCTTCAAAAAAATAATATCTACAAATTTAATTTATTTTGTTGAACTTTAATTCAAATATTATAAACAAAGTTAAAACTGAATTTGATCATGAATTACTTTGTCTCCCTGGCAAAATTGGATTAAATCTTCGGTAATAAATTTTCTGACCCTGGCAGAAGAAGTATTCGGGTAGAGCAAATGAACATTGGCTCCGGCGTCGAGCGTAAAACCGATCTGGACCTCTTCAGATCTTCTAAGTTCCCAGATTTTATTGATTACTTCTAAAGTATTAGGTTTCATTAGGATGAAATATGGAGAACTTGTCATCATCATCGCGTGAAGTGACAAAGCCTCAGATTCTACCAAAGCAAAAAACTCATCAAAATTACCTGAGGATAAAATAGATTTCAATTTTGAAATATTATCATCTGCTTGTTGAAAACGTTGCTCTGCAAAAGGATGTCCGTGCATCAAATCATGACCTATACTACTGCTCACTTGTTTTTGGCCTTCATCTATGAGTAAAATTGAGTCTTGAAACGCTCTGAAATTTGGATGGACTTCATGCGGATAATCAATTCCAAAAAAGCTGGAGCTGCCTTCTATGTCTTCGTGCTTACCCCAAACGACCAATTTACCACCTGTGCTTCTGCAGGCACTACCAGATCCTAATCTTGCCAAAAATGATGTTTTCTGTGCCAGAAATTCATCTGTCAGTTCAGGTTTTACTGAATTTTCCATAGCCATAAAGCATTTTGAAAGAGCAGCCATACCGCTAGCAGATGAAGCTATTCCGCTACTGTGGGGAAACGTATTTTTTGTGTGAATCTCAAATTCAAAAGATTTCAAAAAAGGCGTATAGGTTTCTATGCGCTTTAAAAAAGTTTCAATTTTGGATTTGAAAGCAGGTTTTAAATCACCATCCAAATACACTTCAAAATGAAACTGATCATCTGCCTCAATTCTTTTCTTTAAAACAACTTCAGTTTTGGTTTTACAATTGTCGAGTGTATAACTTATGGATGTATTTTTGGGAAGTTGCTCACCATATTTTCCCCAGTATTTCACAAGTGCAATATTGCTAGGTGCTTCAGCTGTATACGAACCTAAGTCTGGTAAAAGTTGTGATGTTTTATAAGTAAAGTCTTTAGTGTTCATTTTTTTGATGTTTGAGACAAATATAAGTAAGCGAGATGTTCTGGAATAGGTTGTAGATCTTGAAAAATATTAATATTTTGCTTATTAGAAAGACACTCATGAAAATAAATACAGTAGTTAAGATATTAATTGGAGTTGTAGTCTGTTTAGGCATAGGCTTTTTAGGCTCAATTGCCACACAAACTAGCGTTAACACTTGGTTCACAACTTTGGAAAAGCCTTTTTTTAATCCGCCAAGCTGGCTTTTTGCCCCAGTTTGGACATTGCTTTATGTCTTGATGGGTGTAGCAGCGGGACTGGTATGGAACAAAGGTTTTCATCACCTTTGGGTAAAAACCGCATTGTATCATTTTGGCTTTCAGCTCGTTTTAAATGCCTCCTGGTCTGTAGCCTTTTTTGGGTACCAGTCACCACTCGTAGCTCTTTTTATCATTGTAGCACTCATCGTCCTGGTTTTAATCACCTTCAAGTGGTTTAAGATTGTAAGCAATACTGCTGCCTACTTGCTTATTCCTTATATTCTCTGGATTATATTTGCAGCCGCTCTCAATTTTGAAATTTGGAGGCTGAATTAAGATGAAACTGTTCCTAAGGCAAAAAGTTGATTTAGATTGGGTTGCTCGCTTCCGCCTGCTGGCTCTAAAGTGATTCCAAAACCTTCAGATTCCGGTATATCACCCAGTCTGAAAATTTTGTTTCCAGGAGAATTTAATGCAGCCAAAAGTCCAATACTATTAGGAGTAAGTGGTTCAAACTTCAGTGACCACGCTTGATAAACCATTCCTTCCGGCGCATCTGGCAAACGACTAATGTCTAGAATTAATTCACCTGTGTCTTTATCATAAAATGCGGCTACAGAGGAATTGGGTGCGTTGAGTTCGTTGCCTGGAAGTATGAATTTACGAGTCCCAGGCTGAGCCATTTGTATAAGCAAGTCCTCGAGTTTTTGCACGTTTTGATTGGAATTTGCTACCTGAATCTCTTTGGTTTCTAGTTGTTCATTAACAAGATTGATCTGTTCTTCGAGATCTTGATTTAATTTCATCATCCATAAAATACCACCTAAAAGTAGTATGGCAGCAGCCCAGCCAAAGTATGAATAATTGGACGTTATTATTTTCACCTTAGGTTTTAGCACTGTAGATTTTTCTGTAACAATTCTAAAAATCTCTTTCTTAACGGAGGGATTAAAACCAGAAGATGTTGCCTTAGAAAGTTCTAACAAAGTTTTTTCAATGGCTTTTACCTCAGCTTGCAATTCCGAATCTTGAGCAACATCCCTGGCAACTTGGGCTTGCTCTTTTCCAGAAAGCGTCCCGTAAACGTAAAGCTCAAGTAATCCGGATTCTATATATTCTTTTGTAGTCATAATTATTGTAATGTATCTCTTAATGAATTTAAGCAAGTTCTATTCCTGGATTTTACAGTTCCTAAGGGGATTTCCAAAGTTTCTGAAGCTTCTTTTTGGGTAT
>Ga0306910_1000788_pt1 | contig 13032 bp, 7 predicted proteins | sample AntRauMFilla2698_FD_190438 | JGI IMG/M metagenome (GOLD analysis project Ga0306910, IMG submission 190438) | Saline lake microbial communities from Rauer Islands, Antarctica - Metagenome Filla 2 #698 (v2) (version 2) | ecosystem: Environmental > Aquatic > Non-marine Saline and Alkaline > Saline ... | reverse complement strand
CTGAGCTCGTCGATCACATTTTGGGCGTTGCTTTGCTGGCTGCCTCCTCGCATATTTTTGGGGGACTTTTCTAATCCCCGGGTTCCACAACGTGATGCCGTTGGCATATTCGTGGCGCTGATCTTGTTTTTGTTGTGGATTTTGTCTTTGAGTGTGATTTTTTTGCGTTGATTCAGCCAACCCGGGGCTATTGTTGTTTTACTCCTACTATTGTGCCATTTGGCATAGCTCAAAGACTTCAGAAGTCGTCGTGAACAGCGTTTATGGATTTTGATTACCGTTTTTATTCGCTTCGAAGAGACTTCGGAAGTCGAAAGTAAATTCTATTTGTTATGGTTTACGTTTAAAAGCTTGAATAGACGCTTTTGAGCTTATAAAAAGCTTTCGTAAACACTCTTACCTTCTCAAGAAAGACGTTCCCGGCAGATCGGCATCGACATTGAAATAGTCAAGTGCTGTGGCGGCGATGTCGCTGAAGGTAGATCGAATTCCCAGGTTTTCGCCCACTTTCTTATTGGGTTGGACCATGAGTAGCGGAACAAACTCGCGGGCGTGATCTGTGCTGTCTGATACCGGATCGTTTCCGTGATCTGCTGTGAGAATTAATACATCATCATCACGCAAATTATTTAGAATGGCCGGTACAGCCTTATCGAATTCTTTAAGTGATCCCGCAAATCCCTTTGGATCATTTCTGTGGCCGTAGAGCTGATCAAAATCGATTAAATTGACAAACACAAAGCTGTTTTCCACTCCGTGCATCATGCTCAGAAACTGTGAAATGCCCTCAGCGTTTGACTTTGTTTTTCGGTACTGAGTAAATCCTATTCCCGCAAACAGATCGATTATTTTTCCAACTGAATATCTCTTAACACCATTTTTCTCCAGCAACGCCATCACATTTTTTTCAGGGGGAATGGCAGAGAAATCCTGTCTTTTATCTGAAATTCGCTCAAATGCTCCGGATTCTCCTGTGAACGGCCGGGCTATGACTCTTCCTACATTATGTTCGCCAATCAACACCTCTTCTCTGGCAATACGGCACCACTCATGGAGTTGCTCCACAGAAGTAACGCTGTCGTTTGTGGCCACCTGAAACACGCTGTCCGCCGAAGTGTACACAATGGGTTTTCCTGTTTTCAAGTGCTCATCTCCATATTCGGCAATGACTTCTGTCCCCGAGTAGGGCAAGTTTGTCAGAACGCCCTCAACGCCCACTTTTTTGCAAAAAGCGTCGATGACTTCCTGTGGAAACCCTTTTGGATAGGTTGGAAAAGCCTCTTCGAGATGAATTCCGGCGATCTCCCAATGTCCCGTAGTGGAATCTTTTCCGGCGGAAACTTCACGCATCTTTCCGTAACTGGCAATGGGATCGATCACAGGTGCTACAGAGTCGAGCGGAATGATATTTCCCAGACCTACTTTCTGCAAATTCGGCAATTCCACTTTTGTCGTGGCGGATACGTGTCCTAATGTGTTACTGCCGACGTCTCCATATTCGTCAGCATCTTCCTGGGCGCCGCAACCGACACCGTCTAATACAATTACGTAAAAATTTCCCATGTGTGTGACCTTCTTTGTTCGTACCTATTAGTCATTAAAAATTAATCTGTTAAAAAGAGATTTTATGCTATCAGCTATCAGCAAGAAAATCTTTAATCCTAAATTCCTTTTCCTCAATATTCAAAAATGAGCACGTCTCTGTTTTTTACAGCGTGTGAGAGGGCTGTTTTTGCCTCACTTACGACTTGTTCTTCGTTGATGGCATCTTCTTTTACTGATGTGTAGCCAAAGCGCAGTTTGACGTCAATAAAATCGTTACCGCGTACATTTACGGGTTCTTTCATGCGGTGATTGATCTGCTTCACCCATTTGCTGACGTACTCTTCATCTTCGCTCTGAAGTATAAAACCATACACGTAATCTGAAAAAAGTCCCAGAATTCCGTTCATCTTCAGAGAGCAGGGTTTTATTCGTTCGATAATCTCTTGCTGAAGGCGAAGCATCTCTTCAAGACGATATTTTGATCGCATCGTCTGAACATTGTCGATGGCCACGAGCCCGAACCAGGTTTTCTTATCTTTATAATGCTGTTGACGGTGAATCTCATTTGACAGAATTGTGCGCCAGACATTGCCTTCAATCAGCTGTAATTTTGTTGTGAAAAGATCTTCGTCGGGCGATATTTTTCCTCTGCTTCGCTCAATCAAAAGTGCCGTCAATCTCACAACGTTTGAGATTTTGTGCTTAACGGCTTCTGTCATTACCAACGGATTATCATCGTAAGCTAAAACTACAGCCTGACGGCGGTCGCGTATTTTTAGCGGAACCGCGTAGGTAGCACCGTTGTGAACATTTTCGTGAGCAGCTATGCGTTTGGGATTTCCGTTAAAATGGATATTAAAAACAGCATTTCCCGTCACTAAAGCTTCATTTACGATAGAGTGTTGCTCTGTTTTCATCCCCAAAGGAAGTGGCTTATATGCTCGTTCAGCGTTAAAAGAGTTGAGCCACTCGCCCGTTGATCGCATCAACACAGAAACTCCGCCTTTATTGAGCCATTTCTGAATTTCATTGGCTGCCTGCTCAATTAATTTTTCCGGCGTTTTGGCGTCATTGAGGGAGTCGAGAAGGTCTTCGTACGCCGACCACTGCGATTGATCGTCACTTAAATCGGAAAGTTCCAGATAGGTGTGCAGAAGATTTCCCAGCGCGTTCATGTACGCTTCAATGGCGTCTTCTTCCTCATCTGTAATCGTTTGAAATTTTGACTCCAATACCGTTATAGCCACTGTTTCCCCGTTATTCACAAATGGAATCAACAGAAGAAAACGAACGGGAACTGTATTGTAATAATGCTTGAGTTGATCGGCCGGAAGGTGTTTTCCAACTTCCAGAAGTGCGGCTTCTTTCAGATCATGATATTCTCCCAAAAAGTGATTTTCAAACACCACACGATCCTGAAACATGGTATTTTTGCAACGAGTGGAAACAGTCTCCAGCACAAAAATTCCACGATTTTCATTTACCCAGTGCAAACTTACCGTGTCGGAATCGGTTGAGTTGCGCAACAAATGCACCATATCACGCAAAACCGCTTTAAACTGTTTCTGGGCTTTTTCTTCCCGCTGTTGCGTAAATGTTTGATTACTGTTAAATGTGGGGATATTTTTAATCGCCATCTGTTGCGTTACACTCTCAGGTTCTTCAATTCTTATTTATTTGTGTGATTTTATGTGATGATTTGTCACATGTCAATCACGAATTTACTTCACTTCGCCAATCTCTTTTGCCAGCTCTTCAGCTTCATCCATCATTTTTTCCATCACCGAAATACCTTTTTTCCAGAAATCGGGTGATTGAATATCTAAACCAAAGCATCCGATAAGGTTTTCGGGTCTATCGGATCCGCCCGCTTCCAGAAGTCCCACGTAATGTTCTTTAAAACCATCGTAGCCTTCTTCATACAATTCGTACAAGGCTAAGACCAGCAATTCGCCAAATGAGTAGGCATACACATAGCCCGGCGAGTGTAGAAAATGCGGAATGTAACTCCACCAGCGTCCATAATCTTCACTGAGTGTCACAGAATCGCCATACAGATCGCGCTGAGTTTCCATCCAAAGTTCGGCGAATCGGTCGGAGGTCAATTCTCCCTCTTCTCTTCTCGCGTTATGGATTGCATTCTCAAAGCGATTCATGGCCACCTGACGATATACCGTTGCGATTGTGTCGTCAATTTTTCCGATCAACAGAGCGAGTTTTTCTTTTGGATCTGTGAGCTGTTTTTTGAGCTTTTGAAAGACAAGCATTTCACCAAAAACCGAAGCTGTTTCAGCGGTAGTGAGTGGCGTGTCGGACATCAGCGGACCTTGTTTTCTGGAGAGATACTGATGTACGCCATGCCCCAATTCGTGGGCCAGTGTTTGCACATCGCGCACTTTCCCCATGTAGTTCATAAACACATACGGATGAACCGAGGTTGCTGTGCTTGCCGAATAAGCTCCGCCTCTTTTACCTTTTGCCGGAGCGGCATCGATCCAGTTTTTATCAAAAAACTTCTCCACAATTTCTCCCATCCTGGGATGAAATTCAGTGTACGATTCCACTACAGCCGATTTGGCTTCATCCCAGGAAATTTGCTCTTGGGAATCTAATATTGGGGCATATCTGTCGTAATCGAATAATTCTTCATAACCGAGCAGCTCTTTTTTCAGTTTATAGTAGCGCTGCACCAGCGGATAGCTTTCGGTTACGGTAGAAATAAGCGTATCAACCGTTTCCTGTTCAATTTGGTTGGAGAGATTTCGCGAGGTGATCCAGTCGGGATAGCCGCGTAATTTGTCGTTTGTGGCTTTGTCGAGCAGAATGGTGTTGAAGATGAACGTGAGCGGGTGACTCAGTTCACCAAAAGTTTTAGTAAGCGATTCTGCCGCGCGTTTTCTGAGCTCCCGGTCGGGTTCATGAAGTTTAGAGAGTGCTTCTTGCTCTGAGAGTTCTTCTCCGTCGAGTTGAAACGTTGCCTTCCCGAGGGTTTCATCAAAAAATCTGTTCCACGCGCTGTTTCCGGTGGTGGATTTAGCGCTCAGGATCTTCTCTTCATCTTCCGATAGGATGTATGGTTTTCTCTTTCGTGATTCCTGAAGATGATAGCGGTATTTTTCCAACTCATCGCTGTTGATGAGCTCATTGGCTTTATCATCATCCACGCTCAGCCATTCAACGCCAAAAAACACAAGCTGCTGATTCATTTCGGAGGCAAATTCATTCATTGCCGCCAGCGCTTTACCCCATTCAGGGTCGGTGGTGTTGGTGGTCCAGCTCAAATAAACAAATGCAAAGAGCTTCATGGCCAGATCCTGAATTTCGGCTTCAAGTTCAAGAGCTTGCTTGAGTTCGGCTGCTGTTAATTCAGCAATTCTACCACGAAAAGTATCCCGGAACTGATCAACCAGTTCCTCAACATGTTTCTTGTCCTTATCAAATGATTCACTATCTAATGCCGGGTAGAGGTCTGACAGATCCCAGCGGACCTGCTCGGCTCCGGTTGTTTTTCCCACAATATCTGGTCTTAAAATTTCAAAGTTATTCAGCCGGTGAATATAACAAAAGTTGAGTGTATAGCATGAGGGATTGATTCCAACAAACATAGAATGCAGATGCTATTTCAAAGAAAAAATGCCTAACTCCATAAATTAAAGAATTGATAATCAGATATGTTTTTCAATAACAGTTCGTTCTAAATAGTTTTGTTAGATCAGTGGCATTAAAGTTAATAACCTTAATACGATTTTAATTTTATTGATTAGCCGGAATTGATTGATACTTGGATCTTCCATCATATTCCTGAAAGTATTCTTTTGCCAAAAATTGAGTTTATCTCATGCACTAAGGATAAACCCATGTTCTTTTTGTTCCGGCAAAAAGAACCAATCCGGCCGGCCGGCGGACCTCCGCTGCGGCTATTTGTCCGGCAGTGTGATCACGCCCGTTTAGCAGATAAGTGATCGGTAATCGAGTTCCCCACTTTTCTGCATTAACGGGCTGATGGTATCCCACTGCTATTCGGCCAAATTCCCGAGGCGGGTTGAGTTGGTTGCCAAATCAAAACCTCTTTACTATTTCATATGCTAAACTTGGCTGTAGAAAATTAAGCATCTGAGCGTAGCACAATAGTTCAAGGTCTGATTAATATTCATCAGCGCGAATAAGTTGCGGAGCAACAAAACACACAGTAGCCATTTGCAAGACATGCAGAATAATGCGAGGAGCCCGTTTCTCCTTAAAGGCGTCCCCATTATGACGACGAGTATCACCCAAAAGCAACAGGAAAGGCCTCTCATTTAGAACATTGGTTTTGAGGGAGAAATGAATTTTAAAACCATTTCTTCGATGTATATTTATTCAAATACAATACATCTGCTAAGATTACTCTGACTATTTAAAACCAGAACACACACCCAAAAAAGCTCAAAGCCACACGTATTCCTACCTTCAATTAAGATCATTCCTTAATGAAATAAAGAATCCCAAAAACAGGGCAGAAAATCGGTTTTTTATCCTTTTTTGTATATTTTTGCAATGATTTTTATCAGCCTTATGTTCAGGCTGTATCCGCAGCACCCCACTCATTTTAACGACATTAAAAGAGCGTAGTTTTGAACTCACTTGAATCCTATTTCGGCCCCAACACGGCCCTGGTTGAAGAACTTTATAGTCAATATCAGGAAAATCCGGAGTCAGTCCCCAACCACTGGCGCAAATATTTTGACGAACTGAGCGCATCAGGAGAACTTGATGAAGAACCTCAGGAGGAGAAAAAGGCTAAAGAGGAAACCCGCAAAAAAACTTCTGAGCCAGAGAAAAAATCCGCCGAAAAAGAGAAGAAAGCGGATACAAAAAAAGAGCAGGAGCAGGATAAGAAAAAAGAAGAGTCGGCGGAAAGCAGCGCTTATTCGTACGAGAAGATCAAAGGTGTAGCCTCACGAGTGGTTACCAACATGGAGGAAAGCCTCGATGTACCCACCGCTACTTCCCTGCGCGTAGTTCCTGTTAAGATGTTAATTGAGGATCGCAAGATCATCAACGACTACATGATGAAACGGGGTGATAAGAAAGTCACGTTCACCAATTTCATCAGCTGGGCGGTTATTCAGAGCCTGAAGGAATTTCCCAATCTCGCTAACGCGCTTGCTTATAAAGATGACAAAGCGCATAAAGCGATCCCCAACCAGATAAATCTGGGAATTGCTATCGATCTGCCGGCAAGAGATGGTTCGCGTAAACTCGTGGTACCAAATATAAAAGGCGTGGATAAGATGAACTTCCAGGAGTTCCTCAAAGCCTATCACGATCTCATTAACCGTGCTCGAAACGGAAAGCTTGATCTTGCAGATTTCGAGAATACCACCATCAGCATCACCAATCCGGGAACGCTTGGAACAGTTTCTTCCATTCCTCGACTGATGAAAAATCAGGGAGCAATTATCGCCACCGGAGCGATGGATTATCCCGCCGAATATCAGTCGATGGCACAGGAAGTGCTCAATCACCTGGGAATCTCGAAGGTGATGACGGCAACCTGCACTTACGATCACCGCATTATTCAAGGCGCAGAATCGGGTTCATTTCTTGGGAAAGTCCACAAATTACTGAACGGTGAAGAGGAGTTTTACAAACGCATTTTCCAGGATCTTGATATACCTTACGACCCCGTTCCGTTTGGAATCGACAACTACACCGGATTTATTGATGGCCGCGGACAGGACGTAAATCACAAGGCGATTTCAGTGATGCAGCTTATTAATATGTACCGCACGCGCGGACATCTGCTGGCTGACCTTAACCCACTCAAGCACGGTCCGGGACACTATCCCGAACTTGAATTTCCTTACTACGGACTTACCATCTGGGATCTCGACCGTGAGTTTTATTGCGGCGGACTCGGTGGATATGAAAAAGCGCCGCTGCGTGTTATTGTGAAATTGCTACGTGACACCTATTGCGGGTTTATCGGCGCTGAGTACATGCACATTTTGGAGCTGGAAGAGCGCAGATGGCTACGTGAGCGCATGGAATCGACCGCGAACTATCCCAACCTTTCTATTGAAGAGAAAAAGCAGATCTTGCACAAACTAAATCAGGCGATGGCCTTTGAGCAGTTTCTGCACAGGAAATATATTGGTCACAAACGATTTTCACTCGAGGGAGCAGAAACTCTGATTCCCATGATCGACTTCATGCTCGAAAAAGGATCTGAGCTCGATATTGAGAATGTCGTTATAGGAATGGCTCACCGCGGGCGACTGAACGTTCTTGTGAATACCATTGGCAAAAGTTATGATAAGATTTTTGCTGAATTTGCCGGAAATATCGACCCGAACACATTCCAGGGTTCAGGAGACGTAAAATATCACCTCGGAACGGAGGGCGTTCACAATACCAACACCGGGCGAGAGATAAAGTTGAAACTACTCTCCAATCCATCGCACCTTGAAGCTGTAAATCCTGTTGTTGAAGGGACATCAAGGGCTCTGCAGGATTTGAGCGATGCAAAAGATCCCAAGCGTAATACGCTTCCTCTGCTCATTCACGGCGATGCCGCTTTTGCAGGTCAGGGCGTGGTTGCCGAAACATTAAATATGTCACAATTGGAGGGATTTACCGCCGGCGGGACCATTCATGTAATTATCAACAATCAAATTGGATTTACCACACTTCCTGAAGACGGCCGGTCAACTCAATACGCCTCTGACCTCGGAAAGATGATTATGGCACCGATTTTCCATATTAATGGAGATGAGCCTGAAGCTGCGGTACACTCCATTCGCCTGGCACTTGAGTATCGTCAGAAATTCCATAAAGATGTAATTCTTGATCTCGTCTGCTATCGTAAATATGGTCATAATGAAGGTGATGAGCCGGCTTTTACCCAGCCCGGACTTTATAAAGAGATCAATAATCATCCTTCTGTACGTGATATCTACACAGAGGAATTAGTCAAGAAAAAAGAGCTCAATAAAGAAGAAGCCGAAAGCATTTTTGATGAATTCAACGAGCTTCTGGAAGGTGCTTTTGAGCAAGCCAAGAAAGCCCCGAGTATAGAAGATCATAATAAATTGATTGAACGTGATCAGAAAGATCAAAAAGACTGGGACAATGCTCAGGACACCACATTCCCGCTCGACGATCTGAAACACGTTGCCAAGCAGATTCTAACCGTTCCCAAAGATTTTGACGCCAATCCCAAACTCCTCCGCATTCTTGCAAAAAGAAATGAGATAGTGGAGAAAAATCAGAAGAAGATTGACTGGGGATTTGCGGAAGCGTTGAGTTTTGGTTCCGTACTTACACAAAACATCCACATTCGCCTTACCGGACAGGATGTTGAACGCGGAACATTCTCACAGCGTCATTCCGTCCTCCATGGAACTGAAACTAATCAGGAATTTATTCCTCTGAATAATATTCAGGATGATCAGTCGAAATATGAAGTATTCAACAGCTTTTTGAGTGAATTTGGTGTGCTTGGTTTTGAGTTTGGTTATTCAAGCACTGACCCAAACAGCCTTGTAATCTGGGAAGCTCAGTTCGGTGATTTTGTGAATGGCGGACAGATCATCATTGATCAGTTTATCTCATCCGCTGAAGCCAAATGGGGACAAAAAACAAACCTCGTTATGCTTCTGCCCCACGGATTTGAAGGTCAGGGACCGGAACACAGTTCTGGACGCATGGAGCGATTCTTACAACTTTGTGCAGAGGACAACTTGCAGGTGGCAAATTGCTCAACTCCTGCTCAATATTTCCATATTTTACGGCGTCAGGCACTTCAGGAGAAGAAAAAGCCGTTGATCATGTTTACTCCGAAAAGCTTACTGCGTCATCCTAAGGCAGTTTCAAACGCTGAGGAGTTAGCAAATGGCAAGTTTAATGAAGTATTACCTGATACAGAAATCACCGCTGACGATAATCCGGAAAGACTGGTTCTGTGCTCTGGAAAAGTGTATTACGATCTGTTAAAATATCGTGACGAGAATGACATTACAGACGTATCCATCGCCCGACTTGAGCAATATTACCCATTTCCTGATGAAGACATCAAAGACTTGCTTGAAGAGTTTAGTGATGTTAAGGATATCGTTTGGTGTCAGGAAGAGCCAAAGAATATGGGATCATGGAGTTTTCTGTGGCCACGACTACTGAAGCAGTTGGGCGAGGGTCAGGATATTTCCTATGCCGGACGCAGGGCTTCAGCATCACCCGCAACAGGTTCTGCCAAGCTCCATCAAATGGAGCAGGAAGAATTGGTAAAAAAAGCATTGGACGTGTAACAGTCACTGCTTTTTACTGAGAAACCAGTCCTATCTTTTCAGCTATAGTTAAAATCCTCTTTTGAACATTTCAGAAGAGGATTTTTTTTACTCTATTTTGTCACAAAAAACTGAATACACTTGTGCGTGTATTATATCAGGGTTTAGGTAAATTTACCTATGCAAAAATTGGGTATTTAGGCGCATTTTTTTTATCGGCATTAGACTTATCCTAAAGTAATGTGACACGTAGTTCTTAGAATTGTTTATCACCTTAATTGCCCTTGCGAAGAAATTGAACAGATGATTATTGCGGCTGGATATAATACTATAGTATTAACGGCTCTTCGGCAGTATTTCGAAGACACCAATATAGCTATACGGTTGTTCGACTTAACAGTGACGCAAGCGATTGAAGAGTTTTCACGTATTGAACCAGATGTAAAATGCTGTTTATTAGATGTGAGTTATTCCGACAGTCGCTTTGAAGAGAACTGGACAAAATTGCAGAAATCGCTTAATGGATTGCCAACGGTAGTACTTCATAACTACAAAAATAGTAGCGCAAAGACGTTAACAAAAAATATCAGGGCAATGGAATTGTTATCGATTCACGCAGATCCTGATGAGATCGTAAATGCTGTAAAAAAGATTATACGTTAAAAAGGGTTTATTAGGTAAAATCACGTAATAGCACCACATTATTCTACCTAAAAAAAATTAGGTTTATCAGCTCAACAGAAGACGTTGAACAGTGTGTATCTTTGATGTAGAAACTTGATTAACAGCAAGGAGCATGAAAGAAGATACAATAAACATATTGATTGCAGACGATGATCAGATATCGTCAATGGTCCTTGAAATAATGCTCAATCACCTTGGTCATACTAACGTAACCATCGTTGAATCTCCAAAAGCGGCAATTAAATCTGCTGAGTATAACGCTTTTGATCTTATATTGATGGATATTCACTTTGGAAACGGAATTGATGGAATTCAGGCTTACAAACAAATCAGCAACTTTAGAGATATTCCTGTAATTTACATGACTTCGGTTTCAGACAATGAAGTGTATAATCGCGCAAAAGAAACAGATTTTTTAGAATTCATAATAAAACCAGTGCTTGTTACGTCTTTGTCATCAGCATTGAAGAAAGTTAAACACATTAAAAAAAAAGCTTCATAGTGTTAGAAGATGCTTATTACCCATAAGCAAACGACCCCAATAACCCATCCAACAAGCCAATCAACCTGATACGTTGATTGGCTTTTTTTATGCCCTTCAGTTTAGCGGAGAAAAATCACCCTCGTTTTATTTATTTCGACTGACATAATCTGTCATTCTTCGATGGTAGTTTGAAACATCATTTTTTTTCACTCTCAACAACTATCATCAATCATATTATGAACACGATCAATTCATTTCGTTCAAGACAGTCCCCAAATTATGGAAGCCGCCGTAAAAGCCGGGAAAACATCCCCTCTCTCCTTCAGGAAATTCCAGATAACGCTTTTGAAATGATTCCACCCGACGGGCACAGAGAAAATCGCATGTTCGGGAGTATTCATCCCGGTGGAAAGGAAGATATTCACAGAACACGTTCAAGGCGAGTTTCATGAAATCCAAGAGTAAATGGATGTACAAAAAATGTTCAGGTTTTATGGCGCTTGTTGTGCTGTGTCATTTTTTGCTTCTAAACCTGAAAAGTTTGCGACAATATAGCTTTGGCTTGACAGCATAAGACTTCAGAAGTCGTCGTAAGCAACGCTAATGAATTTATTTTGCCGTTTTTGCACGTTTCGAAGTGACTTCGGAAGTCGGGGGTTAGCTAAGTCAGGATAGTTTTTCGGGCTGGGATGGGCTGACTTTTGAATCCTTCCCGATCTTTATTCTTTGCTGATGCTCGTCGATGAAGGTGTGGCCATGGTGATCTTGTGGCTTCCTCTCACAAGGTTTTGTTTTTTCTAAGCCCCGGAATATGCCAACGGCATCACGTTGTGGAATTCCGGGGTATCGAGAGTTTTTCCTGCTCACAAATTTATTAGTCATGGGAAAGACAGGATAATTAAGAATCTAACACTTGTTAATAAACAGAAAAAGGCGCTCACCAGTTTTAAGATGAGCGCCTTTTTAACAATTGATACTATCTGAAGTGATCTCTACTTTTTCTTCTTTTTCTTGAAATCATAATCTTCGTAGAAAATTTCGATCAGATTACCATCGGGATCTGAAATAAACAGATAGCGACCGTTTTTTCTGTTTCCGGGACCATTGATCACCGTAACCTCTTTTTCCCGAATGTGTTGATACATCTCGTTTACCACTTCAGGACTGTCCACATTAAATCCAAAGTGATCCACGCGATAATCACGGGATGATTCATCATAGGCTGTTTCGGCTTCAACAATCACGAGCGAGTCAATCCCGATGCGATAGACCGTCATTGTCTGTCCCATGCGCCGCTCAACCTCAAAGCCAAGAATATCTCCATAAAACTCTTCTGAGCGCTTAATATCGTTTACGCGCAGTGTAACATGTGTAATGCCTTTCGGCTTAAAGGAATCAATCATAAATAATCAGTTTAATCGTACTATCTCTTGCTTCCGTCTTTCAACAGTCGGAACAACAAGCATGAAGTTTATTGGTTTACTGTAAGTTACTATCTTCGACCAAACATATCACAGCAATTAATCATTCAAGTTTAACGGTCAACACATTGTCCACGCTCTATTTAGTGCCCACCCCCATTGGAAACCTGGGAGATTTTACTCTGCGCGCGCAAGAAATATTACAAGAAGCAGACCTGATAGCCTGTGAAGACACACGAACATCGGGACATTTGCTCAAACATTACAACATCTCCACGCCAACAGTAGCCTTTCATCAGCACAATGAACACAAAAAAGTGCAGGATTTGATCAACCGATTGTTAAGTGGACAAGTAGTGGCGCTGATTTCTGATGCCGGAATGCCGGGAATTTCTGATCCGGGATTTTTAATCACCCGCGAGGCTCACAAACAGAAAATTCCCGTGGTGGCTTTACCCGGGGCAAACGCGGCAATTACAGCTCTGGCGGCAAGCGGATTACCAAGTGATCGCTTTGTGTATGAAGGATTTCTTCCTCATAAAAAAGGACGAGTTTCCCGCATTCAGGCCTGGCAAGAGGAAGACAAAACGGTCATTGTGTATGAAAGTACCCACAGGATTCTGAAACTTCT
>Ga0306910_1000787_pt1 | contig 13038 bp, 15 predicted proteins | sample AntRauMFilla2698_FD_190438 | JGI IMG/M metagenome (GOLD analysis project Ga0306910, IMG submission 190438) | Saline lake microbial communities from Rauer Islands, Antarctica - Metagenome Filla 2 #698 (v2) (version 2) | ecosystem: Environmental > Aquatic > Non-marine Saline and Alkaline > Saline ... | reverse complement strand
CCGATACCGACGTTGTCATCTACCATGATTCTTGATACATCGGTAATCTCGTTATTACCCATGTTAAGGTCACCTGTCATTGGCACAGTTCCGTCTGCAAGGAAGTCACCTCCACCTCCAGAGTTAGCATCAACGTAGGCTTTTACAGACTGCTGGGTAGGAACCTTTGTATCACTATCTGATACGAGAGTGTCCTCATCAAGCACCCAAGAGGTAGCCGAAACATTTGTAGTGGCATCTGTGATTACCGATTCACTAGAAAGTTCGTTCTCTTGATATGCAACTGTAATCTCATCGGAGCTTTGTGGTGCTGTAACGAAATCAAAGGTACCTGAAGCTGGTGTTGTCTCTGTCCAGTCCTCTGATGAACCCTGTGTAAGCAGCTGACCATTAAGGTACACGCTTAGAGTCCCTGTTGTGTATGCACCCGAAGAAACAGTGAAGGTAGTGTTGGTACCGTCTAGTGTTCCCGAAAGAACACCGTGTGTATCAGACGTTCCACCAGACTGGTCTATCGATTCATTATTAAAATATGTATTTCCTCCTCCACCTCCATCCTGCCACCCTTTATTACCAGTACCATCAGTTCCGTATACTTTATTATTACCTGGACTAACCTCATCACTTTCAAGCTTGATACCAGAAGCATCGCTGGTTACTGACATCTGGCTGATAACATCACCCTGAATGTCCTGTCCGGATATGGTTAGGTCTACTGTAGGTGTATCAGTAACTGTTGCAGCACTGTGTCGGTCGGATGTGTTAGCAGCTACATCTGTATTATTAGAAACCTCAGTATCAAAGTCACTTATCTCAGAAGCTGTATGATTATGAGAAGCTGCGGCTAGTCCTGCCTCTGCGGCTGTTTGGTTAATGAACTCACCTGAAGTAGTGTCGTAAGCCAGCACCTCATCGTCACTGACGGAAGTAATAGTAACGTCAGTAATGTCAGCTATGGCTGGGTTAGAACCTCCAGCAGGCTTAGATTCCAGTACCCAGTCGTTTCCTGATGAGCGGTAGACCATTATGTCGCCGTCAGAAGGGCTAGCTACGCTAGCGTCAACATCAGTCAGGTCGGATAGAGCAGATGCTCCACCACCAGTACCTGATCCTAAGTTAGACCATGCACCACCGTCATTCTTAAACTGCATCGTTCCGCTGTCGTCACGAAGTCCATAACCAGGAGAACCATACAAATCACCAAAATTAATATAAACATCGGAGGTGAGTTTTATACCTACATCATCGTTAGGAGTTATGTAGGTTCCTCCAATCTTGTACCATTGTTCTGGATGATAAGCCATGATTAATTTCTGTCTTTATACTGCTTATATTGTACCCCCATTGCATTAAATTGCATAACAAGGAACTCTTCTTTGTTACGCAGGTACTGACTCCAGTCCTGATTTTTATCAATAGCGTCCTGGCTCTCCTTAAGTTCCTGTCTTATATCTAATAATTCAGACTCAAGTTTACTCTTTTTTGCCTCCGCCTCTTTAACTGCATCGTTGACTGCATACAGCTTCTGTTCTTGGTTTAATTTCTCTTTCTGGCACTTGAGTTTCTGGTCAAGATTCTCCTCCATTGATTTAACAGCCTTTTTCTTAGACTCTTTAATAGCATCAATATCCGTATTAAGATTCTTTTTTTTATCCTCAAGATACGAGATATCAGCTTTTAACTGCTCGATAGTATTACTGTACTCATCTTTCTTTTTGTTAAAAAAAACCTTCAACTCACCAATATCATTGGAAATACTTTTTTTAGTACTTAAAATTTCCTCTAATTCTTGTTCGGCTTGATCTCTGTCAGAAATCACCTTCCCAGTTATAATGACTTCTTTCTTGAGTTCAGTCTTAGCATCATCAAGATTATTCCTAACAGAAGTAAGCTCTTCCATAGCATTCTTCTTTTTTTCAGCAATGCTGTTTAGCTCTTTGGTGTATGTGGAAAAAGCAGAGCGCACATTCTATATACTTTTACCAGCGTAGAGTCTAACAGAGACATCGACAGTGCCGCTTACATCTTCTACCTTTACACAGAACCACTTCAACTCATCTACGTTAACCAAATAACCTTGCACATGAGTAGCGCTTGCCCCAACAGCAATACCCGTACTATTGTCGTCGGTATTGTCATTTGAGTAATCCTTGGTAGCAAGACCAAAATACGGATTATCAAGAGCTACAGCTGAGGAGAAATCTGGAGCTTCTGGTGAAAAGGATCCGTAAGCTCGAACTGTAAACCCACTAGCTGAAACAGTGGTTCCTTCAACTTGAATGTGAATATGTTCAAGACCTGTAAGGTCTTCTAGTGCTGAAGTAGTGTCAGCATTAGCATTACTTATTATTTCTTTTGTGATTGGTGCCATTCCCATATAACTACATTATACACCGTGATTGAAAAAAGTCTACATTGATGTGTATATAACTAAAAAGAGAGCCGTAAAGCTCTCTTAATAGAGTACAGACTTCCTTTTTAACTATAAGGTTAGCTTCCAGAAGAGTCTGACTGTACCATACCAATTCCTGAAATGATAACAAATCGGTAACCAGCTTTGGCTCCCCATTTTGCATTTCGTGTCATTTCCTGGTCGTCAACAACAGTTGGCACTGTCTTGATACCGTAACGTTCACAGTAACGAGCATCAACACCATCAGTTCCAAATCGTCCAAGAATCCACTTGTCCTTCTTTGCAGCATCGTAGTCTCCATTTGCATCAGAGTCTAGACCTGGAAGGATTACAATTCGGCGACTTGGTAGTGCGTTGATAACGTTCGGGTTGTCCTGACCAAGTTCTGTGCTAGAACCGTAAATCTGTGTAGCATTGTACACAAGAGTTGAGTCGTCAGTGATGACCAATGTGTTCGGAACAATTCGCTTCTGCGCTCCGTAACCGTCAAATACTTCAGTCTTAAACATGTTCTCAGCAGCCAAGATACCTCCCTTAGAAAGAGAAGGATTGGATGGAATAATGTTAGAGAAAGTAGTAGATGAGTGAGGAAGTGTGTGAGCTGAATTGAAGATTGAAAGACCATCAATTCCAGTTGTATCCACTGTCTCACCATCACGGTCTACGTAAGATGAAGCTGTACCGTAAGATAGGCGAAGCACACCATCAAGGTAGCGACGCTCAAAGAGCATACGAGTAAGGTTCATCATGTTCTGAATAACGTTGCGGTGGCGGTTTGCGTTCATTAGAGAACGTTCAGTTGCCACGTAAGCAACACCGTAGTCATCGTAGGAGAAGTTGAATGTACGACCAATACCAAATCTAGTGGTCTTTGGTGAAGTACCTTCTCGCTGTCGATAACCGTAAGTTTCGAGCGTTAGCTCAGTAATGGTTTTGAATTCCCCATCACCATTGAATGGGTCACGCTGGAAGAGAGACATAAGACGACTGTTGAACTGCTCTCCAAGGTCTTGGAGGCGGTCATCTTTTTCGATCATGCGTCGCTGAAGGTCGTACAGCTCAGGAGCTGTCGCAGTTGCCAGGTTAGGCACGTCTCGTCCACCTGTGTTACCTGTAGGGTTAATAACAGACATAGGTAAATTAAATTAGGTTAATAAATAACAATCTAGTTAGTTGGATTAATTCCCAACTTCAGTAGGCTGATGTGTCTTAAGAGTAACCACAACTTGGTCATCTTGAAGAACTTCATCGATGACAACGAGAGCGTTCTCTCCAGCTGCAAGAGCAGCGGAATTTACTGTCTCAGCATCGTCTAGTCCCAGTTCGTCTCCTCGGTCAACTCCTGTAGCGCTATCGATATCCATGATAAAGCGGTCACTCGGACGAGCTTCGTCAATGGCTTTTAGGCTGGTGTCAGCGTAGTCATCGTCTGAAGACGTAACTTTCTGAAGACCAATACCGATTACAAAAGTGGAATCTGAAGTAGCTGGAGTGATGTTCCCATCACTATCGTAGGTCACAAGACCTTGACCAGAGAAAGCTGTTGAAGCTGCCTTTGGCTTATACTGCAAGTTCACACCTGGAGTGCCGGTCGAAATATTGAATCGTTTAGCTGCCATAATTTGATGCAGATTAAAATTAGTAATATAGTTCGTCCTCTATATTCGCCAAGAGGTCGCGTAATCTACCATTCTATTTCGGGTGGTGGCGTCACACGTAATATAAATATACCACACCTTAAAAAGTGTGGCAATTTAATATGTGGATAAATCCACCAGCATTAGGCTTTTTTCTAAAAACTATTCAGCAGAATCGTCTTTTTTGGCATCGCTAACATTATTGTACTTATCCCAAATATCCTTTGAAGAAACTTCATTGTAGTTTTTCTTTCCAATTGCATCCATCGCAATGATTCTTTCAGCTTCGTGAAAAGACTGAGTAGCATTGTCGATCATCTGTTCTGCAATAGAAGTATGTTTCTTCAACACTGACACAAGGGGAGTGGGTACATCAGCATCGGCAATCTCTTGAGTAATAGTACTCTGAATAGCTTGAGCGTGCTTAGATAAGGTTCCTTTATCAAGATACTCTTCAATATCCTCAGGAGTTACCTGGGCAATGGCAATAAGAACTGTGTTCGCAAGCTTATTCATTGCACTTTTAACTTGTTTCTTGCCACTTTCTGACAAAGTACCGTCTTCATTTGTGTCAATATTAATCATATTTATTTATCTTTACGTGTCATTCTCTTGATAATACCTTCTTTCTTCTCTTCCCCTTTCACTTCTTTCTTCTCTTCCCCTTTCACTTCTTTCTTCTCTTCCCCTTTCACTTCTTTCTTCTCTTCTTTATTAGCACCAAATTCTCTCTTGAACTGCTGGGATGAGAATGTTAGGAATGTTCCATCTTCTAGGTTTACCTTGTAGCTTTTATTCTCTTCGTTGAAATTAAAGCTTACAATAGTTTTTCCCTTGTACTTATCTCCAACTTTTATTTTATAAGGCATAAAACTAAATAATTAATTAACAATAGACCTATTTACTCAGAACTGACTCATGCAACTCATGCTTTTCACCATCAAATTCGATAGTGTAGTAACGAGTTCGCTTCCTGACAACCTGCTTTACAAGTGGACCTGAAGACTGCTCATCACCTTCCTTACTAACAATATTAGAAGGGTCTCTCCGTCTTACAACACCTAGCTCATTAACCGTTTCCGTCTCCACTTTGGAAGCACCTGTCTTGTCATTTACATCAACGAAATCAAATCGCTTCTTCTCTAGATTCAAATAGTCACTCTTGCTAGTACTTCCATAAGGTACGGTAGCTTTTTCCCCAGTAAGAGTTTCAAGCTCGCAATCGATGCTAGTAATAACCATATTACCGTTCTCGTCCTTCTCCTCTTTTTCAATAAGCTTTGTCTTCACAATAGGAGCGCCTTCGTAACAACGAAGATTGGCTCCCTCTGGGGCTACACGGTCAAAATCATCAGGATCATAAGCTTCTTGAGCGCTATCATTCTGAATGTCTTTCTGCATAATTGTGTCGACCTTGTTCTTCAGGTCATTGAAGTTCTTCTTCAATTCTTCATTCTCTGCCTTGAGCTGAGCATTCTGTTTCTCAGCGAGGTCAGAGCCTTTGCTAGATGAATTAACCACATCGTTCTCCGTTTTACTGTCTGAACTTTTTTTACTTTCTGCCATGGTTTATTATTCTTTATCTTTATTACTAATCATATCCTCAACATTATCCCCATCTCTGTCTGAAGATGATGAGTTTATACCAGCAACATGTGAGGCGTAATCGACCAAGCCATCTACGTTAGTCTTGTCTTCAGCATTATCTTTTTCCTTAGGTGCCTCTCCCTTTGTTACTGAATCTCCTGGATTAAATGGTGTGATATCGCGCCCCATCTCATTGAGAGCCAGAACGTGAGATTCCGATAAAGCGTTGTTTAGTTCCTCTGTGCTAAGTGTCTCACCGCCAATCCTGTCGTAGTGCTTTCGTAGCGCCTCGGCATACTCCTCATCATCGCCAGCAGCCTTCTCTATAGCTTCGTCACGCATACTTTCATATGCTTCCTTACGTTCATTCCTTTCATTCTCAACCTCCTCTCCTCGGCGCTCTAATTCGTCCTTAGCACTTTTATACTGACCTTTTAACTGCTCATGTCGGGTAGACAGTTTTTCATAATCCTTCTTTTCAGTATAATTCTCCTCGATTTCATCTTTAGGAACAGAGTTCTCAAGTTTCTCTGAAAACTCTTCCTCCACTTCCTTCTTAGCACTCTCAACTTTCTCCTCCACCTCATCCTCAGAAAAAGCTTCTATCTCCTCCCCTTCGATGGTGTAATACTTTCCCATTATTGTTTCTTATTATTAATAATAACGTCATCACCTTCCGACTCCTCATCAGGCTCATTATCAACACCACCGGAAGCAGCTATAATTCGCTGCTCCAGCATATTAAGTGCACTAATGAATCCGCGGTAGTAGTAAATGCTTTTATCATTCAAACGTTCATCCTTCAGCATTTTGTCAGCTGCTACCGAACGATACGAATCCATTAGATTACTGAAATGTTCCCCTTCGCCGTTAGAACCAAGAAGGCTGCTTGCCCACTGGTTAAAACGTTTTCTGTATTTAGGGGTATTGCCGTAATAGGAGTAAAGATATTCATCGGTATTCTCCCTAATCTGAATAAGGGTTCCGTTGAGTATGTTCAATGTCGTATCTGTTTTTTTACCTGAATTATCTTTTTCCATGTACTGATTATACACACTGATTCATATATACAAAATGAAAAAGTGATATAAACTAATAAATACTAGGAATTCCAAGCAATATAATTAAAATACATATAATAAGAGCTGGAATGGTCTGGGAAAGCGGAAAGTTTGGTGATCTTTGACTTGCTTTATTAGGAAACAGAACCGCCAATATATGAATACTGGCACAAACACCGAAGAACCAAGCAAAAGTGTAGACAAAAATCCAAATAACTTCTAAAAGGAATATTAAAGTAGACATAATTGTTTATTTTTGTTTATTATTGACAATAATTAGATATTAGCAGTCTTATTGCTGTAATGCAACACTTGATGGTGGTGTAGCAGAAGCTGGGTTCATGCCGCCACTAATTCCAACTTGGTTATTAGCACCGCCTCCACCGTTGAATGGGTTAGGTAATGTAGCCCCCTGTTCTCCACCTTGAGGTATCATCCCCATATCACCATCTGTCGGGGTAAACCAATCGTCGTATACATCATCACGAGACTTAGCGAATCGCTGCTTAGCCTTTTCCATATCAATAGCCTGTGGTCCGAACATGTTTATTGCAGTAGCGATATCGTTATCTGCCAACTGTCGCTGGATAGCATCAACATCACGCTCCTCAGGTTTAACGCTGAAGTAGAAAAGGGTACGCATGAAGTCATACTCATCAGGATTCAGATAGGTATAACGGACTTTCTTCCCCTTATTTTTTTCCTCTCGATCCTCTTTACTCATTACATCAAAACCATTGAAATCCTCAAACTTACCTAATTTAATATTAGAATCATACGGTCCACTAGAGTTTTCTCGCTCAACCGTGAATGATTTGTAAACATCTGCCACACCATTCGCAACCTTCTGAGATTTAGAACCTTTCATTTTTCCATCGTAGTCATATCGAGAGTACCAGTAAGGAATGATACTGTTTCGCAGCCTTATCTCAGCACGACGCATCTCATACCTAATAATACCGTCAGTCAGTGCGCCAAGCTTAAGTAACTGAGCTTTCTTGTTCTCAGTAAACTGTTTTGCACTCTGGTACTGATTAACTGTCTCACCTGAAAACTCTCTTGTCATCGTCTTCTCGTCTATCTCTCGTTTTAGCATCTGCACAAAAGAAGCTTCTCCCGAAGAGATACCCTGAATCATTTGTTCTGGCAGAAGGGAGAATAACGTGTTGGCTCTAATGTCTGGTATCACATTACCAGGCTGTAGCATGTCAGGAGTTATCTGAATCCCTGAGTTATTTCCGAGTGGGGGTTTTATGCTTCTGTTAGCTTTCTCAACCAAGAACTTCCAGAAGAAGTCTAGGCTTTCTTGGTCAAATTGAGTTTTAGACGGGAATCCCTTTGAATAGAAGAAGTTAGGAATTCTCTCAAGGTGTCCATCCGCAATCGGGTACTCTCCGCTCTGCGCCCATGAAGTCAGTGGAAATCCGCTAACTTTATACTGACCGTCTTCATTCTGTCCCTTTTCCATTATCGGAAGCATTGCAACCCCATTCAAATAAATAGCTAACTCATTACCATACGGAAGTGAACGCATAAAGTATGTTACTAAAATCTCTCCCTCCTCCATGTCGCCAGTCACCGAAAAGTTCTCTCTGTACTGAGTAAATGCGTCTGTTCCATCCGGATAGGTAACTACACCGCTTCGCTTCGGTACATACTCCCACCTGTCCCAATCACCAAACATTGTCTTCGCCTCCGCCTCTGACATAATCCGAGAAATGGCAATAAACGGCTGCTTTTCAATTCGAGGCTCATAGATATCTCCCACCAGAACCATACGTGGATCTAGCTCAACAGTTCTGAAGTTTACGTTCTTACGTCGTGGTCGGTCATCCCAGTCAACATCCAAATTGCCAATCTTATTTAGGCTCACTTTACTCTTAACGTTATGCATCGGAAAGTCCTGTGTCTCCATTGTAAAGAAAGTACCGTGTGCACAAATCCCTCTATATGTAGAAGAACGGTTATTCTGCCAGTTCTCCATCTTGTCAGCCTTGTATATTAAATCACTGCTCGCATCACCCAACTCTTTCAAAATAGTATCATCCTTATCAAAAGCCATAACCTTAGCCGCAAAGTTATATGACTGCGCTACCGCTACCGCCGTAGTAGTCTTCTCTCGCGTAAGACCTGACTTGATTCTAATATCCGTATCGTCTTTAGCAGGAGGCACATAAGCAAGATCCAACTTTTCCTCTCGGTCAGTCTTCTCTGTGTACCCCATGTCGTTAAACTCAGTCCACTCCTTCTCTCGCTTTTCGTAAGCACCACGAACTAAGCGCATAACCCCAGTATGATATTGAAGCTCCGCTTTTGAGTAATCAATAACCTTTTCGTCCCCAACGGGATTACTTGTAGCCATTGCATCCTCCTTATCTGGTTGTTTTGGTTCCTTAGCCATTTGTAACTCTATGGTATCATACTAAACTTATCAAAAGAATTTTTCCCTCCATTCTCAGGTCTCACCTGTTTCATTCGCTGCCTTCCTCCAAGATTAAATAATCCATCTATTATATTGGCATAATCATTACCAAAAGACAAGATTAACCCATCGACAACGTCAGGGCTTGGGTATCCCTCCTTTTTCATTTTCTGTTTCCCCATTATCTGCAACTTACCTGTTCCTGTTTTTTTGGCACGGATAGTTTTTAACTCACGCTCAAATGCATCCGACCAAATTATCTTTCCTCCGTTAGTCCCCCATATTCTCAATGCGTCATAAAACAACGCCCTCTTATTAATGTATCGGTTTTTATACTCATCCTCATCACAGGCATCTCCTAAATTAATTGGAGATATAACCCTACGCTCATTACGGGGAGAATCCTCCATCACCTGCATACCGACATCGTGTCCAATGCCAAACGCATCCACCATCACATCGAAAGGAGCCAGCCCCGTCGACTTATCTATCTCCCCATGTATCGCCGCTGATACAGAACGAGAGGTTGATGACTGCTGTGAGAACACCTGCCTAGCCCAACGATAGGACCGCAGTACCCCCGCTGTCTTATCACTTCCGCTCCCTGCAACGTCAACCCCAAGCGCCAACCGACCAGAAGACAAGTCGGGATCATCATTCGTCTCCTCCTCCTTAACCAGCACCTTGTCAATCCAGTCATCCGAAAAGAAGCGCCACCATATCTCGCCGTCCTCAGATGCCTTAGGGAAATCACCTATCACCGAAATCTTATACTCATTGGAAAGAACCCCATACTTCTCCCTAGACTCCTGCTCTATTTTCCAGTCAAAGATAGGTGACTCCAGCCCATTGAAATGAAGCGTCACAATATTCTCCCGACCCTCATGGAAGGCATCATAATACTCCCCCTCCAACCGAGTAGGGTTAGAAATAGCCACCAACAATGGATGCGGCGCCGTCATCGTCATAAAGAAGTTACTCCACACCTCATCTGGCACAGCGCTTGCTTCCTCAACTAGACCCAGCTGATATGGTGCGTGAAACCCAGCCATCGCCTCGGGGTTCTCCTTCGTGCTAGTACGTGCTCTTGCCCAGCGACTTCCTGGCGCTTCTTTTAGTCGAATGTACTCGCTCTGCCACTCAAACGCGTCCTTAAACGGCTCATTCATTCGAGATAATATCCCGTTAGCCTCAGACCACAACGCATCCTTCAACTGACCAGCTGAACTGGAGGTAGCTGCCGCTTTAGACTCTGGGAAACAGTATAAAAAGTAAAATATAAGGATAGCTGCTACAAAAGATTTCCCCGCTCCTCTGGCTGACCTAACGAATATCTGCCAAGACCAAGAAGGGTCGACAATACACCTCTGCACGGCAATCATAAGAAGGGTCTGCTGCCACGTTAGCTGATGTCTCCCTTCATGCTCCTTAAACATCTTCATCTCCAACCCTGCGGCTATCTCCGAAAACTCTCTTGGTGTCTTTGCGTGGTGAAGCTCAATCATCTTGTGCCGATACTCCTTCTTAATTGGCTGTGGCGAGATGTCGAGGGCATCCTTCATCCAAGAAAAAGGGTCTTCTTGGTAGGAAGCCATGAGGTCTACCATTTTTTCATTGCTATCTGATTTTGACATATATTACGTAAGTCTAGTCCTCATCTTCACCGAAAAGTAGTGAAGACGGTATCGCCTGACCTGAGTTCACAAGATCCTTGAATTCTTCATTACGCCGGTTCTTGTTCCTTTCAGCGGCTTTTTCGGCGAGGTCTTCAATAATGCGTACTTCCTGAGATACTTTAACTTCGTTGGTAGGTTTACCAGCCGACCGAGCAATCAGAGACTCCCAGAATCGATGGTCGGGGCTTTCCTGCTGAAGGATGAAGAGTCCTGTTTTTTCATCCTCATCTCCAACATAGTTGCCAAAATTGTTGCCGTGTTCAGATATCCAGTTGAGAGCTGACTCGATTCTTTCGGGGGTAGGATTTTTTAGAGGCACATACTTATGGTGTCCTGAGTTGGTGACTTGTAATTCAAGGATAAAGGTTCTACCTAAGGATGCTGCTAAGGCTACGGATTTTAGGCTGGTAAGGTTGCTTTCCGTAAAAATATCTAGTTCTTTCTTTGAGTTTTTACTCATATTATGTATGAATAATAACACATCTTTTTACATAGTCTATATATACCCATCCGTCATGTCTTATTTTCTTGTTATATGACATAGTTTTTAGCATTTGTCAACGTAAGGGGGATCAAAAAACTGCGGCAGATAGTCGGGGTGGGACCCCTATATACAACGTACCCGTGCGTGATTTTTACCCTACCCGTACCCGCCGCCACCAGCAGCAGCACCAGCAGCAGCAGCAGCAGGAAGCACCAGCAGCAGCACCAGCAGCCGTGTCACGGCGTTTTACAATTGACATATAGCGGTAACTGTATCGCAACTGTATAAATGATTGACATCGTATCTACACTAGAATATAGTATAGTAGTGGTAAGGAAAGGAAAGGAAGTTATCAACTAGCAATTATAAAACATGAGTAAAACATATGAAAGGGTTGGAGATACAGGATATGTAGAGTGTAACGGTTTAAGGGTGTCTGTAAAAATAACAGACTACAAGAATAGTTATGGCAAAGACCGTTTTCAAGTTACACCATTACAAGGCAGCGGTAGAGTGTGGACTGAGAATGTTACAAGCTAGTACAGCGTTATAAAGGTAGCTGTGGAGGAAAGTGGATAGCTGGAGAGAAGGAACGCAGTAGCAACCTATTAATAAGTTAAATATAAAAACATGCAAAATATAACCTACAGCACAAAAGAGTATTTACTGCGAAAATGTACGTGTAAAAAATGTGGAGGTCACGTAGTTCTTTTTAATTACATACAAAAAGGAACTTCCGTTGAACATAAGAAAGGTGATTGTAAAAAAACCACCCGCATTTAAGTCAACGCTAGTACACCCGTAGCAGGGCTTTTCACGAGCCTTGTCACGGTTGCGAAAGCGACCATTAATAACTTACATATATAATTATATGCAAAAAACTACTAAAAACTATCACATAATTACAGTAAAACGTTTAGGTGCTACCGATACAAAGGGTGCAAGGGTAAAAATTACATCCGAGCGGTTTAATAATACCATCATACTACCATATAACTGTGAATTCGATACTATAAAAGATATCGCAATAAATAAGTTGAAAAATACGCATGACATCGTCGGAAGCGGTGAAACAAAAGACAGCTACGTGCTTATAAGTGACACGTTCGAGCCTTTAAGAAGCTAGTACACCCGTAGCAGGGCTTTTCACGAGCCTTGTCACGGTTGCGAAAGCGACCTCTTTAATCAGTAACATACACAATTATATGCAAAAGTATACAGTAAAAGTAGTAGGTACAGCAGCGGCTCAGATGGGTACTGACGACGAGCCAGACGTTGAAGCACGACACATCTGCACGTACCCGTTACCTGCTAAAGACGACGAGCAGGCTATCGAGTACGCTATGTCGGAATTCTTCAACAACGCTGACGCAACTGCGTCTAACCGTAAAGACTTCTCGATCGAAAGCGTCGAGGTATTAAAAGTGGAAGCAGTAGAATAAATTATCATGAGATATATAAAATACATAACTTGCATAGTTATAACGGTGCTATCGATCGACTTTATAGGTTTTATAGCGTGGATATCTAGCGGTCAGCTACCAGCAAGTGAATGGTATATAGGCATGATAACAGCCTCTATTATCAGATTGTTAACAAGCTAGCACTACCGTAGCAGGGCTTTTCACGAGCCTTGTCACGGTTGCGGTGGCAACCTATTTAATCAGTAACATATACAAAAACATGCAAGAAACAGCAAAGAGAAAAGAGGAAAGCACAAAAGCGGTATACATTGACGAGAGTACTGCGATCATGCAA
>Ga0306910_1000785_pt1 | contig 13057 bp, 18 predicted proteins | sample AntRauMFilla2698_FD_190438 | JGI IMG/M metagenome (GOLD analysis project Ga0306910, IMG submission 190438) | Saline lake microbial communities from Rauer Islands, Antarctica - Metagenome Filla 2 #698 (v2) (version 2) | ecosystem: Environmental > Aquatic > Non-marine Saline and Alkaline > Saline ... | reverse complement strand
ACGACCAATCCGTGAAGCTCTAAGGTCAGGTTCTTGATGTCGTCTCGCGTGTCTTGGCGGTCACGCTCAAGCTGTTCAATCCGGTATTCGATCCCTTTGAGTTTCAAGTTGTTGCTGAGCCACAAAGTGGCGAAGAGAGTAAGGTTGACCACCCCGAAAAGAGCGATGAGCAAAAACAGTAGGTTAGGCGTTACCAGCATTCGAGGCGTCCGTGTTCCGAAGGGTTCGTATTTGTTGAATGACTGATCGAAGGCTGACGCTCACAGCCTTAGCGTGTTCCTCATTCACAAGCTGAACGGCTTCCCGGACGGCTTCGCGAGTCTTTTCAATCCCCTGATCGTCGAAGTTGGAAATTAGCACGGGAGTTGCTTAGCGTACTGACGTAGGTGACTTGATGTTCATAGAGCCACCACTGCCCCGCTATGCTGATAAAGTCATCATCGTCAACGATTAGGATTCTCACCGCGTGTTACCTCTTCCGTCATCCCTTGCCGGCGGCGTGACGGGCTGCGTAGGTGCCGGTGCTTGTTGATCCGGTTGATCCGGTTGAACCGGCTGAGGTGCTGCGGGTTCAGGTGTGGGCCGCTGAGGTGTCACAGGGGCATCTTCGGGCCGATAGTCAAAAGCGTTACGCATCATTGCGTGGAGCGACGTGTTGAACCGTTGAAGCACCTCGTCCAAGTGTTGAGCGACATAGGGAATGATTAGCGGATTCGCGAGCAAGGCCCCGTTGATCCAATCGAAGTCTTTCGCCACCTCAGGAGGTAGCCCTGCCTTACGCTGATCGGTTGGATTGCCGCCTTTCATATTCTGCAAAATCTCAGCGGTCACGCTGTCAACTTCGGCGGCTGCCTCACCACGCGGGTTGAAGTTGGCGTCCTCACCTTGCATCTTTTTTAATTCGTCGGCAACCAACTTGCCGAGAACCGCGTTCATGTCGCCAGCCATTTTAACGCACCTCCAATTCTACGCTGCCGGTGCGTTGCTCATACACGGACACGGGCGGCAAAGGTGCGTCAACCTGTTGTACGTTCGGAGCTGGGGTGCCCCCCATCATCTTGGCACCGATTGCACCACCGGCGGTTCCGAGTAAGAGGGCACCCGCCGTCGCTCCGATCAACGGCCACGAGGACCGTTTCTTCGGCTCGGCTGTCGTCGCACTGCTATTAGAAACAGACGACCGTACTGAACCAGGGAACGGGCTGATTCCCATTCGTTCGTTCGCGTCACCCGGATTGGAGCCTGAACTCTGGTCCGTTTGATGTTGTTGCGATGGGGGTTGTTGTGCTGCCACTTGATCCGGTGCAAGTCCTAGTTTTCGCTCAACGTCACGGTGATGGTTGTAGCTGAGCCCGTGGAGGTGATTGTTGTTCAGGTGAACGGCTTGAATCTTCGCCCCAAGGTACGCCCGCGTCACGTCTTCTAATAGTTGTTGGCTCATGCGTTTGGCCCTGGTGCGTGGCTATCTAAAAACAACCGGCCGCCGTCCACGGATGATGGAATAACGGCGGCCGGTTGCGGCTTCCATGTTCAACCACTGAGGGCTAAAGGTTTGCGGTTTAGACCGCGTTCAATTACGCGGCGTTCGGGGTCCGTACCGCCGTGTTGGCCGCGATGGCTTCGCGTGGGGCTTGACTCATCGACAAGCCTTGCACCGCGTAGCTTTCAGGGATCGACATTTCGGTCGCATCGCGTGCGATGGTCATGTCGAGCAAGTGGGCACCGGTTTGATGGTTCATGATGCCTTGGCGGGCCACCGCGTCATCGTGCCGAAGTGAGCTGAGGGCACCGACACCCATCAAAAGGGAGAGCAATTCGTTCATAGTTTTCTTTCTCAGGGGAAGAACGTGGATAGAAACGTGGCGACATTCGACGCACCCAGAACCGTCCGTTCGGTATCAGGGACAAACACGCGGGGCACGCCTTCAACCGCCGCGTCGCGTTCTGCTAAGGTAATGATGGTAACCGGCAACCCGTTACGCTTCAAGCGTTCGGCTATTGCGTTGGCTTCCCGGCAACCACCACACCCACGGGACGTAAAATAGAGCACACGGGGCAACCGCGAAGGTTCAACGCCTCCGCTGTCGTTTCCGCTGTCGTTTCCGCTGTCGTTTCCGCCTGCGGGGATGCCCGGCTGAGGGTTTCCCGTCGTTGGACGGATGGGGCCATCTAGGCGGTCCATGACTTGAGCCACGATGTCGTCGACGGCCGGGGATTGCCCAGCCGGGCCACGCTCCCCCGGCGTACCGGGATCTCCGTCACGGCCATCCTTGCCGTCACGTCCAGGCGGGCCCGGCTTAGCTTGCACAGCCGCTAGTTCATCCTTGGTTGCCCATCGTTTGTTTCCGGCTTCGATCATATCGGACACCATGCCCTCAGCCTCTTCGCGGGTGAGCCAACGGTCGTCGCCTTGCTTCATTGTCAGTCCGTCGCATTCGCACTTGCCGCCCGATGGTGTGTTAGGAGTCTTCGGGGGAGCATCGACACGCGGCACCGCTTGATCGGCGTAAGGCGTGCTGGGGATGTAGTTGTTGCTGTTGGATTGTTGGGGAGGTGCTGAGCTGTTGCCCCTGTTCGGGATGAAGGGGACCGCTTGTGGCATCGTCTGGCTAGGTGGACACGTAGGGCAACCGAACTGCATATTGGGTTGTAACACTCGCTGGATTCGCGGGCTTCCGTCCTTCACCCAATCGAGCCACCGCGTTTGCAGGTCAGCCACGTCACGGAAGCGGAACGCTTGGGCCAACTGCGTTGGTCCGATCTGTCGTTTACTCAAAACATCTTCAACGGTTTCAACGCCACCACGCCACAAGAGAAAACGGGTCACACTGGACGACTGAGCGTAGAACGCTCCAACGTCCGCTGGGTAGTCCCGCATCATCATTAGAATGTTCGTCGGGATGCCCCGCTGAGTGTTTAGATAGTTCGCGTTTCTGGCGTCCAGCTTCGTGATGTAGTCAACCGATTCGACATTGCTGCAAAGCCCCTCGTCGATCCATCGCGGTAGCGGATAACCGAACCGATGAGCCAACACTAGGTGCATGACTTCATGGGGCAGCGTGTCCTTGAACACGTCTGTCGGTGTTCCTTCGACGTGCATTTCCATCGACGACAACCGGCCATCGCGAAAGCTATAGCTAGTGACGCCGCTGGTGCCACGTGCGGGCGTGTAGGTCAGCACGCACGGGCGGTCCCAATCCGGGAACGGCCGACCGAACCACTTCGTAGCAAGATCGTCACGGATACGTTCGGCAGCCGTCGCAAGCTGTAACGCCATCCGTGAATCGTTGTGTCTGACAACGAAGTTTTGAGCCGACCCAACGACCGGCAACAATAGAACAAAGAGCAAGCACGCCCGGCGTTTCATCATCTGTTTCCCTCCAGGGCTTGGTAGTATCGGGTCCCTATCGCGGACGGGTCAAACGTGATGAGACCGGCCCTTATCAGGTCTGATCGTAGCCGAATAGGTAGCGGGTTGCCATTCCCGGCGACGCTACTTTGGTCCACGGGCTGGAATGAGAAGATCCCATCGGACCCGCGAATGAACCCGTACCAGTCCCGTGCCCGGTCAAACTCGCTGACGTGTTTGGCGACGTGTTCGTGACAATTCGCACACGCGGTCGGCTCGTTTCCTGCCAGTGTGCCGTCGTAATCGGCGGGCACCAGGGAGAACCGTTGAACACTGGTCGGCTCTACCGCTTCGGACCAGTCTACCCCCGTGCAATCCACAAACGGTCGCGATAATAGACGCCGCACGTCGTCGGGTTGAAGCAAGGGCAGCACGTCCCACACCGCCTCTTCGTCGAAGGCTACCGCGTTAGGATGCACCGCCCGCACGCGGCCCGGCTGGACGTACTTGGGTTGAAAGGTGAACTCTTCGGCTAGGTCGTCGCGTGTCGGCACCGGGCGGAAGACGGCCACGTCCCAATAGTCGTCCGCTCGCTGCCTCATCCGCACCGTGAACGGCCACGGCTGCCTACGCTCATCGCGGATGAACAGCACCTCAACAAAGACGGTGCCGACTGGAAACCGCCAAGACAAACGGCGGACCTGATAGTTTGGTCCGATCTTCGTTCGCACGACTTCGTTGTACGCTACCACGGGCAACGTGCGGCCATCCACGGCGGGCAAGAGCATTGCCCGGATAGATTCGACGTTGGCTCGATCGGTGCCCCCAGGTGATGCCCACGGGAACTCGGTATTGCCGTTGCCGTTGCCGTGTTTCTGATCGGCCCCGCCGCTGAGGTCGTAACGCGGGTCGTGAAACGTCGCCAGCCCGTCCACCATTGAATCGGTTTGGTACGCGGGCGGCATGTCCTGCTCCGTGTACCAGTAGGTGGCCGGGTTCGCGAAAACACCGGCCACCGTTCGGTCTTCAACCTTGGGCAAGAACCCCCGAAGGTTCTCAGCGGACGTCGTAAGTGGACCGGCCACCAGCATAGCCACCGCTATAACCGTACCCACCACCGGGGAACCCTTGAGCCTGAGCCTGCGGGTACGGTTATAGCGGTGGCGGTTGCTGCGTGACTGGTGCATAGTTCACTTGCGTTTGCGCCCCCGAAGAGCAAAGAGCGTAAGGGGGTAGGGTAGTTGCGGGTCGTCTGAGTGTATCCGGTCGGTTGCATCGGCACCCGAACCGGCACAGTCATGTACGTCATCGGAAGCGTCGGCGTTCGGTAAGCCGGTGCCTGAGTACCACGACAACCCAGGCAATAAACCGTGTGGGTCGGCGTGGGAATTTCCTGAGCGTTGGCAAAGGTAGCCGTCACCAGAACCAGGGCCATCGTCATCATCTTCGGGAATCACATAGCTTTTCAGCCTCTTCTAAGGTGAGGTCATGGAAGGGGGCCGCATCGTCGGCGTAGCTGTGTGTCACGTCCAGAATGACGGGCGTGCTTATGCTTGTCCGAAAATGAGTTTCGGGGACGACCTCATGCCCCCGCGGCCAATCGTTCCGCTGCCGGAACCAGTGAACATCTCTCACGTTAGGCGGTACGTGAATCCTTGGGAAGCCTGTCATCGATAGCCAACGCCAGACCATCCACTGTGATCGGTAAACCGCATCGCTGAGGATGAGGGTCTCAACCAGCAAGCCACGCTTCGCCAATTCGCGGGCCAAGCAAACCATCCCGTAACCTCCCCAAGAGAAGCCAACCAGCATGATGCGGGGTGGGTCATCGTGATCCCTGAGCCGAAACATGAACTCAGCCATCTTCCGCCAATCAGTGTTCCACGGGCGATACTCCACGGACACGTTCGGGCTACTGTGCCGCGTCCTCACCTTGCTCCACAACTGCTCGATTCCGTTGAGGGTTCCTTCGTTTTGTAGGAACCCTGAGCAAAGCACTATCCACGTTTTAACCACTTGAGTCTCCTAAAGCCTGCGACCCCCGGCGATGGTTCGCCAGCTTGACCGGCACTGGTGACGAATCGCATGACCGGGGGTAGGCAGGTGCCATCACGGTTCCTTGATTTTCGATCGTTTAACGATCTCACCATAGTCTACGGTCAGGGTGTCGATGTCAACGGTTCGCTCGACTCGCTGCGGTACGATCCAGCACGCCCGCCCGCCATCGTGCTGAGCGATAAACCAGAACGCGGACGGTACGGTGTGAGGCTCATCGGCGGCCGGAAGCGGGGGCATAGGGCTTTCATAAAGCGTCCCCAGCCTCACGGACACGTCCCCGTGCCGTTGCACCAGCTCACGGATGTGGGCTTCGATAGCGGCCACCGGTCCCATGTTCGCCGCCGGTGTCTGAACAAAGCAAGCACCAATAAAGTTCACCTCCCACGCGAAGGGTGAATCCTTCACCGATGCAACGGGTAGCCCGTGCCCGATCTGGTACTCACGGCCTTCGTAGTCTTGAGATTCGAGGAACATATCAGGTAGCGAACGCGAATTGACCCACCGCCGCTCAAGGGCGTTGTTGCCGTCGATCATTGCCCGCGTCAACTTGTACGCCATCCACCGGGCTTGCTTGGTCTCAGGATCGTACACCAGGGTGTAGAGGTGCCCCACTAACAGCACTACCCCATCCGTTACGTCAATCGTGCCGGTGTGGTGAACGGTGTAGATCTTGGCGGGGCCGTCGTGATGAATGACGGACCCCGCTAGACCTTCCGCCGGGTCCGCCTGCCCTTCAAGGATGCGGGTGGACGGCGGGTCAGCTCTTGCCGTCCTCATCGTCATCGTCAGGGTCGTCATCATCGCGACCGCTATTAGTGTCAGGCGGATCAGGTGCATTGCGTTTACGCTCCAAAATTTCGTCAAGTAAGTCCATCCCGCCTTCATTGATCGGGATACCAAGCAAGTCTTTCAGGGCGTCTAGGTCCACGCTTGCCAGCTCCACCAGGAACCCGTCCGGGTTCGCCATGACGGTACGGTAGACCTCTTTGAGAAACGCCCGTTTGGTGTCAGCAATCGGCGTAGGGACGATGTAGACCGTGCCTTTGGCCCCTTCGCCGTAGTGTAGCTCAAGCAGGTGGTCGACCACGTGGCGGTTGATAAGCACCACGGCGGCCTCGTGTTTCATTTCCATGCCCGTGATGGCGAAGTCCCCATGCTCACCGGCTTCGGCCTTGGTCCCGAATTGACCCTCCAAGACCGACCGCTCAGGCACGCCGAAGCCCCGGACCTTTTGCGTGTCCAGGTACCTCATGCGTTCGGTGAACGAAGTGGTCCCTACGCCTTGGTCGCTAATCAATTCGATCGACCACCCAGAATCTTTGGGGCTAATCCCCGCCTGAGCCATCGCGTGGTCGATCTCACGCGGAAGGATGACGGACCCGGCTGATTCCAGTTTCCGCAAGAGGCTTTGAGCGATGAGAGAGTTGTCAGTTTCTACGCCGTTATAAATGCTGGTTTCAGGCGGGGAGTAGATGATCCAGTGGCTACCGGCGATGCGTCGGTCGTACCGATCGGCGGCACAGGCGACGTTTTGCCATGCGTCATAAGCGGCCTCGCACGCATCCATCATCGGCGTGCCGTACCAGTAGGTGCCTTCGACTTCGTTGCTCAGGGTTAGGGTTTGCATCACCTCAAGGGACATGCTGCAATTCTCAAGCCCACGATAGGCACCCGTTGCTTTGTCAACGTAGATGGTCGTCAGGTCTTGAAGCAACGGCTTCAACTTCCGCAACCGGATCTCGCCCGATGGCGGGTCGTATTCGTAGACCTTTTCAAAAGGTGCCCACCCGTAATCCATCCAGCCCCGGACGGTGTGGTCCATGAGGTCCAGGCGTAGCGGGTCCATGTTCCGCTCTATCAACTCCACCGCGTCCGGGGGTGCGTCGGCTGTCGATTCGTAGGACCACCGGCTGGCAAGAATCGGTGCGGCGATGAGCAACCGAGCAAGTTTCAACGTCGGGTCGCGACGCATCCGGCGGACCTTCCGGTTCCACGACTCCGTGCGTTCCTTGCCGTCAATGGCGGGCGGGCGAATCGGTAGCTCCCCATCGTACCCAGGGACGGCGTGAACTTGTGGCTTGGTAACTGAGGGCATCGCGTTGGTTCCTATGCGGCGAATACGGCCGGTGCTTTTCTGATCGGTTGAATGAGGTGGCCTAGCATCGGATGAAGAATATACCCCAAGGCGTCTGAGCTGTGCGATACGTCGCCCACGTCGTCAGGCTCGCGTGTGCCCTCTTTGTAGGATCGGTTTTCTAGGTCCGTTATCAGGTGCGTGCAACGTGGATCGACACGGAACCGGACAACCCCGGACGCCGCCCGAAAAGCTGCATTGCACACCGCGAAGCGGTCCTGCACCGCCGGGTTGGCCTTGGGATAGAGTACCCGTTTGCGTTCAAACCGTTCATCGCTGCGGATAATGCTGTAGTCCGTGACGGTCGCCGCTGTCCGGCGGCCACGTCCTGAGGCGTCGCCCATGAACACCCAGTCAGCCCGGTGATGCGAGCCGTACTTGTTCCAAAGGTAGGACATTGTGGCGGGCGTGTTGCTGTCCCTCAGAAACACTTCGTCGAAGGTTTCCACGAAGTCCCCACGGTTACGCGGCCCCATGCGGATGTGGCTGAGCGTCCAGGCCATCGGGTCCACGTTGAAGTCCGAACCCACGTAGATCGTCCGCTCAGGGTCGTAGCTGCATGGTCCTTTGTTGTGGTCACCGAAGGCGTGAAAGATCCGGCCGCCTGCTTGCTCCCAGCTCGATTCGTATTGCTCAGCGAAGTCCACGTCGCTGAGGGTTGAACGTGCCAGCTCTAAAGCCTTGGCCGGGATGATGTCCCCGCTCTTCCAGGTGAAAGATGCTATCTCAGGCTCTTTGCCGGTGAGCCCGCGATCGTAAAACGCCTTGAACTCACGGGCACCAATGCCGAACCGCTTAGGCACGCCGATACGCCAGCACCACGCTTCGCGGTGACTGAACGCGGGCAAGAATGAGCGATCGAAAACGCCCATCCTCTGGTCACTACTTTCGTCAATCACACCGCCGTCCCACTGGACACCCTCAACGCGGGCGGGCTTGTCGAGTCCCAAGAGAAACAGCTTCGACCCGAACACCGTCTCGATGACTAGATCACTCTCACTGATTCCGCCGGGCTTGATCCAGGACGGCGGAATCAGCCGCTTAATGGGCTCCCACGCTACCCGCTTGGCTTGGTTGTACGTGGGCAGGGCGAAGAAATAGATGGGGTCAGGCCACGGCTTGCGAACCGCGAGCATCGCTACCACACGCCTACGGCTCAACTCAGTCTTTCCGCTACCGCGTCCAGCAACAACGGCCGTGAATCGGCTTTTGCACTTCCACAACCGGGTTTGTTCCGGGTGGTATCTCAGCGGCGTCCAGGCATCGGGCAGCGTGGTCATTACACCACCGGCAACGTAGGGTCACGATGTGGGTACTTGATGACGCGAGCGGGGCAACACGCACAAGCGGCGATGGGTTGTCCATTGGCGAACTCAGCAAGAGCGGCCTCCGGTGCATCGGGTAGAATGCCTTGGTATCCGGCGAACGGTGCCCAGTCCGGGTCGCCCGTGATCCCGGTACGCTCTGCTATCTGATCGAAGTAGGCCAACGCGGGGCACTTCCACAAGCGTCCGTTGTAGAGCTGGTGGCACGTCCGCTGTAGGCAAATTCGGTGAGCCGCTGCGGGGTCACTGTCGAAGGGCTTGGGCTTGCCCTCTTGAGTCTTGTACTGTTGCCGCCAACCGGGGAAAGAGTCCCGCACGCGGATACGCAGGCCGGGATACATGGCCTCCCATAGCGTGAGCATGTCCAGCACCTCGCTAAACGCTTTCATGTAACTGGACCCGGTGCCGTGTTGGCTCACGTCTAGCCGCCAACCGTGATGTTGAAGCATTGCGGGCAAACGCGGATGGCGATGAAGCTGTAGCCCGTTGCTGACCAGCATCTTGTCCGCTTCGGACCAATACACCGAAGCCACGCGAACCATTTCGGTGAGCCCCGGATTCAATGCCGGCTCACCGCCTAGAATAGCGAACCGCTTAGGCTTCACGCGGCCTGTCCAGCGGGCGAACTCTTTAGCAGCGTCGTTGGACGTAGGCATCTTGCCGCGTAGCCGCATGTTGCTGTAGTGGCTGCATTGTTCGCACGTCAGGGAGCAACCGTGGGCCGCGTGGTACTCAAGGGCGGGAATCTCAATCATTGCTTTCGTCCGTATTTCACCCGCTTGATTCCGTGCTTGTCCATTGCCGCCCGTGCGTACCCTGGACGATGCCGAACGTACTCAGGCGGATCAACGTGGTTGTGAGCGAACACGTGATCGGTTGCGACTCCACAACATAGACCGGCCACCTTCGCACGCCAAAAAAAGTCCCAATGTTCCTCCATCTTGAGCGACTCATCCCAACGGATGCCTTGCAGGATGTCGGTGTAGGCCACGAAGCAATTCCCAACGTAGTGGCACCACCCGATACCCTCATCCCAGTGATATGCACCGGGGAATATCCTGAGCGTGTGCCCGTTGCTTCGCATCATGCGGGGGCCTTCACGGTCGCCGCTCATCGCCGCGAGTAGGTCGATGTCGTGGTGCCGGTTGAGTTTGCGGACCAGTTCCGGCAAGCGGGTCTTCACTGTGACCTCGTGGTCGTCGTCAGTGAAGATAACTTTCGGCGTCTTCACTGTATCGAGTAGCAGGTTGCGGCCGGCACTGAGCCCGATGTCGTAGTCGGTTTCAATCACGCGGTCGCATAGCTCAGCCGCGTCCGGGAATCGTGTCTTGAACCGGTACTCAGGCTTGCCGTCATCGACGACGTGAATCTTTGGGGGTTCCGGGCAGTGCTTGAGGATCGACCGCACCAGCCGGGCACACGATTCGGGCCGGTGGATGGTCTTGATGCAAAAGGTGATGTCGGACAGGTTCATCGAACGGCGTCTCCTGCGTTGCGAGCGATTCCGGTATCCCACCAATCTTTCAGTAACGCGTCCGGCACCGAACCGTCAGGTTGAACGAGACGCAAAACGTGACGGTGGTGGGTGATGCGGACGGTGGAGTAGTGGCGGACTTGGGATCGGTCGCGGCAGTTCCATTCGGCCGGTAGAACGAATGATGGCACCGCGTGGCGGAGCAAAGCCTTCGTTAGCAGCACCTCGTCGTTCCCACCGTTGTAAATTCGACGCCAATGGGCAAGCGCGTCGAGAACGCGTTGGCACTTCTTCAGCATCACGACGCCCGAGTTCATTGATGGCACGCCACAGATGCCGACCTTGTCGCAGCGGCGTGAAATGCCGTGAACGTAGATGGCCTCGTAGCCAAAATCATTGGTGAGCAATCCGGCAGGCGAAATCGCTGACGAGCTGAGGACAACCGTGTCGGCGTCAAGGTAAACCGTCCGGTTGAACGGCAACCACGGAATGAACCGCGGTTTGACGTGGTATCCGCCGGTCGCCGAGACATCGAAGCGATACTCAACCGGCGGGCAGGCTTGGGCCGGCTGGTTGGTGAACAACGCAACCGGCACGTCCGGGCAATGGAAACGCAATGAAGCGATCGACCGGCGGAGTTGCCACAGCGACTTGCCACCGATGGCGATGTACATCACACCGAGGTCTTCAGTCGGCTTGGGGTGTTTTTCAGCCATGCTTGCGGAGGTCAGGGTTCACATGGTCGATCGCCGATGAGATTTCCTCTTCGGTGGGTTCGATGCCGAGGAACTCGATCAGGTTCTTGATGACTTCTTCGGGATACGTCACCAGTTCGGCAAACTCGATGCGGAAGACTGGGACGTCGGGGTGCGATTTGATGAACGCGTCGCGATGTTCAAGGAGACTTCGTTGCAGCGTTTCGCATTGCTCGTCGGTGCCGGCGAACCATTGGCCACGGTGTTTTTCGCTTCGTGATTGAAGCGATCGGATCGACGCTTCGATGTCACGCTCGACGCTGATGATTCGCAGCGAATTGCCCAGGCCGGCGTGGAGATGTTCGACGAAGCGGCACAGGTGCGGGTATTTCGCTCCGGCCACGGTTTTGTCGCGGTTCGCTTCGGCTTTACGGGTGACGATCCAGGATTTGAGTTGCTGGGTGAGTTGGGTTGTCGGACATCGTGGGATCGACCGCACCAACGCGGCACACGATTCGGGCCGGTGGATGGTCTTGATGCAAAAGGTGACGTCACGCATGGAATATACCTCCCTTAGATCCTCGCATAGATCGGAAGCCGTGTTTCTTCAAGCCAAGGGACCGGAATTGTGGGCGGTCACGGAAAGGCTGATAGATCTTTTTTGGGCCTTTGACGTGGCGATGCTTCACGCTGCAATCAGTGGCGACGCACACCTTCAAACCATTCAGGCGGCTCGCCCGATAGAAGAACTCCCAATGCTCAAAGGTCTTGATTGCGTCATCCCACCTGTTGCCCTGCGTGATGGTTTCCGCACGTGCGAGAAAGGCGTTGCTACCCATGTCGCACCACGCGAGCGGCCCTTGCCGTCGTCGCTCCCCTCGATGCACCCAGATACGCTGCCCGTCCATGATTGGCGTGAGCATGTATGGCTTGCCGCCTTTGTTTTGGCGGACGCTGAGAATGTCAATGTCGCTGCCTTGGAATCGCTGCATGAGGAGCGGCATGTCCAGCGACTCAGTGACGACGTGGTCATCATCGAAGAGGAAAAACAATTCCGTTTCAACCGCATCGACGGCCGCGTTGCGTCCAGCACCGACACCCACGTCCACGGTGTCAATGTTGATGACCTCTTGACACCGTGCCGCGTCCTGCGGGTACTTCTCACTGAATCGGTGAGCCTTCGGGCCATCGTCGGCGACAATAATCTTTGCCCCGTCTAAGTGTGCATGGATCGACCGCACCAGCCGGGCACAACTCCAAGGGCGGGCGATGGTCTTGACGCAAAAGGTGACGTCACGGGCGATGCTCATAGCGGTAGTTTCCTGTCGGGTAAGCTGTTGACTGCAAGGGCGTAAGTGAAAGCATCGAACACGGGCCAACCGGCGTCGGCAATCTCTTCGTAGCCCCGGTGAGCCTCTTCGATGCCTTCGCGGTCAAAGATTGCGAAGCATGGCCGATAGCCTTGGACAATCGCTGCTAGGGCGGCCTGTGTGTTGGTTGCCCTGAACTCGCTAGGTTGTGCCCACGTTTCAGGGGTCGCTATCGCGTCCGCTATTAGCTTCACCGGCGGTGTTTGGCCGCTACTCAGTACCACGACGCTATCCGCTTCACTGTCCGCCCCGATCATCAAGGCACGCCGCAAGCCTCCCCGCGTGAACGCGAAGTCCGCCTCCAGCTCATGGACCAAGTGTTGGTGGTACGGCTCAATGCCACGTGAGTTTTTCCAGACCGCTATCAGTACGCTCACAGCATTCGAGCCTCGTGTTCTTCGTCCGCCACGTCCGTGGCAAACTTGCTGCCTTGCACTTGGATCTCCCGGTCGCTGAGCGTTACCGTGGTCCCATCTCCCAAGATGAGGTCGGCGTGCACGAATCGCGGGTCGTGAATCACCAATCGTGTCAGCTCTTCATCACTGAGTTGGACGGGCCGAAACTTACCCGCTAAGCCTGCCACGGTTTTGATGAGCCACCACGCCCTCGCTAGTCGCCGCTTCATTGCCTGCCTCCTAATCCAGTCGGGCAG
>Ga0306910_1000784_pt1 | contig 13068 bp, 12 predicted proteins | sample AntRauMFilla2698_FD_190438 | JGI IMG/M metagenome (GOLD analysis project Ga0306910, IMG submission 190438) | Saline lake microbial communities from Rauer Islands, Antarctica - Metagenome Filla 2 #698 (v2) (version 2) | ecosystem: Environmental > Aquatic > Non-marine Saline and Alkaline > Saline ... | reverse complement strand
AGTCTGGGTTTAAAAAGTTCCTTAAAGGATTACCAGAGAACTCATTAGTAGCCATGGAGGCAACAGGTTACTATCATTACCGACTCGCACAGTTTCTTTACAAAAATGCAGTAGTAGTATCAGTTATCAATCCCTTGTCGATCAAGCGGTTTATCCAGATGAAACTAGCCAAGGTAAAGACAGACAAAAGTGATGCAAAGGCGATCTGTGAGTATGCTCAGAACAATGCGGTTCCCATCTACAATGCACTTACTGAAGTACAGAGTGAATGCCTACAGCTGTTCAGACTTTTAGATACCTACTTAAATCAGCGCACCGCGGTGAAGAATAAGGTCCATGGAGAAGAAGCCCTGGGAGTTCCCTCAAAGTTCGTGTACCGCTCTTTAAAACGCCAAAGAAAGCAGTTGGATAAAGAAGTAAAAGCGATTGAGGAAAAGATCCTGTCCTTGATCAAGGAAGATCAAGAGCAGCAGCTCACACTTCTTACCTCAGTGCCAGGAATAGGACAGAAAACAGCCTTGTTCCTGATTGTAATTACCGATGGCTTCTCTAAGTTCGAAACGGCCTCTCAGCTTTGTAGCTATGTGGGAATAACTCCCACTACAAGAGAGTCTGGTAGCAGCGTAAGAGGTAGGGCGAGGATCAGCAAGGTGGGAAACAGGAAACTTCGAAATTTACTGTTCTTGTGCGCCTTTAATGCCTGTAAGCACAATAAAGGATGCAGAGAAATCTATGAGCGTATAGTAAACAAAGGCAAGAGCAAGAAGTTAGCACTGATTGCAGTGGCCAACAAGCTACTAAAACAATGCTTTGCGATAGCCAAATCAGGGCTGCCGTATGATGAAACTTACGTGTCTGTATTGCCGAAATAAAGAGTACAATAAAAAAGGAACAAAAAAGTTCAAAGAATCCATTAAAGGAATCTATGAGCCTAGAATAATTATGTCTCAAATTAATTAAGAAAAGAGTTGTTTTTTACCTCAGTTCTTTGTTGGCATTTCGTTATTTATATATATTCTTTTAATTCGTAAACAAATTCTTTTTCTATTTCGGATAAATCAATTTTTTCTGGATTTAAATTTTTTATAGCGATTAGTGATTTGTCAATATTTTTGTCAAGTTCTATTTGTTTTCCGATTTTTAAAGATATTTGAACTGGTAAACCGTATTCATCAAGAGGTACTACATAAGGTTCTGTAAAATAACATTCAACCATATTAGCGTAACTAGAAAAATCTCCTTGACTTTTTGAATATTTTTCTAATACATGATTGGCTATGTTATTTAAAGCAACTAAATATCTAGGAAATTGAAAATTAATCCAATGCCTTTGAATATCAAAAGCTAGTTCAATCCCTTCATTTATTTTTGATAAATCATTGTTATTCCCAATAAACTGTTTGATATAATTTTTTAAATTTCCTGCTTCTCTGAATTGATTAATTCTAAAGTGTAGTTGTTTACCTGAGCTAACACCATAAATTCGTCTATTAGATTTAATAAAGTAATTCCATATTAATATACAAGCAACTTTTAGTTGGTCATTTGAAGGAACACTTTTCCAATTTAAATAACTCTCAACTTTATTTATATTCTCTTCTAAAAATTTTGCTAATTCAATTTGATAATCTAATTCAATGAATGAATTTTCACTTAACACCTGTATTGAAAGGTGTTTTTGGGAATAATATTTCTCTAACTTTTTTTTAGAATTCTCTTTTAAATCTTCTTTGTTTAAATTAATTAACAATTCAGCAGGAACATCTTCGTTCTGTGAAAAAATAGGAAAATCGACTAATGGTAATTCTGGTGAAGGTGGTTCGTGAAATAAATAGATGTTTCCTATAAAATGGGAAAACATTCGACCAGACCTACCACAAATATTATTGAAAGTAAAAAAGTCAAATTTTGAACGAGCTATTTTATTATCATAGATAATAACATTTTTAGCTTTTGTATTGACACCTTCTATTATTGTTGAAGTGCAAATAAGAAAATTTATTTTACCTTCATTAAATAGTTTTATAGATTTTTGAGCAATTGCCCTAGGTATTTTTCCATGATGGATTCCTATCCCTTTCTCTAAACAATTTGCTAAAATCCATTTTTCATGATAATTAGATTTAATCCAAGAAACTAAGCTTTCATTCTCTTTCACATTATTGAATTTTCCATTTAAAAGTAATTCATTAGCGACTCTATTTGCGCTTGCAGGTGATTGACAAAATATAAGTGTTGGTTCTTTGAGTTTAGAAGTTAATTCTAATAATTTATTAATAGGTTTTTCTCCTTTAGGAATATTTATTCTATGTTTTTCTGCAATTACAGTTTTAAAATCGGTTTTAATAAACCTAAATTTAATGTTTGCTAAAAGTTCAGTTGTAATTTCTTCAATATTTGGACCAAGTAAATAGAATTGTGCATCCTGTTTTACTAACTGATAAAAAACATGATTCAAAATATGAGCTCTTTGAGAATCAGATTTTGTAGGACTCAATTTATAAAATTCATCAATTACAAAAAAGTCAATCGAAATTTCATTAATTATTGTTATAGCTCTTTCTTGTGTAAGAATTAATATGTTTTTATCTTCTATTTCTTGTGTTGGATGTGTAATTATTTTATAATTCTCTTTGTATTTTGATAGACGTTTTCTTGTTTCGTCAATCAAAGCAATTGTAGGTACAATTACAGCTATGTTTTTATGCCTATTTGAAGCAATTACTGCATCAATAATTAGACTTTTCCCGAAACTTGTTGGTGCACTTAAAATAATGTTTTCACCTTTCATTAGAGAATAATAAACTTCAGCTTGTGCATGATGAAAAACAATATTATCAGCTAAACCTATTGGTTTATGAAACTCAAAAGCAATAGAGTCGTTTAATGATAAGGATTCTTGTATTAGATAAGGATAAAGCCCAACTCTCCTAATTAATGAATCTATTATCTGTTTGTAACCTATAAAATCATCTCTTCTCGAAAGTAGCCGTAATACTAATTCTTGACCAATTTGATTATTTTGAGCAAATAAAGAAATGGCTTTTATGATTTCAAATTTATCTAAGTCTTTTGAGAATTTGTTTCTTAAAATATTCCTTACCGATGATGGTGTTAAATCTGTTGCCATATTTTAAGTTTTTCCTCTAATTTGTTTATCAATTCTTTTTTAGTGCTTAATGGTAGTAAAAATAAATGCACAGTTAATGGAAAGTCTCCAAGTTTATCACAGAAACTTTTATGAAATTTTAATAACTCAACTTCAATTTCCTTTATGTAATCTTGAGTGGTTTTTTCATGGTTTAAAATTATAGAAGAATCATAAGTCAATAATACAGGAATACAAGTTTTTTCAAATACGTCATCTAGCGATGTATTTGGGTCAAGAAGTGATTTTAATTTTCCTGAATGCTCCCAGTTATTGTCAATTTTATTAGATATTGTAATAAATTCATTTCTAACATATCTGATTTTAGAATGTTCATTTAGTTCAATAATAACGTCAGTAATTGCACTATAAATACTTTGATAGAATTTAACTTCACCTAACCAAAGTTCTAATTCATTTCCATTTGGTATAACATGAACAGCATCAAATCCTTTTACAGTATCATTTGGACTGTCTTTATAATATATTTTACTTATTGCAGGAATTGAATTATAAGTTTCTCTTAATATTGCATGTAATAGAAGTTCACCAAATTCTCCTCTGCTTTTAAATTTTTGTGATTGATATACATTTCCAGCAGCTTGACGAATTTTAGGGATAATACTTAAACTATCAAAATCCATTAATTCAGAGTGGTTTAAAGCAAATTCAGGTAAATAATTGAAAATATATTCAACTAGTTGATCTTTTCTCCAATGTTTGTTTTCAAATCCGGCACAAACTCCATGTAAATTTGGTATTTCATCGTCTTTATGTACAATAATTTTAAAAAATTTATTCATTTACATAGTTTGTTTTTAATGAATGCCAACGGTCTTGTATATGGCTCGTAGCGTGCAAATTAAACAATTACTTTCGGATGAAGCACGGGCCGAATTTTTAAATTTTACTATTTATCTTTTTTCTCTAAATCGTCAAATTTAAAAATTTGGCGGACTCGCAAATATGCCTTAACTTCGATTAAGCAACTACCTAGCTATGAGCTATATACGTTGTTGTAAAACGTACTTATTTCGCATTATCAATTAACCATGGTTCTTTAAATTCTTCTGATACTGTCAATTCTTTTTTTAGTTTTTTTCGGTCTAAATCTATATCAAAATATTCTGGTCTTTCAAAAAGTAGGTTATAAGCTGATTGATGAAACCCGTATTTTTTTAAAATATTAAAATCCGATTTCGCTTTTTCAATGTTCAGATTTTCGTTGTTAAATTCAATTTTTAAAAGGTCAACTAAAGTGTCATTTACAAACTGACTTTCATAATTCAGTCGTTTTTTGTCCAATTTCACAGAATTCAATTCTCGAATTATTTTATAAACTATTGAATCATTATTTTCTGATTTTCTGCGATTCCAAAATTCAGCGTAATATTTGGTTTGTATTTCAGGTTTGTTGTAAGTCAGTTGCAAACTGTCCATTAAATTCTCGAAATTCCGTTTTATGTAAATGTCTTCGATTAGGAAACTATTTTCACTTTTATAAATCAGATTTTCGAGTTTTTCGTAACCGAATTTTTTAAATGATTCGTGAATCGTTTTTAAATTTTCGGGTTTTCTAATCCACGTGTTTTTTGTCCAATCAGAGTTTCGTAAATCGAAAAATGATGTTTTATTTTCTGCGTAAAATTCCGACTCACTTTTTTCTTTATTCACACAAGAAACAAGTAATAATATCAGAATGTTTAATGTTAGCAGTTTGTTCATTCGTATGTTTTACAACAAGTCATATCCTTATAAAAATAAATATATATCTGAATTTATGACGGGATAAACTCAATAGTCATTTGTCTTAATTATTTCAAAAAATAAACATACATAAACCTCATACGGTTTGCAATAAAACATTGAGATTTATTAAAAAAAACATTCATACCCTCATCAGGTACATTTTTATTAGTGCTACCTATTAAATTTTAGGTATCTCTCAAGGATAGCTTAAGTATGGGGAGTGTATTAAAAACGAGTGCTGAACTGGCTCCAAAATTTTGACTTGAGGAAGAAATGCGTTTGACTTGAGGATGACTAGCTTTCCTCTTGAGGAATTTATAGATTCGACTTGACGAAGTTTACAAAAAGACTAGTCTTTTTAAGCAAAAAGAGTACTACTTTTACGAGGAAAGAGTATTCTTTTTTAAATACCAATTAAAATGAAAAAGTTTAAATAAATATACAAAAAAAAATGGCATTAGAACTTCACCCTTCCAAAAGAATAAATTCCATCACCAAAGACGGCCGGAAACCAGTGGTGTATATCCTGCAAACCAAAGTCAAAGCAGAAATGTCACTCGAAGATTTATGCGAGCGCATCAATCAATTTTGCAGTCTCACTGAAGCGGATGTGATGGCGTGTATCTCTCAGTTGAATTTCCAGGTTTGGTATGCGCTGCAGCAAGGCTATAAAGTCAATCTGGGCGATCTCGGCAGTTTTAAAATGGCGGTACAGTCAGCCTCCAAACCCAAAGCTGCTGCCCTCCGAAAAAGCGATGTTCAAAAATTCAAAATCAACTACCAACCCAGCAAACGCCTAAAACGACAGTTGAAGTCGGGCGTGGAGATGAAGATTGTGAGGTGATGGTATTAATTGGTGGCTGAGTGATCCCGACATGTTCGTCGGGATTGTATCGAAGCTACTGCTCAGGATTTCATTTCCAAGGTTTTATGGAGTGCAACAGAATAAAATAGTATTAAAAAGGATTCTATCATTAGACATTATACCTTCTAGTTAAATTAATGTTTCTATTCTTTTTTGCATTGCCCAAAAAAGAACCAAAAAACACTAAGCTTATTTTTATGTCTTTAAAAACTACAGAAGCGGTTCCCCCATACAAAGCAAACCGTTTTACTAGTCCTTTGCTCCTTCACCCTTTCCTCACCGCTTTTTTGTTTTTTGACATCCATAAAAGTAGGCCATTTTAACATTACGGAATTTTGTAGCACTTTGGGCTTACCCAACCAAATCATCCAGGAGGACTCGAACTGACAGGGCTTCAGGCAAATCCTAGAACAAAAATTTATACTTGAAAGTTCAAGTGACCTTCCCCACCCGATCCCAGCTTGTAGGATAACTTTTAGATTTTAAGCTTGAGATCTAAGAGATATTAAGTTAACGTGAGTAAAATCAAAAGACAACACATTTGTGCTATGCAGTGACTTTTAAAAAATAATGTCAACTAAACTTGACATTATTGATTTTTGGATTACATTTGTAAAGTCTTATTGACATAATGTAACCTTTTAACGACTTCTACCATGAAAACCAAGAAACAACAAATTTTAAATTTAGCTGGATGGACCTGGTCCTGGGTCGCTACCCTAGCCCTCGCTACCTTTGGTCCCCGGTTCATTTGGGACGACCACCAACTGCTCACCATCCTCTTTGTAGGCTTAAATTTTGCCAATGGGGTGGCCATGATCATTGCCAACCGAAGCTTCTTTAATAGCCTGGATGAACTGCAGCGCAAAATACAGCTCGAGGCTTTGGGCATCACCCTTGGCCTGGCCGTTATCTTCGGGATTACCTATTCGCTGCTGGACACCACCAACTTGATTGCGAACGATGCGGAAATCGGTTTCTTAGTCGGAGTCATTGGCGTGACCTATATGGTCAGTTTGCTCATCATTAGAAAACGCTACGCATGAAAAATAAACTTAAAGTTCTTCGGGCTGAGCATAACCTTACCCAGGAGCAGCTGGCCAAAGCCGTAGAAGTTTCTCGCCAAACCATCAATGCCATCGAAAAGCAAAAATTTGACCCCAGTTTGGTCTTGGCTATTAAACTGGCCCGCCTCTTTAAAACCGAAATTGAAGAGATTTTTATTTATAAGGGTTGACGGTTTTCGGTTGACGGTTTTCAGTTGATGGTTGACAGTTGACGGTTTTCGGTTGACGGTTTTCAGTTGACGGTTTTCAGTTGACGGTTTTCTGTTGACGGTTTTCAGTTGACGGTTTTCAGTTGACGGTTGACGGTTTTCAGTTGACGGTTTTCGGTTGCCTTGGCAAATGCAAGGCGGTTTTGTTATGAGATTGTGGACTTAGGAAAAAGGCTTTTTTTAAGTTGAAGTAGCATCTTAACCACAACCAAAACCACTATGCCTACGACTAGGCCGAGAATAAATTCGGTGAGGATGGAAGGAATAGCCGGGAAGAGTCCGTGAAGAAACTCCACATTGTGAGCAAATATTCCTCCGGAGACCAGCAATAAGGCTATGGTTCCAATGACTGTCAAACTCTTAATGACTTTGGGTAAGGCCGCCACCAAAATACCTCCAAATTTAGCTTTAAAGCTGTTTTGATTACTGCTGTTTTTTATGAGTTTATAGCCAGCATCATCCATCCGTACAATAAGCGCCACTATACCATACACACCTACTGTTGCCAGTAAGGCAATGATAGTCACCACAGGAATTTGAGTGCTTAAGCCTTCTTTAGACACCGTTCCTAAGGCAATAATGATAATTTCTACCGACAGGATAAAATCGGTTACAATCGCAGACTTTATGCGTTCCTTTTCCAGAGCCATAACCTCAGCTTGGGTCTTAGCTTGTTTTAAACTCTCCTTTTTGGAAGTGGGATGTGGAACTACAAAGTGATAGATCTTTTCGGCACCTTCATAGGCCAGGTATAAGCCGCCAAGCAATAAGGCTATAGTGATAGCGATAGGCAGAAAGGCACTAAGCAAAAAAGCCACAGGTAAGATAATCACTTTATTGAGCATAGAGCCTTTAGTGATGGACCATAAAACGGGGATCTCACGGGAAGACACAAAACCTGAAGCCTTTTCAGCATTCACAGCCAGGTCATCTCCCAAAATCCCAGCTGTTTTTTTGGCAGCTACTTTACTCATCACTGCGACATCGTCCATAAGGGCAGCGATATCATCCAAAATGGCAAAAAATCCGGAAGCCATGGGCTAGTTGGTTTAATGTTAGGCTGTGCCGAAATTAATGGTTTTTAAGTTATCTGGAGCGGTTTTTTTAGTATAACTGTATAGTGGTATAGTGGTGTAATGGAATATTCGGTTGACAGTATACCGTTTTTCGGATAATCGCATGGTGGTCCCAAACTAACAAAAAAAGCTCAACGCCGTGTTATCACAACGTTGAGCAGATAAATATTAAAGTTACCACCGTCTAGAGTTTAGTGACATCCTGTTGCCAGGAAGCTCCACTGATATCTGTTAGTTTGATAATGTAGTTTCCAGAGGGTAAATCTTTCATAATCGGATCATTAAGAGATAAATTAGCCTTGGCACCCAGTGGAATCACCAGGCTGTGTTTGCCAGGTTTAACTTTGGCTACATAATAGTTGGAAATACTTTCCATAGACATGCCGGACAAATCCGTTTGATCATAATCCAAAACTGGCTGCTGTTCTGTATCCAGAATTTCTATACCAATGATCCAGGCGCCGTAAACATCCACACCTTCGGTCCTGAACACATCAAAACTCACAACCCCATCGGTTAGCTTGGTTTCAGTGATCTCAAGTTTTGGCTTTACAGATTTATTGTGCAAAGTCCCCCACAGACCACCGTGAAAAATCTGATTGGTCATGAGTGTCATCCCAAAAATTAGCAGGGAACCGATCAAAACTATTTTAGGAAAAACCGTGTCACGAATGGGCAAAACACCGGAACCTAACCAGGCGAATCCTTTTTTGCGGGTAAGGCTAAAGTTGTTTTTCATCAAATAATGATCAAGCGAGTATTTACCACTTCCCGTTAAAAATAGAACAAAGCCCGTCGCAATGCCCAGCACACCAATTTGCCATTCATCCAGACAAGTGGTGCCAATCCAGCCAGAGCCTAAAAGTATGCCCATAGCCAGACCAAATACACCTATGCTCATAAGTCGTGTAAAGAGTCCAAACATAATAAACAGGCCGACAATACCTTCGATGACCGTAAAGATGACCATATTGATCCACAGCACATCCGGGTTTTCTACCATGTACTGTATCAGAGGTTTGATACCCAAAGCATTGGGTAAAAAATGGTTGAATTTTTCACCGATGTATCCCGCTTGTTCCGGGTCGAGCTTATCGGCTAAAATCGTTCGTCGCCATAAGGCTGAAAAGTAGGTCCACCCTACGACTAGGCGAATGGCCAACGTTAATAATCCTGCGTCTTTTTTGATAGATATAGATGTCATGAGGAGTTAGATTAAATGGTTAGACTTATAAATCCTTTTTTCTTGAGCTGGAATCCGTATAAGATACCGTTCTCCACTACTTCCAGATGTTCCGGGAGTTGCTTTTGATCAACTTCAAAAGCATTGAGCGACAATCCACAGACGGTAATCTTGACATTCTGGAGTTCTGCTTGTTTCAAAAGCAATTTAAAATCAGCATTGTTCTTGATGTCCTGTACTGTTTTTCCACAAAACACCACCTGAAATTCCCCATAAGTTTCACCATCTTCTTCGGCGAGCGAATCGGCAGTCATCAAAATGGGTTTGAGTTGTTTTATGTTCTTGGATAGCACCACATAATTCTGCTGCTCTCCAGTTTGATTCTGGGCTTTTAACTGAGGTGTTCCCAGGATAAGAAAAAGTAACACCGTGATGTATGTTATTGAATAGTTCATTGTTTGAAATTTAAATTTGAATTAATACTGAAGAATAAAAGTGCGCCGAGCAAGGCTACATTTTTGAAAAGAGGTCCAAGGGTTTCCACTTGACCAACCTGTACAGTGAGTGTTATAGGGATTAAGATGGCGATGAGAACAATCGCTGCAATTCTGGTCTTGAAGCCGATGAGCAAAGCTATACCAGCTATAAGCATCACCACTCCAGACAAAATCACAGCGGTTCTGGGAGTTCCCAAAAGATCCCCTACGAACCCCATTCTGGCATTTTTTATTCTATTGATGGTTTTTTCTGTATTGATAAAATGACTAATGCTTGCCACAATAAATATGAGGCTAAGCATGCTGCGAAGTAAGACAACAGAAAGGTAGCTTACCTCCAGAGGTTTAAGTTTAGAGTTCATTGCATGTGATCTGTATGTGTTTTCAAATAGTCTGAGCTTTTTGAAATTCACCTCTCAATTCACCAAGGCCTAATGGGAAAATGGGAATAAAATTCAAAGCTGGAAGAAGATTACCTCCTAAAGCAGACTATTAAAATTATGATGTAATGGGTTTAAAATTTTTCCTGGTCAGGAAAATTACAGATACACTTTGAAGTGGTTGAAGAGAATGTATAACGGCACTGAAGAGGCTAAATTTGGTCTTATGTATTCGTTTTGAACACTAGACGAAAGCGAGGCAACTTCAAAATCGATGCTGAAATTAATATGCCCGGCATCTGAAAATTGCTTCGCATCTGATGAGCTTTGGGCAGATTTAGTTTGTATGATGTCCTGAAACTGACAACTGGATTGTGAGGCTAAGGACTTGCTTTTGTTGGTGACTTGCGTTTGGTCAACTCCAAGTTCAGACTGGATAAAATTTCTAAGCTTGCATGGTGAAAGCAATAGCAAAGCCGCTAAGCCTAAAATAGAAAAAATTGTTGCTATGTTTTTGGAATCTTTCACATGGTAAATCTAATGATTCTTATCACTTGCCTAGACCTTCATGTATTAAAGTTGAATTAAGAATTTCATAAAAGACTTTTGAATCACTCGCGTGACTTGATCTTTCAGGCGGGTTATTATCAATCGGAAACTTAAGTGACTGGGTACTTTGCTGGTGGCTGAGTGATCCCAACATTTTCGTTGGGATTGTATCGAAGCTACTGCTCTGGATGTCACTGAGAGCCTGCCCGACGAAGTCATTGAGGCGGGTGCCACACTTTTTTTTTGCGTGGTGAATCTAGAAGTCTTTGATCTAAAAACATTTAAAGAAGTAAAATTATGAATTAGTTGGTTTGTGTTCTCGATACAAAGCTTCGGCTATCGCTTCTTCACTCGAACTGACAGCGGATTCAATTTATCACTTCGAGCCTGCCCAAAGGAGTCATTCTGGCGGGCTCAATGACCAACTTTAACTCGGTGGCTGAGTTATTTGCTGGTGGCTGAGTGATTCGACGATAGGAGAATTGTATCGAAGCTACTGCTCTGGATGTTATTTCCAAGGTTTTATGGAGTGCAGCGGAATAAAATAGTATTAAAAAGGATTCTATCATTAAGCATTATCCTTTCTAGTTAAATTAATGTTTCTATTCTTTTTTGCATTGCCCAAAAAAGAACCAAAAAACGCAAGGCTTATTTTTATGTCTTTAAAAACTACAGAAGCGGTTCCCCCACGCAAAGCAAACCGTTTCACTAGTCCTTTGCTCCTTCACCCTTTCCTCACCACTTTTTTGTTTTTTAACATCCATAAAAAGTAGGCCGTTTTAACATTGCCAAATTTCATGTCACTTCGGGCCTGCCCAACGTGATCATTCAGGCGGATAATCTGTACATTTTCGTTGGGATTGTATCGAGAACTGACAATAGTTTCAATTCGTTTTATCAAGCCTGTTCCATGAATTTATTAAGCGGTCTTAGACAGACAGAACTCAAAATTTCAGGAATTCTTCAACTGCTCTTTGTAGTAAGAAATTTGATCCTGAAGTTCCTGTGGCAGGCTTGGATTTTGGATATCGGTATAGGTTTCCACGCGTTCTTTTATGGTTTTGGCGACCAGTAATCTGGCGTGATGCTTGGAATCTGAAGGAATGATGTACCAGGGCGCATAATCCTTTGACGTTTCAGAAATAGCCTGCTCGTAATACTTGGTGTACTCATCCCAAAGTTCTCGATCCTTAAGGTCTTCAGGAGAGAATTTCCAGTTTTTGCTGGGTTTGTTGAGTCTCCTTAAAATTCGGCTCTTCTGTTCATCTTTTGAAATATGAAGAAAAAATTTAAAAACAATACACCCATTTTCATGGATGGTTTTTTCAAAATTATTGATTTGCTCCAGCCGTTTATTCCAAAACTCTGGGGTAATGTCCTTAAGCGAATTGATATGTGGAATTCTTTCATTTAAAACTATTTCTGGCTTGACCCTTGAAATAAGAACATTTTCATAATGCGATCGGTTGAAAACGGCATACTTTCCTCTGGCTGGTAAGGCTCTGTAATGCCTCCAGAGAAAATCATGATTCAGCTCTCTTTCTGATGGCTTTTTAAAGCTGTAGGAAATCACTCCACGCACATTAAAGTCCTTGAATACCTCACGAATTAAACTGTCTTTCCCCGAAGTATCCATGCCTTGTATACAAACGAGCACTGAATATTTTCCGTGGGCATAAAGCGTATTTTGCATCTCCCCGAGTTCTCGTCTCTCTTTTCTCAGTTGCTTTTTTAAAGACTTATTGCTGAATTTGTGATCGAGCTGAGTGGGAAAATCGCTTAATTTCAATTGGCCTTCTACTTTAAGATCTTGTAATTCCATAGTGCTAATTTAACGAATTGGGCTTTGACGCCACTGTAAAATTAAAAACCAGAATCAAAGTTCGCGAGAACAATAAAATCACCATTAAGAGTTCTTTCTATAAGTCTTGTATCTCATTCCCTTCTACTCCACCACAACATCGGAAATTCTTATCGACGTCGCTAGGAAATAAGCATCTGCAGCTCTGTAAATAAAGGCAATACTAATGTCTTCACCCGCGTATTGGGCAAGGCTTAATTCTCCTGTGTTGCCTATATCATCTGAGCCAGGATTATTGGCCATCATCGCATCCACAGCGGGCTGAAAAACTTCCCAGTTGGCCGTTTCGAAATTGGTTCCATCATAATCAGTAGAAATCTGAAGTCCGTAAGCCAGAGTATTTTCATCGATCGGAGCATCGAAACGTCTGTCGAAGTTGAAACTTAAATTAGGGTCTTCTGCTCCACCCAAACTGATAGGTGGTGAAATAAGCCAGGCTTCGGAATAATCATCCCCAGAGGTGGCTTCTCCTGCTGGTGTAAAC